>Ga0208390_1000805_pt1 | contig 11423 bp, 9 predicted proteins | sample Knorr_S7_td_Surf_FD_185594 | JGI IMG/M metagenome (GOLD analysis project Ga0208390, IMG submission 185594) | Marine microbial communities from Southern Atlantic Ocean transect - Knorr_S7_td_SurfaceA_ad_6m_LV_A (SPAdes) (version 2) | ecosystem: Environmental > Aquatic > Marine > Oceanic | place...
AAGATCAACTGTTTTTTCCAGTTGAACGCCTTGTTCTATATATTTTTTTAAGCTATTTTTTATAATTTTTCTACGTTTTGAAAAACATAGCTTTACTATATTTGAGAATAAAAGTTCATCAGTTACTGATACATCTCTGTTTAAATGGGGTAATAGCCTCACGAAGGAAGAGTTGACTTTTGGAATTGGATTAAAAGCTTCAGCTGATACATCAAGTATACGATAGATTTTATATTGATACTGCATCATTACAGAAAGTCGACCATATGATTTAGCACCGGGTTTAGCAACAAGTCTATCTACTACTTCCTTCTGCAACATCAAATGAACATCAACAATCTGGGAGATGAATGACGAAAAATGAAATAACAGAGGTGTTGAGATATTGTAAGGAAGATTGCCGACTAATCTAAATTTGGTATTTTTAAATTCATTGCTTAGATCATACTTTAATGCATCATCATTGATAAATGTTATCTTGTGCTGTTCGCATAAATTCCTTTTAAGTAAGTTAACTAAATCGAAATCAATTTCAAGAAGAATGATTTCTTTACAGAAAGGAATGATATGCTTAGTAATCGCTCCTTTACCAGGACCAATTTCAAGAAAAGTATCATCATCGCAAATTTTGAGTTCACTTATAATCTCATTTATGACATTCTGATCAATTAGAAAGTTTTGACCAAATCTTTTTTTGGGCCTAGGTGCTTTCATTACGATTGCGCGCTAATTCGCTAGCAAGATGAACTGCTCTTTCGAAGCTTTTATATATGCTTTTTCCAGTGCCAGCCAAATCTAGCGCTGTTCCATGATCAACAGATGTTCTTATAATGGGTAACCCCAAAGTAATATTTGTGATTTCCCCAAAGTTCAAGCTTTTAATGACAGGTAAACCCTGATCATGATACATCGCTACAAATGCATCTGCTTGTTTGATATTTACTTCATTGAAAATAGTGTCTGCTGATAAAGGTCCAACGACATCGATTCCTAGGGTTGATAGTTCGCGTAAAGTTGGAGTTATAATCTTCGTTTCCTCTGTACCTAGATAACCAGATTCGCCTGCGTGAGGATTTAAACCACAAACCAAAATTTTTGGTTTAGAAATCTGGAATTTATTGATTAGATCTGTATTAAGTATTTTGATAGTTCGAATCAATTTTTCCTTTGTGATGGAGTTACTTACTTTATTTAAGGGTATATGCGTTGTTACTAATGCTACTCTTAAATGGTCGGAAGCTAGCATCATAACTTGGTTTGATGTGCCCAATTTGTTTGCCAAGTATTCAGTGTGACCCGTGAATTTAATATTTGCATCTCGAATGACTGATTTTTGTATGGGTGCGGTGACGAGTGCTTCTGTTTCATTTTTAACGCATGAATCCATTGCAGCATTAAGACACTTTAAAACATACTCTGAGTTTTCAGGATTTAGCATTCCAGGACGACATGGGAGAGCAAGTTTATGTGGAACGATACTCAAGGTACCTGGTGAGTATGCGTCTTTTGATTCGGGATCTGTCAACTTTAATGGTAGTTTTAGCAATCTTGCTCTTTCTGTAATTAAATCAGGATCCGCATAAGCAATAAGTAAATCTTTTCTTCGCTTTTGAACAGTTTGTATTAATATATCTGGCCCAATCCCGGCTGGCTCTCCTACAGAGATAGCAATTTTTTTAGGTACCATGGATTATCAAATCTTTATTTCTATGAATGCTTCATCTTTAATTTCTTGGAGCCACACCTGAAGTTCCTCATCATACTTCCTCTGTCTTATCAAGTTCTGAGCTCGATTTCTAAGTATCTCTTCACTGAAGTCCTGTTGTCTTCGATCAGTTACTTGCAGTATGTGCCATCCAAATTGAGATTCGAAAGGTTCGCTTATCTCACCTATAGCAATGTTGTTCATTGTCGCCTCGAATTCCGGCACAAACATCCCAGGAGTTGACCAGCCAAGATTTCCACCATCCAAGGCAGAAGATTTATCTTCAGAATGTGCTTTTGCAAGTTGTTCAAAATCTTCTCCTGCCAAAACTTGATTTTTTATTTGTTGCAGGAATTTCTTTGTTTCCAACTTATTTCGGAGCGCATTTGGTTCTAATAAGATATGTCTAACAAGATTTTGCTCAATTAATTTAGCATCACCACCTCGGCGATCATAAAGTTTGATTAAATGGAAGCCAGCACCGCTCCTAATTGGTTCGGAAACTGTGCCTAAAGTTAGTAGATCAATTTCCTGACTGAATATTTTAGGAAGTTGGGCCATATTCCTCCAACCCAAATCACCACCTTGAAGGGCTGATTGATCCATAGAGTAAGACAATGCTAATTCTTTAAAGTCTTTTCCATCTTGAATTTGTTGATAAAGATCCATGGCCTGATTAGAAACCCTATCTATGCTAGCCTTGCTTGCATTGCTGGACACAGCAAGAAGAATTTGTCCAATATTGACGTCAGGTGATGACACCAACTGGCCTTCCTCCGAATTTAGGAAATTATTAAGTTCTTGATCAGACACTCTTATTCTTCTCATTATGCTTGCTTGTTGAACACGCATTATTATCAGTTCATGCCGAACTTCCTCTCGTATGATGGATAAACTAGTTCCCTCCATGGTTAATCGATCTATATATTGATCTATCGAGAGGTTATTACTTGCTGCCACACGGCCTATCGCTTGATTTAGTTCATCATCAGAAATTCTTACCCCGGCATTGTATCCGATGCTAAGTTGTATTCTCTCAGAGATTAATCTATCCAATACTTGTTTTTTTAAAAGATCCTCAGGTGGTGCAGTAGTGTTTGATTGCTTTATTTGTTTTATTATTGAGGACATTCTTCGGTTTAATTCGCTTTGAAGAACAACATCGTCATCCACAATCGCAATTATTTTATCCAGTATTTTTACTTGTGCGTTACTCAATGAGCACGCGACAATACAAACCCAAGCGAAAGCAAATTTAAAATTTTTCATAGTATTAATACCCAAATATACCTTTCTTTAATATTTTATCTAATTTTTGCCCAGTGCTACCAATTCCTTTAAGCTCTAGTTTGAAAATTATTGAATTTCGCATGTTAGGATCAATCTCTGTATCCAATCCGTTGAAAACCACATTGATTGATCTTCTTGCCAAGACTGCCATACTCCAACAACAGCTTGAATATTCCAATCCACCGAATATTTCTAGCTCTCTTTGATTGCTTAAATCATGATACCAACGACCTACAAAATTTACTTTGTTAGAAAGAGACGTTCTGATTGAAAAATCAAGCTGTTCTATTTCTTGAGTCAGGTCATAACTGAATTCATTATTCGAAAGATCGTCAGACTTTCTGTAGCTTAAATTGAAAAGACTATCATCATCTCTATTATATCGTAGGTTTACGATATTTTTTGTTCTGCTTTTTTGCAAATTTGACTTAATTGAAGATGCTTCGAGTTCCCAGTTTTCATTAAAGTAAGCTTTGATTTTAAAAGCGTTTATTGCTTTGTTCCTGTTACCCTTTAGAGTAGGAGTCGAAGGTTGAGTGAGATACATTATCTCATCATCCAAAAAGTATGCTCTAGCTGCTTGAAACACAAATTTTTCATCCAGTGAGTCGAAATTTATCAGTTTTGACGTGACACCAATAGTGATTCTCTCCTCATTAGAAACTCGGTCACTCCCAACAAAGCGATCTTTTTTAAATAATGAATCATAAGATAGGGTGCGTTCTCTCGTATCAAAAATAGGCAAGTCATTTTGAATTTTAGCTCTTGAGTTCTGATAGAACATTTCTGCATCTATAGTAGCCAAACTTTGTGGATTAATGAATTTCTCAAGAGAAATGCCACCCTTAAGCACTAAGGTTGGTAACGTTAGGGTTTTGTCACTCACTAATGAATTATCTGCATTGTCTAAGTTATAGGACAAATGAGAAAGATGAAATTCAGGTTTCAAGTACCCCCAATCTGTGAATTTTATCCAATCTATGGAGTAATTGAGTGCAGTTCTGGTACCCTCCAACTGATTATCACTCTTGTGTTGAAAATTAGTGAATTTATTAGTCAGCCTTATATTTAGATTGTTATTGAACCGGTATGCGCCAATTATCTCGATAGACGGTAATGCAGAGTAGTGATCACTGTATCTCTCTACAATCGATTGGAAATCTGTAGTGCTTATTTTGTATAACCAATTGTTATTTTGGTATTCGAGGTAAGAAAATTGATTTAGATGAGACAGAGTTATTTCATCAATTGTAAAATTTCCAAGGTCTTTAATGTACAAGGCATCACTTGTTTTCGTGTAATCGATGTAACTAATTAATTGATCTGATGAATGACCTATATGTGAAAAAGCGATCTCATATCTATTTTGGCTTGATGAAAACGAAGACGTGTTTGCAGGATACGATTCGTTTATATTTTTGTCATCAAAAATAATAGATCCTTTTAATTCATTACGTGACCATTTGTTTAAATGGCGCATTTTGATATTGAAACCAAAACCTCGATTTTCAACATACCTTGGTGAAAACAACGTATCAAAATTTGGTGCAAAGTTAAAATACAAAGGCTGAGTGTAATCTAAGCCATTAGTTTGTGAAATATCAAGATCGGGAATTAGCAAACCTGTCATGCGTTCACTAGAAATTGGAAGTTTTAAGTATGGAAAATAAAAAATAGTGGAGCCATTAACTTTTAGATTAGCTTTATTAATAGATGCGTATCCTTCATTCTCATTTATGGTTATTTTGGAAGTCACAAAGTTCCAGCCAGAGTCACCAGGCTGGCAATTTGAATACGTAGCATTTTCGACTGTAAATTCGCCATTATTGCCACGCTTCAGTGTCTCTGCTGTTCCATTCAGAGATGGCCCATGGATTACATATTGAGCATTCTTCATAGTTATTTCTTTACTGTCGAGGCTAATTTCCGCATGATCACTAGCGATTGCGATGCCTGGTTCTCTGAAAACAATATTTCCAACCAATGAAACTTGATTGGATTTATTATTAATTTTTGCGGAATCACTTCTTAATAATCTTTGACCTTGTGTAATTTCTACATTTCCATTTAATATAGCTTCCTCCTCTGATGAATCGCCTGACGAGTCTGCCGTGATTTTCAGAGGGGAGGACAAAATATCGTCAGAGTCATCAAATATAGTCAAATCAGGTTCAATAAATTTTCCACAATGCTTGAGATCAAAAGATTTATTTGCGTCAATTGAATTTGAGTCGAACCAGTCGATAAAGTTATGCGTTTTAGTAGTATTGAAAGTAATCTCATTACCAGTATGTTGATTTTCATCTGCTTGAATATATGCCGTGATACAAAGAAACAGTAACTTTAGCAATATTGGTAGGCTATTCTTTATTTGAAAAGACATATTCAGAAAACTTGATTTGTAAATGTTTTCAATAGTTTACTAAATTTTTTAGCTCTAGAGTGATTAAATGATTAAACTGTTTATTCTTATTTTTTAATTGTTAAGATTCGAATTTATGAGAGACTCAATTGACTCTAAATTAGTTACTCGATTTAGTGAATGGTTATTAAAATACATTCCCGAATTTAGATACCAAACAAAAGAGCCACGTATTGCTGAGATAGGAGGCGATGCAGGATTTCGGAGATATTATAGAGTAAATTCCCAACCCACAAGGATTGGAGTCATCTCTCCGCCAGAAAAAGAAAATAACTTGGAATTTGTGCAGATTGCAAATTTGCTCAGGGATAATGGCGTTGCTGTCCCAAAAATTTTTGCAGTTTGTTTTGAAAAAGGATTTCTACTCGTAGAGGATTTTGGTGATACCACTTTCTTCGAGGCACTAAAAACCTCTAATTCGGATGCATTATATGATCAAGCAGAGAAATCGCTTTTTAAGATGCAACAAATTTACCCGAGTGAAAGTAGTTTAGTGACATATGATTTAGAAAAAGTGTTGGATGAGTTGGCTTTGTTTGAGACATGGTTTTTAAAGGCTAAATTGGGCATCCCAAGTTCTGAGATACCGAGTGAAATTCTGAGGGAGTGTTTCCAAAAATTAATTGATAATTTTAATGAACAACCACAGACTTTTGTGCATAGAGACTATCACTCTAGAAACATAATGGTTAAGCAAGACAAAAGTTTAGGAGTAATAGATTTCCAGGATGCATTGATTGGTCCTATCACCTATGACTTAGTTTCATTATATAGAGATTGTTATTTACAGCTTGACCAAGATTATATTCGTCGGAAATTGTTAAATTATAAAGATCGGTTAGAGCTCAAAAAAGTTATCCCGAGAGTAAGTAATAAAACTTTTGAGAGATGGTTCGATTTGACTGGGCTACAGCGACATTTGAAAGTCTTGGGCATTTTTTCGAGATTGGCTATTCGTGATCAGAAGACTGCTTATTTGCGAGATATTCCACTCGTTATGACTTATGTAAGGTTAATCTTAGACCGATATGACGAGTTTTCTTTATTGCAAGAGTGGATTGAAAAATGTGTATATCCAGCACTTCAAAAACAAACTTAATTAAAACATCCTTTAACAAGAACTCAGGATAGTATTTGATGAAAGCAATGATCTTAGCTGCTGGTTTCGGTAAGCGGATGAAAGAAGTTACTAAAAAATTACCTAAAAGTCTCATCAGTATTGGTGGTAAGACTTTGCTGGAGAGAACGATTGAAAATTTAGTGACTTTTGGAATTAAAGAGATCGTTATAAACGTTAGTTGGTTATCTGAATTGATTATGAGTCAAATTGGTGATGGAACAAAATACGGAGCAAAAATTTATTGGTCTGAGGAAGTCTACCCTCTAGAGACTGGAGGTGGCATATACAAGGCTCTGGATATTTTGGGTAATAAGCCTTTTATCACAATCAATGGTGATATTTGGATTAAACCTGAGGCCATTAAATTGTTATTAGATAATTATAAAGTTCATATGCCAGGCCTACTTTTACTTGCCAAAAATCCTGATCATAATAGTCAAGGTGACTTTTCGATTGAAAGTGGTTTAATAGCCTATGAAACTCCACGTCATACATTTGCAGGCTTAAGTATTTTGTCGAAGCAGCTTTTTGAACTTCACGATCCAAGTATTAAAAAGTTTCCATTAATAGATATATTTAATTTATGGATAGAAAAAAAAGATTTATTCGGAATCTATTATCAAGGAACTTGGTTTGATGTGGGGACTAAAGAAAGGTTATTGGAATGTGAGAGTTACGTGAGATATTTTGAGGACTTTTAAATGCTTCTAAAAATCTTATTTTGGAGTGTGCTATTTTTTGTATCATTTCTTTCACTAGTTGATATCACACAACCCGTTGATACTCCGTTATTATCATTTGATAAGGTACTTCATTTTGGGATCTACAGTTTTATGAATGTTTTACTCCTGATTGCATATAACAAAAATTTTTCAATTTGGTTCTTGTCACTTACGCTTTTTGTTTATGGCATATTAATAGAGGTGATACAGAATCAAACAACTTACCGAGCTGCAGAATTGGGAGATATTCTCGCTAATTCCTTGGGAATTTTAATTGGCGCACTGATATTCAAAATAGCTTATCGATTTAATAAACATCCCTTCTAGCGTACATCATATTTATGAAAGATATAAAAAGACACATTACATGGATCGCTCCTTTGCTCGCTATGAATATCGTCTTTTGGATGATATTCAATGATTGGAGTTTTCAAAGCGCTTTCACTGTTGGGGTAGCATCTTTATGTGCACTTTGGTGGATTTTTGAACCCATACCTATACCGATCACTTCTTTGATTCCGCTCGCTCTATTCCCAATTTTTGGTGTTTTGACAGGAGATCAAATAGCTAGAGCATATGGGGACCCCTTAATTATTTTATTAATGGGTGGTGCAATGTTATCAAAGGCGATGGAAATTAGTGATGCTCATAAACGTATTGCAATATCAATGATTCGATTATTTGGCGGCCATAATCCGAAAACTTTGGTTTTTGGATTTATGCTTGCTTCTGCCTCTTTAAGTATGTGGGTCTCTAATACAGCTACCACCCTTATGCTTATCCCAGTGGTATTTGCAGTTTTACAGAATTCTCGTTTAGAGGGAAATAATACCAACTTAGCAGTCGCACTCTTATTAGGGATTGCATATGCTGCCAGCATAGGTGGATTAGGTACGCCAATTGGCTCACCGCCAAATGTAATATTTCTGAAAGTATACAGCGATACCGTTGGAACGGAACCTAGTTTTTTTCAATGGATGATGTGGGGATTACCTGTTGTATTAATGATGGTCCCAATTTCATGTTTATGGCTTACCAGAAAGTTACCCAATAGAAGTGAGATTTCGATTCCTAAACTTGGTGACTGGACATCATATGAGAGAAGAGTATTAACTATCTTTGCGTTGACCGCTCTGTTTTGGATAACTCTGAGAGAGCCCTTTGGTGGATGGACAACTTGGTTTTCACTAAGCGGTGCAAATTACGCCTCTGTAGCTTTATTTTCAATAATTTTGATGTTCTTGATTCCCAATGGTAAAGGAGGAAGATTATTAGATTGGCATTCTGCATCCAATATTCAGTGGGGTGTTTTACTTTTGTTTGCGGGAGGATTGGCAATTGCCAAAGCTTTTGAAGTAACTGGAGTGAGCAATGAGATTGGTGAAAGTTTGTCAATTGTAACAAAACTCTCAATCATACTTACTGTACTGATTATTGCGACATGTGTGACTTTTTTAACTGAAATTACCAGTAATACTGCTACAACAGCATTACTGATGCCTATTTTAGCGGCCACAGCATTGGGCTCTGGGATTGATCCAGTAGTATTGATGTTGCCTGCGGCGCTGTCAGCTAGTTGTGCTTTTATGCTACCAGTTGCAACGGCGCCAAATGCAATAGTCTTTGGCACAGATAAAATAAAGGTATCAAAAATGGTGGCAGAGGGATTTGCATTAAATTTGTTTGGGATATTTGTTATTACTACGGTTGTTTTTATTTGGGTGAACTGATTAATAACTCAGCTATCCACAAGTAGCCTGATGTTTTTTGGCGAAATTATCTGCCGTCCGGAGATGGACAATGCTAAAAGAGTCAGCTCCTGCCAAATATCACCTTTTCTTAAACCTTTTATTAAAAGATCTAATGCGGATGCTTGACTAAGGAGCATTCTTAGATAATTTATTTTTACACGGTTAATAGAATTATAGAAAATGGGAATTCGTTTTTCCCAAACACCAAGTCGTCTAAAGGTTATTTTTGGATCAATACCTTTCTCTGATTCCTCTTTCGCTCGATACAATATCCTAAGCTCCTTTGTGATTAACCAAAGTAAAAATATTTCTTCAAAACCATCATCTTTAAAGCTATGTAACACTCTCAAAGATTTTTCACTTTTGCCAGCTAATAAGTCATCTATAAACTGATATGGATCGAATTTTTCAGAATTTGAACAAATATTTAGCATTTCATTTAGACCAATTTGACCCTCAGGCTCTAATAAACGTATCTTTTCAATTTCATGAGATGCGGCAACAATATTTCCTTCTACCCTTTCGGTTAAGAGTTGAACTGCATCATTTGATAAATCAATTTGATAACGACTAAGCTGATTTTTAATCCAATATATCAATTCATTTGATTTTATCGGCCAAATTTCGATTAATATTCCAAATTGCTCTAGGGATTTAAACCAAGGGCTAGCTATTGTTTTTTTGTCTAATTTAGGAAATATAAGTAACAAAGTATTATCAGGATTTAATTGAGAACAAACATTTGTCAGTATTGGAATTTCTTCTTTTGAGAACTTTTGTTTTGAAAATTTAACTTCGATTATTTTTTTTTCACTGAACAAAGATAATGAATTATTCTCGATTCCAATCTCGGCATAATCTTCCTTTGACGAGCAAGTTATTGATTTTCTCTCGGAAAAACCAAGTGATGTAGCTTTTGAACGGATTTGATCCTGAGCTTCTTTGACGAGTATCGGTTCATCACCACAAATAATATATAAATTCGCAAAATCTTTTGACAAATGCTCTTCAAGTTTTTTGACAGGTATTTTCATCGCAGGAAAACTGGTTAATTAATTTTTGACATTATCGAGTCTAGTCTAAAAACAAGTTTCATAATTAATTTCTCTGTCATTTCACGTTTGATCTGCACTTCCTCTTCTGTGGATGCAAGAATATCATTTGGGAAAAACTCATAGAAACCTTCGACTTTTATTTCATTACTATCAATCATAGAATTGTTTTTTTCGCTCATTATTGTGTAATTTATTGACATATTGATTTGGTATTCAGAAACCCGTCCGTCAGATCCTATGGATACAACCCGCTTGCTTTCCTCATAATCTTCAATCCTTATGTCGATTTTTGATTTACTGCTGTCTTGCATGTTTCGGAGGTGTTGTCTCGTTGCATATTCAAAATTTCTTTTTACCTCGGGGGCGAGATTATCAAATAGCAAGTTAATATTCATATCTTTGGTTACTGCTATGTAATTGCCTTTTAATTGCCATCCGCATGAGGAAATTAAAATGCTAAGAAATGCTATGCCAATTACTTTGATCACATACTTACCACTATGTTTATTAATTTATTTGGTACAAATATGATTTTTTTGATTTCTCTATTCTCTATAAATCGGGACACATTTTCTTGTCTTATTGCTTTATGCTTTACCGCCGCATCATCTTCACCTATACCAACCTCGATTCTACCTCTAACCTTTCCATTGACTTGAATTACTATTGTAACGAAGGATTTCTGTAGCGCTGATTCGTCTACCTCTGGCCAAGAGGCTTCAGAGATGGGCACCTCGTTATCCAACATTTCCCAGAGCTTTATACAAATATGAGGGACAACTGGGTAAAGCATCAATATAGAATTGATAATTGCTTCTCTTCTCACAATGCTTGAACTGGCACAAAGTGGTCTTATTTTAGTGACTTCATTAAGTAATTCCATTACGGCGGCAATCGCCGTATTGAATGTATTTCGGCGACTGTAATCATCGGTAACTTTGGCAATTGTTTCGTGAGTTTTACGTCGAAGATCTAATTGTTGCTGATTTAATTGAGCTTTATCAATTTCTTCCTTTGGAAAATTTACAATGGCTTGATCATAAGTTATTTTCCAAAGTCTTTTCAGGAACTTAAACGCGCCGGCAACACCCTTTTCACTCCACTCCATTGTCTGCTCTGGAGGTGCTGCAAACATTGTGAAAAGTCTGACAGTATCTGCACCGTAGTTATCTATTATTACTTGTGGGTCAATACCATTATTTTTTGATTTTGACATTTTCGTGACTCCACCGCTATTTAATTCTTCGCCAGAGTTTATTTGAGTGATTTTTGTTAATTTTCCATTCTCATTTCTATGAAATTCAACTTCTGATGGTGATATCCATATTTTTTTCCCATTCTTTTCGTAAAAGTAGGAC
>Ga0208390_1000806_pt1 | contig 11415 bp, 12 predicted proteins | sample Knorr_S7_td_Surf_FD_185594 | JGI IMG/M metagenome (GOLD analysis project Ga0208390, IMG submission 185594) | Marine microbial communities from Southern Atlantic Ocean transect - Knorr_S7_td_SurfaceA_ad_6m_LV_A (SPAdes) (version 2) | ecosystem: Environmental > Aquatic > Marine > Oceanic | place...
CATCTCATCATCATGTTCTGTCCTTAGATCATCACACATGCGGTGCATAGAATTAAATTCTAATTCTGGCTCGGTATGTAGTTTTTGAACAAAATGACAATGCCAATAGAGTCTTTTCTTAAAAGAATAAAGATCTTTTTTGTTATTCAATAATGGAAGTAATTTGTTTAATTGTTGATATACCTGCCTTATAGATACCGAACCATAAGTGAAATGAGGAGATAATCTTGAACAAGTATTTTCAGATAGTACAGGGCTAGACATTTTTGTTCTGTAGCCCTCACATCTATGTTCTAAAAAACTCTCCAACAAATCGTTAGCAATTGAAGTACCTCCTTTTTGAATGCCTTTCAAATGTTTCAAATTGCTATTTAATTTTGCTTGGTAACTTTTGAAGTCTGTTAATTGGATTTCATCTTTATTGTGAGAAATTTTAGGAGATCCAAGAACATCTTTGTTCATAATATGATTCCAATTTTTTGACCAAGAATCTCTATCGAAATTATCTAATTGCAATCCAAAATCGTCATATATTTTTATTTTTTTTTGGAAATAATTTTTGAATCTCTCAAATCCATCTCTAAAATATCCAACATCAGTGCAATGATTCATATGGATAAAATAATCCTTGTAGTTGGCATGAATCCAATTCTTTAAGTCATCGAAATCACCCTCGAATATATTAATTTTCGAGTGAACCTCTCTTAGATCTTCATTGAGCTCTTTTAGACAATCATTTGAAAATTTTAATTGTCTTGATGATTTACCATTAGCTTTCCAATAATTTTCATCATATAAATAAACAACAATATAGTTTGATCTTAAGGAACCATAATATAGAGCTGCATTATCTAGTATTCTTAAGTTTCTATTTATAATAATGATATCTGTTGTCATAAATTACGTTATTAAGGATTTGTTAAATTTGAGCTTAATCTCTAAATATTTCTTAACAATTTAAAGCGCCAATACAATAAAAAAGCAAGGATTGAATATGCAAATATAGCCAAATGCTTAACTATTGGTAAAGATATAAATCTTCCTAGCCATTGATAACCATTTGTTCTATTCCAAACATAAATAAATGCATCAACGCCTTCCAATTCTTCACCATCAGGAAAGATAACATGCAATCTTTTTAAATACTTATCATCCATTTCACTACAGTCAGAAAATTCTAATGATGATCTTTTTTTATAATGTTGAATTTCAAAATTACAAATTCCGCATTTTTCATTAAAAAGAACTTTGCCATTAATTTCTAAGTTCAACTAACAACTCCAAAATAAACAAACACTGACCAAAGACTGAAATAAACAAGTGCGCCAAGCGCTAAACCAATTATTATTGTTGAAATTTTTATAAATGCTTTTTTCATAATAATGTAATGATATCAAAAGTGATAATATCTCACTATGAGAATGAATTGTTCAGTACTATATTTGACTATATAAATGTTTGTAAATTTAGAATGAAAAATTTACTAATTTTATCTTTAAGTTTTTTTATTCTTACGTCGTGTGAAGTTTCACAATCGGAAAATGTTTACACTCCACCGAATAATAAAATAAAGCCAATTGAAAATCTTATCTATTACACTGATGTAAATTCATTAGAAATTATTAAAACTAAAATAAAAGAGATTCTTATGATCAATCAAAATAATATTATTATGATTGAACCTGAAGAAATAAGTAGTTTTATTGATTGTGGATATATGAATAATGAAATATATGTTGATTATATAAATAGAATTTTTAATTCATCTTTAACTATTAAAATTATCTTTCTAGATCAAAAACTCGACGATAGAAAAGCACTTTATATTGATTTTGATTACATATTTAAATCGAAGGAAACTGGAACTACCTGGCGTTTTTCAACAAAAAAATCAAAAGATCTTTTAGTTGGTAATCCTGTTTACGATGATAATCCTTACAGAGCATGTTCATCAAAACAAAAAATTGAGACTAAATTAAAAAATGTTCTAGAATATCAACTAAAATTTTAAACAATGACCAAATTTCTTCTTTCAATACCGTTTCTCTATGCAATACTGATGTTTGTGTCAATCAGCAAACAAGATAGCTGGAGTACCAATCTTTTTTCTAAGATCCTTATATATCTAATGATTCTTATTTGCTGTTTAGCTATTTTTGGTATTTGGTACCTTTGAACAAGCTAATTTTCTTTGTATTTCTATCATTATCTATTCAAGCAAAGGATTTAAGTCTTCAGTGTGAAAATATAAAAAAAGCTGAAGATACTCATGGACTAATAATTAAATATCAAAAAAAACAATTTTTGTTTAAAGAAAATATCTATCTATTTAATAGTTATAGAGAAAGTGAAATTTTTGCCCAGCATCGAACTATTTTTTTAAATTCATTCTTAGAATTTAATGAAGAAACATATATGCTAACTGAAGTAAATTCATGGGTTCATAAAATCACGAAAAATGAATTTATTTGCAGGGTTGTTAATTGATTACTAAGTATTCAAGAACGCCATCAAATCTTGATCCAAACTCGGATGCATAATGATCATAACCATCAAAGACTAAATATTTATAATCTTTTGATTTTGAATCTAGTATTTTATTAACTCTTCTTTGTGGTGTGCCATAGAGGGAATCTAAACCAATCGTTCCATGGTCGAAATATATTTTTTGATCATCGATATTAGTAATATTGTCCTCAATATAAGAAATAATTGCATTTGCAGTATCATCATCACCATCTATTTTTCCGACAAGTGGTAATAAAAAATATTCTAATGGTTTTATTCCAACCCAGTGAGTAGAAATGCAGCCGGCAAATCCAAATAGATCAGGGTGTTCTATTAAGGCATTTAATGCAGAAAGACCGCCCATGCTTGCACCAATGATTCCTAAATTCTTATTATTCAATGAGATATCAAACTTTTCTTCTACAAATGGAATAACATCTTCAGTTAGGAATTCTAAATAGTATAGATTGTTGTTATTTACCCATTCTTGATAACGTCTTTTCTTAAAACCACTATCAAAGTAGAGAATTGATTCTTTTGGAAAATACTCAGCATATCTTTTAGTTTCATCAACAAAAAATCGATTACCTTTTTTTGCGCTGTGTATACCAATAATGACAAAATTTAATTCATTTTCATTTAAATTCATTTGTTCAATCTTTTCATCAATGCCCCACTCCATGTTATGCCAGCTTTCAGCAGCATTAAAAAGCTCCTCTCCATCATTCATAAAAATAAACAACGTATCTGAATCAATTATTTTATTATTTGGATAATATATTTGAATCTTTCTTGTATCGTAATCGGACTCAATTACAAAATTCTCTAACTCACCAAATGAAACATCTGAGAAGCTATTTAAAGATAGAAATAATAAAAGAAGTATCCTCAAAATATTCTCTCAATAAAAGGATATAAATAATAAGCCGTTACGCCTGAAATAATTAAAAGGCTATACCAAAAAATTCTTGGTCTAGCATTTGGCAAGAAGTTACATGTCTGATGTAATAATCCAAAAAAAATTACAAAAATCCAAAATAATATTACTTCACCGTAACCCATTTTTTAGAAAATCTTGTTATACAAAAAGAATACTGCTCCACCCACTGCCCACTGAAATACAGTAACCAAGAAAACCGATAATAAATAATAAATTACATCTTTAATTTGAGGAGTTAAAAAAATATTTTTAAAACTCTCAACCGTGGTAAGAATTATCATCGATATTCCTACTGTAATGATCATACTTACATAAACTAAAGTATCTTGAATTTCCATTATAAATCCTCCTTAACTAATAACCGCTTGCATGTCCGTCTTTTCTACTCTCAGATGCACCATAATACACCCCATCTACTCTCATAATTGCTTGATAACCACCATAACCACCTTTTTCGTCTTTAAGATTATGTCCTAATTTCATTAGTTCACTTCGCACTTGGTTATCGATGCCAGATTCAAGACTGAGAAATCCACCATTTATCATGGTTTCTCCAGTGGGTTCTGATGATCCAAAATGTCTTATACGTGGAGCATCTCCTGCTTCTTGAAGATTCATTTGAAAATCTACAATATTTACAACGATTTGGGCATGCCCTTGAGGTTGCATCCCTCCACCCATTAATCCAAAACTTATAAATGGCTTGTCATCTTTGGTAATAAATGCAGGAATAATTGTATGAAATGGTCTTTTGCCACCTTCTAAGCTGTTACGATGTTTTGGATCTAAATTAAACATTTCTCCTCTATCTTGAAGCATAAAACCAAGATTTGGAGGAACCATACCTGAACCCATACCTCGATAATTACTTTGAATGAGTGAAACCATGTTTCCATCACTATCAGCAACTGTCATATAGATGGTATCGCCATTTTCAAAAATACCAGTGTCATAGGTGGATGCAGCTTTTTTAAGATCAATTAATTTATTTCTCTCTAATGCATATTCTTTAGAAATTAGTTCTTTAACAGGCACATCAGCAAAATTCATATCAGCATAATATTTTGCTCTATCTTCATAGGCTAATTTTTTAGCTTCTGTAAAGATATGAATATATTCAGCAGAGTTATGTCCCATATTAGAAATATCATATTGCTCAAGAATATTTAGTATTTGCAGAGCAGCAATACCTTGGCCATTTGGTGGTAATTCCCAAACATCAAAACCTCTATAATTAGATGAAACTGGAGTAATCCATTCAGGTTGGTAATTTTTGAGATCATCTTCTGAGAGAAAACCGCCTTGCTCAATTATGAATTTTGAAATTATTTTAGCTATATCGCCTTTATAAAAACTTTCTCCATAAGATTTAGCAATTTCTTTGTAGGTAGTGGCTAAACCCTTATTGACGAAAATATCACCTTTTTTGAGAGCATCTCCATTTGGCATCCATACATCTTTAAAATTTGGATAATCTTTATATCTCACAGATGACAATTGAAGATAATAGCCAACTACCTCAGTTATTGGAAACCCATTATCTGCATAGTAAATAGCGTTAGTAAATAACTCATCAAAGGATTTTTTACCAAAACGTTTATGAAGTGCTGTCCATCCAGCAACAGCTCCTGGAACAGTAACTGGTAAAGGACCAAATGGAGGAATTTTATCTATACCCATAGCTTTAAGCTTTTTAATTGTCATATCTTGTGCAGCTGGACCAGATGAATTTAAACCATAGAGCTTTTTATCATCTTCAATCCAAACTATGGCAAATAAGTCACCACCAATACCACACCCAGTTGGCTCGACGAGACCTAAAACAGCATTTGCAGCAATAGCTGCATCGATGGCATTGCCACCATCCTTAAGAACATCTATAGCTGTTTGTGTAGCCAGTGGATGGCTCGTTGCTGCCATTCCATTTGTTGCAATTACTTCTGAGCGAGTTGCGAAATCTTTTCCTAAAATTCTGTCATAAGAAATAATATAATTTGAAAGGAATAAAAAAATTGTTAATGTAAGAAATTTCATAACTCTTTAGATCATAACTTAAGAAAAAACGTATCTTCAAGGCTTTCTATAATATTTGATATATTTTCTAAATCGCATCCACCATAAACATATAAATCTGGTCTTACTAAAACAAAGTCATATTTATCAAAAATATTTCCTAATCGACTTTCTTTATCATCTTTTGATGTAATTTTTTCAAAATGAATTGATAAATGCTTAAAAATTAATTCAGCTTTAGGAGATAGCATTGGTAGAGCTTTGTTGGAAATTATTGAAAATTTAGAAGCTATAATTCTGTCCAGTTTTATGGGCTTACTTTCTCTATTAAGTATTGGTTGAGGTATGGGGCAGCCTGTGATCATGTCAGAAGTATCTCCAAATACTCCTTCTGGTATATGAGGGAATTTAGCTTCATAGCTTGGACCTTCTGGTGTGTATTCCTTTCCCTCCTCTGCAGCACAAAATCCTTCAATCATTTCACCAATTGATTTTGTCTGTGCAACAGTCCATTTTGCATGCAGATATCTTTCATTTTGATAGGTTTTAAAAATATCTTTAGAGCATTTATTGTTAAAGAAAAGATCGACCTTCCAAGCTAAATTAGATACATCTCTAATACCTGTTCCCATTCCAGCGCCCATGAATGGTGGCATTTGATGAGCTGCGTCTCCGGCAATAAAAATATTATCTTCATTCCATCTCTCTGCAATACATGCATGAAATGTATATATAGCTGCTCTCTCTAGAAGTGCATTATCCTTATTGATCCATGGTGATAAGAGCTCCCAAATAAATGACTCACTTTTAATAGTATCCTCATCGTCATCCGGCATTACTCTAAATTCAAAGCGAAGATGTCCTCTTCTTCCATGAAGAAAAGTTCCTGGTCTTGAAGGATTGCAAACTTGAACAAGCTCATTTTTTAAGCCTATATCCTTTGTAAGATGGGCATCACATACCAACCATTTCTGGTTATATCCTAAGTCTTCTAAATTAATGTCCAATTTTTTCCTTATAAAACTACTTGCTCCATCACAACCAAACAATAATTTAGATTTCAATTTTGTGTTTTGATTTTTTTCGTTAATGACGACATCAACGCCATCGCTTGTATTTTTAAAATCCACTAGCTCAGTAGATTCTTTAACTTCAATGTTTTCGGAGGATTGTATTTTTTCCCTTAAAAATGATTCTAGCTCTGGCTGATAAAAAAGAACCTGGTTAGGCCAACCCATCTCCGTATCCTCAATACTTGCGATAATTGTCTGAATTGGTTCTAAATCTTTGTTTGAAAAATGAACTTTTTCAATTTGGTTTGAATTAGCTATAACTTTCTCAGCTAGGTTAAATTGATCAAATATTCTAAGTTGCTCACCATCGGTATTGATTGCCCTAGCGGTTTTGCACGGACCTTGATTTTTCTCGATTATCAATACCTTGTAATTATATTTAGCTAGAAGTAAAGATAGTGTTGCTCCAACTGGGCCATAACCACATATAGCAACATCAAATTTTTCCATATTGGAATTAGAGTAGTTTTGTTGTGTCTGGTTCCTGCACTATTTCGTTTTCAATGAAACCAATCTCATCAATTTCAACCCTTACTTTATCACCGGGAACTAACCAGTTTTGTGTTGCTAATGCCGATCCTTCAGGTGTTCCAGTAGGAATCAAATCCCCAGGCTTTAAAGTAAAGGCGGTTGATAAATATTCTATTAAAGTATAACAATCAAAAATCATTAGACTTGTATTAGTATTTTGTCGCTCTTCATTATTGACATAAGTTCTTAAATTTAAATTATGAGGATCATCTATTTCATCTGAAGTAACAATATATGGTCCAAAAGGACAATGTGTATCCCAAGACTTACCCATCGTCATTGTGTGAGGCGGCCCTCTAAACTGCCAATCTCTCACAGTAAAATCATTAACGACAGTGTAGCCATATATAGCTTTATGAGCTTGATCATAAGGAACATGTCTACATGACTTACCAACAACCATCCCAAGCTCGCCCTCATAGTCGAGCCAATTGGAAGCATTAGGTCTATGCACTTCACCATACGGATCATTGACTGATGAGTTTTGTTTATTAAAGATATTTGGAAATTGTTCTTGAAGTTCAACCTCATTGCTATGATGATCTTTAAGATCTTTAGCTTCCTCAACATGTTTCTTGTAATTTAAACCAACGGCAAGAATCTTATTTGGAACCTGGATAGGTGCTTTAATTGCTATATCCTCTGGCGATATACCAGTGATATTTGACTCAATATAATCTGTAGCTTTATCAATTCCAGTATCTCCTAAATCGATAAACTCAACCATATCAGTTGGAAGCTCTGCTTCAGATAAATCTACAATATTTTCATTTTTAAAAGCTCCAACTCTCAAGTTTTGTTCTTTTTTTAATGTAAATGTTAAAAGTTTCATATAAATTAATATTTCAAAGTATAAATAGTTAAGTCAATAAGTATAATAAATTATATGGAAAAAATTTTTAATAAAGATCTATATTTAAATTTTAAATCTGAATATTCGCCAGATGACTTTCATCATGTGGCATTCAAAACCACCAATTATGGAGAAATGGTAGAGTTTTATAAAAAACTTTTTGGTTGCGAGCCTCTCTACCAAAGTAATCAAATTACATTCTTAGCATTTGATGATGAACATCATAGAGTAGCAATTGCTAATACGTCAGATGTTTTAAAGAACTTAGGTTTTATTCCAAAGCTAATTATGAATCTGAAACTGTTTCTTAATAAAAAAATACCAACTATTGTGGGCCTTGATCACATCTCTTACAGGATAAATCCAATAGATAGATGGTTTAACTTCTATTTTGAAGCAAAAGAACGAGGATTAGATCCACTTTGGACAATAAATCATGGATGGATTAGTGGAATATATTATAAAGATCCTGATGGTAATTTAGTTGAAATATTTTTTGAACATTTTTCATCAGCTGAGGAATTTAAAAGTAATATTTCACCAGATTTTGAGGATGAGCCAATAGGAACAAATATGGATGTAGAGGTTTTATACGAAATGTATAAAGCCGGTAGTGATTTTTCAGAATTAATAACCAAAGGTAATACTGTTCCTGAGGGAAAGAAACCGGTCTCAGGATTTGATGCTGTTGTTAATATGAAAAAGAAATTTAAAGATTAACTTCTTTGATGTCTCATCCAAACATAACTCTTTATCATGCAAATTGGTCCTTTTGCAGCCAAATGGTTAGAGTGGCTTTACTTGAAAAAGGTTTTTCATTTAATGAACATCATATAAAACTTTGTGATCAATATCCCGAAGGTGAAAATATTGATAAAGAGTATCTAGAAATAAATCCACTTGGAACAGTTCCTGCAATTAAAATAGATAAGAACATAATTTGTGGAAGTGAAGAAATAATCTATCAATTAGATAAAATTGATTCTATTGATAACCATTCACTCTATCCAGACAATGTAGATGAAACTGAGATAAGAAAATGGGCAGCAGATACAACGATCACTGATGGAGTAGAGTTTGCTTCTACATTAGGAACAATAATGCCAGTTTTCTCATCACCACTCCTTCAATATATGATCAAACAACTACCCTTCAGCTCAATAGTGAAGATTCTTTTGAGACATCCAAGAAAAGATAGAAAAATGATCTTCATTGCAATGTACTTTGGCAATCCTTCAAAAAGGATTCCATTTATGGGTGTTAAAAATTATGTTGATGAAATTCTAAAATTAGAAAAGTTATTTTCTGATGGTAGAACTTTCTTTTACAACACATTTTCTCATGTTGATATAAATCTTATGTGTGTATTCAACAGATTAATTGATCTTGGTCTTGAAGAGACAGTGTCATACAAAACACCCTTTCTCTATAAATATTGGGAAAATCTTAAATCGAGAAAGAGTTATGAGGATGGAATTCTTAATTACTACACTGATAAGGAAAAAGATTTGCTGAGTGAATTTAATAAAAATTATAATTCGTCGGTTCTTAAAGCAATTATCAAGGAGATTGATAAAAGAAAGATTATACCAACGAAAAGATTTGGTACTGTCAAATATGATTAAGAATAAACTTTTATTACTTGTATCTATTTTTATTACTAATTATGGTTTTTCCTCTCCGAATATACTTATTATTCTTGCAGATGATTTGGGTTGGAATGATGTTAGTTATCATGGAAGTGAAATAGAGACACCCAATATTGATAGGTTAATTTCATCAGGAGTTGAACTTGATAGATTTTATGTCCAACCGACATGCAGTCCTACAAGAGCGGAGCTAATGACTGGGAAATCAGCTATAAGACTTGGTATTACAAGACCAATATCTAAAAATCAAAAATTAGGCTTAGGACTCAATGAAAAAATCCTTCCTCAGTATTTAAAAGAAATGAATTATCAAACATATCTTTTAGGAAAATGGCATTTGGGTGCATACACTCCTGAGTACTTCCCAACAAGAAGAGGATTTGATTATTTTTATGGATATCTTCAGGGTGGGAATGGTTATTGGGATCATGTGCATGGTGGAGGTTATGATTGGCAAAAAAATGAGAAACTACATAGAAAAGAGGGTTACACAACTCATCTAATAAGAGATGATGCTATTAGAATTATTGAAAATCATAACGATCAATCAAGCATATTTTTAAATATTAATTTTGGAGCCCCTCATACTCCGAATGAAGCACCTCAAGAATCTATAGATAAGTTTAAGAACATAAAATCAGAAAATAGAAGAATTCATGCAGCAATGGTTCATGAGATGGATCATGCCATTGGCCAAATCATAAATGCTCTTAAAGAAAAAAATATACTAGATAACACAATTATTTTCTTTGCTAGTGATAATGGTGGCTTACCTCCAAATCTTGAATTAAATCCCGGCATTCTTAATCTTCCCTATAAATTGGGTATTTGTGATTGGGAAAGACCTTTGTCATTTGAGGTATTTGAGTGGTTATGTAGTAATTTTGATGGTGCAAGTAGTAACATGCCACTTCCTAAAGGAAAAATGTCAGTATCTGAGGGAGGTATAAGAGTTCCTGCTGCAATTTGGTGGCCTGACAAAATTGAGCAAGATAAAAGTACAAATTTCATTTCGATGATAGATATTCTTCCGACAATTATTGATCTAGTAGATTACGGAAGTGAAATAAATGTTGATGGTAACTCTCAAGCAAATATTTTAATGAATACCGGTGATTCCCAAAAAACAAAATATGCTGTAATTGATGTAACAAATAATGTTTTATCATTGATTGACATGCCATATAAGCTGATTTCTAGTAATGGAAAATATGAACTCTTTAATATTGTTAACGATCCAACAGAAACAATAAATATTGCTGAAATTTATCCAGAACTAGTAGAAAAATACTCTCAAGAGTTATCTACTATTCCAAGGGGAGAAAATAGATCATTACCGCTTCCTGAAATTTTGAGAGATCCAGATTTATTTGGTGGAAAAGAAGATAGAATGCCATGGGTTGAAAAAGCCTTCGATAATGCTGAAACAAGATAAATCTAAAATTAGTTTAATATCATCAAAAAAGCTAAAATTATTGATATGAAAAAAATATTGATTTTAATAACTTGTATACTTTCCTTATTTTTTATTGGTCTGGTGTCTTTAAATTTACATTCAGTACAAGACAGAATCCTAAATTTTGGTTTAGAAAATATATTAGGGAGTGCAGAGCCCTTTTTAGATGAAGAGGATACATTAAAAGTTGTTATTTGTGGTTCAAGATCCCCCCTTCCCTCCCCTGGACGAGCTGAGTCTTGTGTCCTTATAGAAGCCGGTGATGATGTATATATTTTTGATCTTGGTAATGGAAGTGTTAATAACCTTACTGAATATCAATTACCATGGCCAAATGTTAAAGCAGTTTTGATAACACATATGCATTCAGATCATATGGCAGATTTGCCAGA
>Ga0208390_1000810_pt1 | contig 11393 bp, 11 predicted proteins | sample Knorr_S7_td_Surf_FD_185594 | JGI IMG/M metagenome (GOLD analysis project Ga0208390, IMG submission 185594) | Marine microbial communities from Southern Atlantic Ocean transect - Knorr_S7_td_SurfaceA_ad_6m_LV_A (SPAdes) (version 2) | ecosystem: Environmental > Aquatic > Marine > Oceanic | place...
TTAATAAAATTTAAGGTAAAAAGGGGAAGGCTATGTTCAAAATTAATAAAATTACTGTAAGGGATACACTTATCCTGTGTAAAATCTTAAATGTTCTGTGATCTCCATTATCAGTCGCTCTGTTGGTTGCTGGAATAATTACATAACATATTGCTGCTAAAACGATAGAGGATACTGCAATTATCATATGGTAAACTGATAAATCAGAATGCAGGTATACTGTAATCAGTGAAAATATAGAAAGAACTACGACCATAGCAAAAAACTTTGGCCATAATGGTCTTATTGCTTTACCAAAGTTAGAGGAATCAAGTGTCTTGAACATTGTGGGCGCTATTATGGCAACTTTAAGTATGATTGCTCCGACAATAAGACCTGGAAAGAAATCGTGCATGTCAGTCGACTGAGTCGGGATTCATAAAGATTAGGACTAAGAAAACCATGAATGGCTTCCAAATTGATCCTTGCTAACTATCTCATCATTTTCCGTGTAAAATTTCAATCCCATTAAAACTGAATAAAGGTAATTGGCTAGCTTCGGTCTGACAAAAGCAAAAAAAGGAATAAAATTAGTGATTTTACTACCTCTGTTATAAATGTAAGGTTTAATTGAAATAGATGCTAAAGTTTTCGAATCTTTATTTGAGAGTCTCCAAGAAACATGAGAATCATTTCCTCTAGAGTCTCCAATCACTAAATCAAATCCCTCTCCCTCAAGCCAATGGTAAAAATCTCTGTGTAAGATACGATTATTGTAATAGGCTACAGTATCCTTGTGTGAGTCACTAACCCATTCTTTAACCTCATTTTTTTTGCAAAAGGGATGGAACTTTTCTAAATGACTTTCGGATGAAATAATATCCCAAACTTTAGAAACTGGAGAATTAATGAGTACCTTACGATTAATTTCCCAAATGTAATCTTTATTTTTCGCCATCCTTTGAATTCCCACTAGTAGTAACTGCTATTATTGAACCTAGGATAAGAAACATGCCTATTGCTTGTTGTATAGAAGGAGATTCAGATAATAATATAATTCCCCAAACTATTGTAAAAGTAGGCTGAAGAAGGATTGCAAATGAAGTATAAGCTGCAGGTAATCTTGGTAACGAGTAAGCAATCGCTAGCCAACCCGTAACTTGACTTAAAAATGCTAGAGCTAACAACCATCCATGTGTGGGAAACTTAAGCTCAAAATCAATCGGCTCTACATAGATTGACTGCAGAGGTAAGAAGCTAAGAATTAGAAGTCCAATAGCACACCCAACTGTTGAATCAAACTGTAAATTTACTGCAGGTGCTAACTCCCTATTAGCAAATCTGTAAATAATCAAAAAAGCTGAATAAAATATTGCCGTGAAAACACCTGCTACTACTCCCCGAACTGGATATTCTCCATAAGGATCATCATCTAAAACTCCCGATATTAGGACCAATCCAATCATCACAATTGGCAAAGAAATTAATATTGATAGATTTGGTCTTTCACCAAAAAGCCACCAGCTCATTAATGTAACAATTATGACCTGAGAATTGCCTATTAGAGTACCGATTCCTGTTCCTATCCAATCTACGGTACTATGGTAAGCTAGAAAATCTAATGAGAAAGCAAAACCTGCAATTACAGCAATCAGTCTTGTATTCATTGTACGTGAATCCTTAGCTTTTCTAAACCATATAATTAATAGAAGAAAAGGAATAGCATATGCCATTCTGAAGAAAGCCCCAGTTAACGGATTAGCATCTGATAATGCATACAAAATTGGAGCAAAGGAAACTACTACCCCTCCAAACATCGCAATACCCATTGGTTTCTGGAGATTAGAGGATTCCATGCTTTTCTGCATCGGAAAGCCCGTATATGAAGTGGTCTAGCAACTAATTTTTAGAAAAAGTTGGTGCTCCCGCCGGGATTTGAACCCGGGTATTCGGCTCGAAAGGCCGAGATGATGGGCCGGACTACACCACGGGAGCTAATTTACATTTACAAAGCTAGGATTTAATGTTATTGTAGTATTCTATACTTGGAATGATTGCAGTTGAGATTTTAACTTTTCTATCTGCCTCTGAAAATTTTCTCTCTGAATTGCTAACTCTCCCTGATATCTAGTTTGAGAAGCTTCTAAAGCATCATAATTTTCAGTCTTTACTTTCTCAAGATTTAGTTTATTCAATTCTCTTTCTTTTTCTAATAACGCTTCAAGCTCATTTATTCTTTGTTTCAGAGAATCAATCTCGCTCACAATACACTTACTATAATGCACTTTAAACAATTAGTTGCACAACTATCTTAATACGCATTGTATTGATTCTATAATGTGGAAAGGCCCCTCAAGGACTAATCAAAATTATCAGATTAAGTATGTTGTATCTGATGGATGGGGAGATCCTATTCAAATTAATAGAAGACCGACTTCTAAGATGTCGTTCTCAAGCTATGAAAAGGAACAACTAAAAGAATCAATAGGAATATTGACTATTGCCTTCACACTAGCTCTTAGTAACGGATTAGTTCCAGTTATGAATGATCCAAGTATTCTATTAACTGAACTACCTCTGGCATTTGCTGCAGTGATGACTGGATTTTTACTGCACGAATTGGCCCATAAATGGATGGCACAGCAATACGGCTGTTGGGCTGAATATAGAGGAAACAAGAACGGTTTGTATTTTGCATTAATGATGTCAGTCTTTGGTTTTCTCTTGGCAGCACCAGGTGCTGTAATGGTGTCTGGAAACATTACCAATAGACAGCATGGAATTATTGCAGCCGTAGGGCCATTGACAAACATAGCCATTGCAATCGTAGCCTTTCCTTTTTACATTTTCACTGCAAATATAGATATTTGGATAGTTGGAGAGCTTGCACGATTTCTAATTATTATCAACCTAATTTTAGCAGGATTTAACATGATACCAGTTCAACCTTTAGACGGATCAAAAATAATTGTATGGAACAAGGCAGCATATTTTGGAATTGTAGGAGGAATTATTACTCTGGCAATCGCTTATTGGTTTATGCCGACTTTCTCTTTCTGATGGCTACGACATGGGTTCTTTATGATGGAATTTGCTCCTTTTGTAAAAGTAGCGTAAGTAATTTTGAAAGAAGCCTTGAAAAAAGGAATTGTAAAATAAAACCTCTTCAGGATAAAACTGTAATGAAAATTCTAGGCATCAATGATGGTGACGACTTACCTGAAATGAAGATAATCGGTGATGATCGAAAGGTCTATGGAGGCGCGAGAGGTATTGTATTTCTTTGCCGAAAGATATGGTGGGCGTGGCCAATCTGGGCTTTAGCTCACTTGCCGCTAACTATGAATATTATGGATTATATCTATAAGTGGGTCGCAAAAAACAGACATCGCGCTGTTGTATGCGAAATTTAAATGAAAATTGCACCACTAATAGCTATCATTTTCGCTTTCTTTTTAATTGCTATTTACCCTATTTATTCGGACGATGGAATTGATGAAAATTTGTCATATTCTGATGAAGATAACGACGGCATTCCAAATGACAAAGATAAGTGCCCCGAGGAAGATGCCAGCGGGAAAGATATTGATGAGGATGGATGTATAGATTCTGAAATTACTAAAGAAGAAGTGGATTATTTAGAAAGATTGGCTAAAATTAACATTGGTCAGTACATAATATTTGCAGTAGTTTCACTTTTCTCAACAGCAATATACTGGGAAAGAGATAGGATTAGTGCCTTACTAACAGACAAAGACGAATTAAGTGCTGAGAATTATAAACAAATTAGTGGCGATGATACTGTTTCCGAGGCAGTAGACTATGACGAACTGGGGAAAAATCGCGAGGTGAAAATACAAAAGGATAAGCAACGGAGTAGACTAAGCTTCTCATTTGCTGAACTAAATGCTGAAGCTAATAATAACATTCAGTTGATGGCTTTAATTTGTATAATCTCTTTTATTTTTATTCCCGAATTTTCATGGTTAAATGTTGATGGAACACGAACTAATAATGATGGATCGGAGAGAGATTTCGAAATCGAACATTATTCATTTATTCTACAACATAACTATCCATTGGTTGAAAACGGAACTAATTTTTTAGGATATACCAGCTCAGAATGTACTAGCGATATCGATAAAATTCATAATTGTAATTACCGAGCTTCATTATTCGATACAATAGATAGTATTCTCTCTATTTCGATCATATTTTGCTTCATGCTAATCCTGCTTGCATTTCGTGCTGAAAAATACAGGCGAATTATAGCTATTGTATTTTCATTAACGCTGATAGTTACGATGTCAAGTTTGTTGATATTTACTGCACTAATAGATAATGCATTGGAAGCTGATGAGCCTTTAATTGATTCTAGACAATCTGGTGGAAGTGGCTGCTGGATGTCCTCGCCAATTATATGGGGTGAGGGAAACTGCGTAGGGTCTGATAATGAAGGAAATATTTACTCTGAAACGTTTACCTTTAGCCCTGGACTTGCATTTTATTTAATTTTAATCTGTACTTCAATTCTCTTCTTAGGACTATTTACAATAATTGAACCTTTATTAGAATCGAGAAAAATAAGCTGGACAGAAGCCATGAGAAATAACTGGCAAGTCTTTGCAATTATAGCAATTACAATATTCCTCTGGAGAGTAAACGTTCTAGTTACAAATATTTAGATGGTGCGGGGGGAGGGATTCGAACCCTCGTACCACTAAGGACCGGATCTTAAGTCCGGCGCAATTGGCCAGGCTATGCGACCCCCGCAGTTCAGAACCCATGTAGAGAACCTTTAAAGAGAGCTTCATTGTAAAAATGTTAGCCAAAGTTTAGGAAATTAATAATGTCTACTGCAACCACAGCAAAAATAATCTCGCAAGCTGGTAAGGCAAATCCGCCTTCATTGGTAGCATTATACGGAGGAACTTTAGGAGAAAGAAAGTCTGCGATAACTGAAATTGAAAACGATCTTCAAGCAGTTGGATTAAATATTATCGAATTTAATGCAAGGCGGTATTTATCTGAGAATGATTTATGTTTACCACTTGTTCAGCAAATAGTTACAGAATTAAAGGTAAATGCTGGAAGTAATGGAACTACTTCGGATTTAGTGAATCGAATTAATGAAAGTGCTCCTGTAATTCTGTCTACAAATCTTTCAAGTGAAAATAGAGTTGAAATGATTCACCAATTTGACTCATCAATGAAAAAATTAGCCGCGATTTCTATACAGAAAAAACCTCTCGTAATTACTCTACAGGGAATCGAAAGAGCCGTATCCGGTTCATTTACAAAGATATCTGAATTCATTTCAAACTATTTTAATATTAATGGATTCATGTTTATTATTTCAGTAGGAAAGGAAAATTTAGAAAAAGAATTGCTAGAAGCAAATGTAAATATTTCATCAGATGATTTTCTAGAGGATACTTATGATTTCGTAGCTGAATTTGGAGCCGCAAACCAAGTTGTTAATGATAATAAAAAAGAAACTAAATCTGAAGATTTCTTCAAACCTCCTGTTGGTTTAGAAGTTGAAAGTGGAGCTGCGATTGCTGCAAAAAGAAAAGGCCGTCCTATTCCAAGTGCTCCTGTAAAGAAGAGCTCTAGTGGATTCAAAGTAAGGGAATTGGCTGGGAAAAAAGCCACTATTAGAAAAAATAAGCCAATGCGAAAAGTCGTTAGAAAAGTATCCCCACAGAAGAAAGCTGTCAAGTTTAAAGCTGTAAACGCAAACAAAAATGCTTCATTCTTAAAAGCAGTACAATCTAGCGATATCTTTGCTGCAAAGAAATTCTGGTCTAAAGCTAATTCATTATCTTATCAAGAATTTACTAATGTAGTAAATTCTATCTTAAAAGAAGCGTCAAACAAAGACTCCAGAGTTAGAGCTACTGCAATTACAGGTCTAGCATCTATAGCTAAAGGCGTATCATGGGAAATGCCTGCAGAAGTAATGGATCGTGCATTAATAATGACAGGAGATGGTTCTAAAGAAGTGAAAGATGCTGCAGCAGATGCGATTAAGGAAATGAACTCTGCAGGAGTTGAAAAAGGACCTTCAGGCAACCAAACTACAACCGATTCTGCTAATACCTCAGGATCTATGGAACTGAACGAATTGGATACTGATAGTATGTTAGGCAATAATTCTGGAAGCGTAGCTTCAATGTCAATTGGTTCTGGAGCTGGAGGCGGTGTCAAGGTTATGGGAGGAAGCGAATCTAATTTTGGAAGTGCCCCTACCTTCAAGATGACTGAAGATATCCCTTCAATAAAGAAAGATAATGTCCCAAAATTCAAACCCACTGAAGGTAAGAATACATTCAAAGTAGTTGACGACAAAAAGAAAGTTCCAAAATTTAAACCTACAGAGAAGAAAAAGAAAAATGTGTTTAAAGTAGTAGATTAATTAACTTTAAAATATATTTTATTATTTTCAACTTGAAAACTATCTAAATCTTTTTCTGGATTTCCTATAATTAGTTCGGACGGTTTCGATCTAGTTTCAGATATGATATATTGCCAATCATCTTCATTTAATTTTGGCGAATCTAGTTCTAACCAAACTTTTAATGATATTGAAGCTTCTAAATCTAAATCCAACTCTTTCCTTTTAGATTGAATACGTCTAGTTATCTCTCTTGCTAATCCCTTTGACACTAAATCATCAGTAATTTCTACATCAAGTACAAGAGAAATATTTCCGGTCTCCTCTACTTCAAACGTTGAAGCTGCATATCCTTCTTTTTCCACACGCTTGATGTTAATATCTTCTGATGTAATCTCAAATCCTGCTAATTTAGCTGTGCCTTTTTCAATATCTGAAAGCAGTGAATCTGGGTCTAATTGTGATAATTCAGATAGAACTTTTGGCAAATCGGCTCTGCACTTTGCACCTAAAACTTTATGATTTGGTAAAACCTCAATCTTTTGGAAGCGATCTAAGTTATTTTCAGTTGTTAAGTTTTCAACATTCAATTCTTCAGCTATAATCGAATGGAATTCGCTGAGGTCAGGACCTCCAACAATCCAACCTTCTTTACAAGGTAATCTTTGTCTACGTTTGGCTTCAACACGAATTTTACGACCTGTTTCAGCAAGCATTCTAACAATCGACATTTCCTTTTCTAATCCTAAATCTTGAGGTGGCAGATTTTTATCAACTAAGTCTGAACCGAGAGGCCAATCTGCAGTATGGACTGAAGTGCCTGTTAAATCAAAATGAATTTTATCTGGCATAAACGGAGCTATAGGTGCCATAAGTTTACTAACTGTCAATAAAACTTCGTGAAGCGTAAATTGACATGCTCTTTTATCATGGCTCTCTGCCTCATCCCATAATCTTCTTCTTGAACGGCGAACATACCAATTTGAAAGATCATTAATTACAAAATTTTCTAATTCTCTTGCAGCTTTATGGAATTCCCATGAGACATATTGGTCATGGTAGTTTTCAGCAACAGAAGAAATTCTAGAGAGAATCCATCTATCTAACGCATTTCTTTTATCAACTGGAATGAAATCTTTGCTGTAATCAAAATTATCGAGAATGGCATAATCTAAATGGAATTTATGAACATTCCATAAAGTTAAGAACATTTTAGCATAAGTTTCTCGTACTCCATTAGGATCAAAATTCATTGGATTCCAAGGTGCGCTTTGAGAAGTCATGTACCATCTAATGGCATCTGTACCTTCTTTGTTGAAATGATCCCAAGGATTAACTACATTTCCTCGAGACTTACTCATTTTCTTACCTTCATTATCTAAAATATGACCTAAAGATAAGCATCTTCTGTATGATATATTATCGAAAACTGTGGTAGATACTGCAAGTAAGGAATAAAACCAACCTCTTGTTTGGTCTACAGCTTCACAAATGTAATCAACAGGGAAACTATTTTCAAATTTTTCTTTATTTTCAAAAGGATAATGCCACTGTGCAAATGAAGCGCAACCTGAATCAAACCAACAATCCATGACATAAGGTTCACGAACCATTTCACCATTACAACCTTCAGAAGTACAACATAATTTTACATCATCTACGTACGGCCTGTGAAGCTCTTTAGGAGTTGGTGAAGTCTCTGTTTTTAATGAATTCATTTCATCAATGCTTCCTATACAATGCTGATGCCCGCAAGATTTACAAATCCAAACAGGTAACGGTGTTCCCCAGTACCTTTCTCGACTTATGGCCCAATCCTTGATATTTCTTAGCCATTCTCCGACACGGCCTGTGCCTGTCCATTCTGGAGCCCATTCAACCTGTGAATTGTAGTCGATTATTTTGTCTTTGACTGCGGTCATTCTTACGAACCAACTATCCATTGCATAGTACAACAATGGATGATCTGTTCGCCAACAATGTGGATAATCGTGAGTGTAAATGTGCTCTCTGTATAGCTTATTCCCTCCATCTAATAAATCAATAATTTTGGAATCGCAATCTTTTACGTAATTTCCATCCAATGCCTCATGAGTTCCTTTGATAAATTTTCCATCCATGCCTACTGTATGTTGAGCTGGAAAACCAACTTCCATACCCAATTGATAATCGTCCTCTCCATACATTACAGCCGTGTGAACTATGCCAGTTCCATCTGTAGTTGTAACAAAATCAGCTGCAACTACTGTCCAAGCTGTATCTGAATCACCCCTATCTATTGCTCCTGGAAAAAGAGGTTCATAGGCTTGACCCACTAATTTACTTCCCGGAAATTCTTCAATAACTTCTGCGTGATGACGCAATACTTCAGGCATCAATTCCTTAGCTAAGATTAATTCTTCACCTACTTCTGCACCACCTCGACCCTCCCAACTTTCAGAAGGCTTTGAGGTTACTTTCACTCTACAATATGTAACATCTGGACCTACTGCGAGACCAACATTTCCAGGCAATGTCCAAGGTGTCGTCGTCCAAGCAACTATTGATCCTTCTGAATCTTTTAGCTTAAATTTAACATAAACTGCAGGCTCGGCTACTTCCTTGTAGCCAAGAGAAACTTCATGTGTTGAATAACTTGTCCCAGTTTGCGGACAATAAGGTAATACTTTGTGACCTCTGAAAAGAAGATCTTTGTCGTGCATTTGCTTTAGGGACCACCAAGCAGATTCAATATATTCATCATGTAAAGTAACATATGGATTATCCATATCCACCCAGAAAGCCATCCTTTCACTCATTTCACGCCAAGCTTCTTCATATGTCCAAACACTTTCCTTACATTTCTGATTGAAAGCTTCCATACCATAAGCTTCAATCTCTTCATTTGACATTAAGTTCAATTGCTTCTGAACTTCGATTTCTACAGGTAGACCGTGAGTATCCCAACCGCCTTTTCTTTCTACTAGATGACCTTCCATAGTTTTCCATCTACAAACCATGTCTTTGAACAATCTGGAAAGAACGTGGTGAATTCCTGGCTTACCGTTAGCTGTTGGAGGACCTTCAAGAAAAGTAAATGGTTTCGATGAGCGTCTATTTTCTATACTGTTCTCAAAAGTTTTATCATTTTTCCACCTGTCTGCTACTTCTTTTTCAAGCTCAACGGGGTTATAATTCCCTGTTTTCGCTTGATTTTTACTAGAATCAGTAACACTCATCCTTTAGCGTGATTAAGGGCTTGATATAAAGAATCACCGAACTTAAACTTAAAACCCCTAGTGATTCAACATGCTCGGAGCCGGGGTGGCTCAGCCTGGTAGAGCGTCGGACTCATAGGGTAAAAATAGTTCCGGCTATGCCTGGGACATCCGAAGGCCGCGGGTTCGAACCCCGCCCCCGGCACCATTATTCCCACTCGATAGTGCCTGGTGGTTTGTCAGTAATATCGTAAACAACACGATTAACTTGAGATTTCAATTCACGCGTAATTCTTTCTGAAATTTTCTTTAAAACAGGATAAGGAATTTCCGCAGCTTTTGCAGTCATTGCATCATAACTGTGCACAGCCCTAACTGCTATTGTATTTCCGTATGCCCTGACATCGCCTTGAACGCCTACTGTTTTAACCGGTAATACTACTGCAAAATACTGCCATGGTAATTCCATTAGTCCTTCTTTTGATGCAGATTCTATTTCCTCCTCTGCAATATGACAAGCCTGCCTAACAACTTCTGTTCTTTCAGGAGTTGCTTCTCCCATAACTCTAACTGCCAAACCGGGACCTGGAAATGGTTGCCTTTGAGATACTGAAACTTCTAGGTATTCAGCAAGACTTCTTACTTCGTCTTTGTATAATTCTCTTATAGGTTCACAAAGAACCATATCCATATCTTCGGGTAAACCTCCAACATTATGGTGAGATTTGATTGTATCTCTTAGACCTCCGCCAGATTCTATCCAATCTGGAGCTATAGTTCCTTGGACCAAGAACTTACCTCCATAGTCCTCAGCTTCTTTTTCAAAAACTCGAATGAATAATTCACCTATAATCTTTCTTTTCTCCTCAGGATCGGTTACTCCTTTTAGCCCTGCATAAAATTTCTCTGATGCATCAACAACTTTGTGCTTAACTCCAAGAGTGCTGAGCATTGTAGAAACATATTCAGATTCTCCGAGACGCATGTAGCCTGTATCGACATAAACTGCGAGAAGATTATCTTTGACTGCCTTCGCAGCTAAGACTGCTGCAACTGTAGAATCTACACCACCCGATGCTGCAATGATTGCTTTATCCGATAGTTCAGTCTTTAGTTTTTCCACAGCTTCATTCGTAAATTTTTCAGGATTGAAAAATGCCATTGTTTTAACCATTAGAAAGGGCTATAGTACTTTATCGCTACAAATCCTATTTATCAGGCCTCTAATCGGTAGATATGGCAAAAGAATTAGTTTGGATTGATTTAGAAATGACTGGACTAAATCCACAAATTCATAAAATAATCGAAATTGCTACAATCATAACTGATTCCGAACTAAATATCATTGCCAAAGGACCGGATTTAGTTATTAACGCATCTGATGACGAGTTGAATAAAATGAATGCCTATGTTAGGGATATGCATACAAAATCAGGGCTAATTGATGAAGTTAAGAAAAGCTCGTTGACAATAAGAGATGCTGAAATTGAAACTTTAGAATTTATTAATAAACACATAAAAGCCAAAAATAAACCACCTGTTTGTGGTAACTCAATTGGAACTGATAGAAGATTTTTAGATGCTCAGATGAATGATCTTGAAAATAGATTTCACTATCGAGTTGTCGATGTTTCTTCCATCAAAGAACTAGCTAATAGATGGTATCCTGATGTCGACAGGAATATCCCTTCAAAAGCTGAAAACCACAGGGCATTAGAGGACATTATAGAATCAATAGAAGAATTAAAATATTACAGGGAAAAATTATTCATCTAATATGAACGGAAAAAATGTTCTTGTAACTGGTGCGAATGGACATG
>Ga0208390_1000812_pt1 | contig 11371 bp, 11 predicted proteins | sample Knorr_S7_td_Surf_FD_185594 | JGI IMG/M metagenome (GOLD analysis project Ga0208390, IMG submission 185594) | Marine microbial communities from Southern Atlantic Ocean transect - Knorr_S7_td_SurfaceA_ad_6m_LV_A (SPAdes) (version 2) | ecosystem: Environmental > Aquatic > Marine > Oceanic | place...
ATAATTGGCCATGATAATAAAACATCTTTCAGGATAGTTGCTGTAGGAACAAATCTTTCATACAAAACCAAAGTTTCTATAAAACCTTGATGGTTAGGAAAGTAGATTTTTTTTCTTGGAGAATTTATGACCTCAACATTTCCCTCAAAAACAATCTTTACTCCGCAACAAATTCTTATCCACCAACGAAAGAAAGCAACCCAGGAAAGAATAATTTTCTGTCTGAATTTTCTATCAATAAAAATACAAGCCGGGAAGGTTAAAGATATGACAATTAAAGAAATTCCTAAAATCACATAAAAAAGAAAAGATCTTACGTATGAAATCATTGGCAGATAAATTTTGTTGCTGATAATAGATTTTCAAAAACTTGAGCTTGGGAAGTATCATGATTTTTCAACGTGATCTCTCCATAGCCGGTTTTTACCAGTAAAGGTTTACATTCATGAGCGAGAGCACATTGAACATCAGAAAATTTATCTCCAACAAAATAACTGCCCTTAAGGTTTATACCTAAAACTTTCTCTGCTTGAAGCAAAAGACCGGTTTTTGGCTTTCTGCATTCACAATTATCTTCAGGTCTATGGGGACAAACTTCTACATGAATAATATCTGATCCGTGTTCTCTAACTTTCTGTTTCATGTGAGAATTTACGTTAACTATTTGATCTTTAGAAGCTATTCCAAGACTAATGCAGGCCTGATTTGTGGCAACAATAATTTTAAAATTATTGTCGGTTAATATAGATAATGCTTCTAGACTTCCATACTCGAATTTAAAATCTGCTGGCTTTGTAACATAATCAAAGAGATCAACGTTAATAACGCCATCTCTATCAAGAATAATATACTTCTGGTCTGACATCCTTAGCCCTTAAACAGCTTTAGAATGCTTGTTTCTATGTCTTTTAAGTCGATTACTTCTTGCTCCATAGAATCTCTATCTCTAAAAGTAACCTTGTTCTTTTCTATGGTGTCATAGTCAACTGTTATACAAATTGGGGTACCAATTTCATCATGTTTTCGATAACTCTTTCCTATATTTCCTGTGTTTTCAACTGCAACTCTTCCAATATTTAGCTTTAAAAGCCTGTTTTTTATTTCGACAGAAGCGTTTACTATTGATTTTTCGTTCTTTTTAAGGGGAATAACAGCTACTTTTATAGGAGATAGATGCTTTTTCAAAGACAATACCACCCTTTTCGTATCATTTTCAAGGTTTTCTTCTTTATATGCATCGTTTAGGATAGCTAAAAACGCCCTTTCGACCCCAGCACTTGGCTCAATAACATAGGGAACAAGCCATTTATTTGATATTTTATCCTGGAAAGCAAGTTTCGCTTTTGAAGTTTTATTTTCTTTAGTTTTAGCTTGTATATTGAATTCTTCTTGAGACTTGGTATGAGATCCTAAATCGAAATCCGTTCTATTCGCTATACCCTCCAGTTCTTCTGTTCCATGAGGAAATTTATACATAATATCAGCCGTAGCCTTGGAGTAATGGGATAATTCCTCTTTGGGGACATTGAAAATCTCTAAATTTTCTTTATTTAAGCCCTGATTTAACCACCATTTCATTCTCTCTTTAATCCAATATTCATGAAATTTCTCATCATCTTTCGGCTCTACAAAATACTCCATTTCCATTTGCTCAAATTCTCTTTTCCTAAAGATAAAATTTCTGGCCGTTATTTCATTTCTAAAAGCTTTACCAATTTGGGCAATTCCAAAAGGCAGTGTTCTTGAAGTGCTGTCTAAAACATTCTTAAAATTAATAAAAATATGTTGAGCTGTTTCTGGGCGAAGATAGGCAATGGAAGAGCCATCGTCTACTGGGCCGATATTAGTTTTAAACATCAGATTAAAATCTCTTGGCTCGGTCAAATTTGCTGACCCACAATTTGGACACTTCATTTCATCTAAAGTATCTGCTCGCATTCTGAATTTACAATCTTTGCAATCAATTAAAGGATCAGTGAAAGTATCCTCATGACCCGACTGAGCAAAGATGTTTTGGCTGCCCAAAATTGAAGAATCTAAGCCTTCTATATCATCTCTTTGATAAATCATAGATTCCCACCAAGCCCTTTTAATATTGTTGGCAAGCTCAACACCGAGTGGCCCATAATCATAGACGCCCTGCATTCCTCCATATATCTCCGCAGTTTGAAAAATAAAACCTCTTCTCTTACAAAGAGAAACAATTTTATCCATTTTATTATCTGCCATGACTGTATCTTATTAGAAGTAAGTACTTACTATTCTTTCCAGAAGAATGCAGTAAATAATACCAACAAAGTATAGATTTCTAATCTTCCAAGTATCATTACAAAAGCCAAAAGGACTTTCGTAAATGCATCCATTCCTGCGTAATTATAAGCTACTTCACCAAGTCCTGGACCTAAATTATTTAGACATGCTGCTAATGCAGAAAAAGCAGTTTCTGCATCTATCCCCTGCCCCATTAAGATAAAAGATCCAACCAAAAAAGTAAGCAGATAAACTGTTAAAAACCCCCAAACTGAATCAGCAACTTCACTGTTGATTTTCTTTTTACCAATCTTTAAAGGCAAGACAAGATTTGGATGTATAAGTTTTTTAAGTTCTCTTCTAGCATGATTCAAAAGTACTAAACCTCTTATCGCTTTAAATCCTCCTGCAGTTGATCCTGCACAAGCTCCTATCATGCCAATAAAAATTAGGAGTTGAGGAAGGTAAGAAGGAAATGAAGAATGGTCCAAAACGGTAAACCCTGTAGTTGTCGCAAACGAAGTGACAGTAAATAGGGAAGATACAATGAGGCCCGAAGAAATCTCAGAGCTACTAAACCAGATAGTTATTATGAACACAACAAAAGCAAGAAAAAGCATTTTCCAATAAAAACCGAACTCAGGATCTTTTACATAGTTGAATAATTTAAAATTTGAAAAAGAAAGGTAATGCAGAGAAAAACTTATGCCTGAAATGAACATAAAAACAACAGCCAAAATATAAATTGTGTTGTTGTTGAAGAAGGCGAAACTCTCGTTGTAGTTAGAAAAGCCTCCAATTGCAATTGTAGTAAAAGAGTGAACTATTGCGTCGAAATATTCCATTCCAGCTATGAAGTAGGACAGGAAACAAAGCAAAGTAAGAATGAGATATATGTACACCAAAACCATAGCAGTTTCAGCAATTTTGGGCCTTAACTTGCTCTGATTTATAGGTCCTTGAGTTTCTCCCCTATATAGCTGCATGCCACCAACCCCTAAAAGCGGCATCAGTGCAATGGCCAATACAATAATACCAAGACCACCTATCCATTGGAGCAAGCCTCTATAAAACAGAATAGAGTAATATTCTCCGGATAAATCAGAAAATATCGTCGCTCCTGTAGTTGTTAAACCTGAAGTAGCTTCAAAGTAAGCGCTAACTATAGATAAACTGCTTTTACTCCCAAATATTAATGGCAAAGTTGCAAAAATAGTAAAAAATAACCAAAGAAGAACAGTCAACAAAAAACCTTCTTTAACTCTTATGCCTTCATATTTCTTTTCAAAATTAACCAAATATAGAAATGATCCAAATGCAAGGGTAATAAGGAAGGAATAGGCAAAAGCTACAATATTATCTTCGTTATAGATAATTGAAACTATAATTGGTGTTAGTTGTAAAAAAGAAAAGGCGATCAAACCTATTCCTAAAACTCTTGAAATTAACCTAAATTTCATTTAAATTTCTTAAAAAGCATCTAATATCTTCTTAACTCATTAAACTTGTTTCTAGCGCCGGAAAAAGTTTTTTATCAGACAAAAAGATAATTATGTGGTCATCTTCGTGAATTTTAACATCATGATGAGCGATTTTAACTTCTTTTCCTCGAATTACAGCGCTTATAGTACATCCGTTTGGCAACTTTATATCATCTATTCCTTGACCAATTATTTTAGGAGTTGTTTCGGGACTTGCTATGAGCTCCAAAGCTTCAGATTTACCTTTTTTAAAGGTATGGGCTCTTTCAATTTTTGCTTTGGTTATGTTTTTCAGAACAACCCCAATTGTAATCTCATTAGGAATCACAGTAATGTCCACTTCACCTTGATGAATCAGATCTAAAAAAGATTGTTTATTCATTAAAGAAAGCACTTTTTTTGCTCCAAGTTTTTTTGCTAACAAGGAAGACATAACATTTGCCTCATCACTATTAGTGACTGCGCAAAACATATCAATCGAATCTATGCCTTCTTCAATCAAAAAATCTTCATCTGTTGAATCGCCATTGAGAACTAATGCAGAATTTAAATTTTCAGATAGATAATCTCCTCTCTTTCTATTTTTTTCAATAATCTTTACAACGCTAAATTTATCTTCAAGGATCTTTGCCAATCTTCTGCCAATCTTTCCGCCGCCCGCAATCATTATGTTTTTGTACTTAGAATCTCTCGGCCTAATTTCGGACATTACTTTTTTTATGTTCCCTTTTGCAGAGATAAAGAAAACTTCATCGCCATCTTTTATGTAATCCTCGCCACTTGGAATAATGATCTCTTCTTCTCGATATATAGCAGCAACTCTTGTGTCAGCATTAGGAATATGCTCTCTTAGCTCTGAAACTTTATGACCAGTAATTGGGGCTCCTTCAACAGCTTTTACACTCACCATCGAAGCTCGTCCATCACCAAAATCTAAAACTTGAAGAGCTCCTGGAAGCTGAACCAATTTTGAAATGTATTCGGTGATAAGAGTCTCTGGAGAAATTAAAACGTCAATCGAATATTCTCCATTTTCAAAAATTTGACTACCCTTACCTTTGAGATATTCTCTAGCTCGTATTCGAGCCATTGTTCTAGTTTTCTTATTGAGATGTTTAATCATCTGACAAGCAACCAAATTAACTTCATCATATTCGGTCATGGCAATAGCCAATTCTGTGTCTTGAATATTTGCGTCTTCTAGTGTTTGTGGATAGCAACAATTTCCACACACAATTTTTATATCGTGTTGTTCCGACTCTTTTTCGAGTTTTTCTTCATTAAGATCGACGAGGGTTATGCTGTGACCATCTTCAGATAGAATTTCGGTTAATTCTGATCCAACTTGGCCGGCACCTAAAATTAAGATGTTCAATTATTACTCCAATAAAAATTATACTCTCAGAAAAATATTATTGTGAATTTGATTATCACTATTTAAAGCTTTCATCGGAGTTAAAAAAATCTTTGGATCCATTGTAGAAACTTTTGTATTCCATTCGTTTTTTATTCTGCCTGGCAAGCTCTTTAATTTCGACACACTGATCTTTTCCAGAAACTAAAAATTCGTTTTTATCGGCCTTAATAACTTTTCCGGGATCTGAAGCTGGCAGGGCATTTATTTTTGCACGGTGAATGATAATTCTTTCATTTCTATATTCTGAAAATGCACATGGATTAGGACAAAGACCATTAATTTTGCCAACTATTTCTTCCGCTGATTTTGTCCAATCTATTCTAGCTTCATCTTTGGTTATTTTAGGAGCATAAGAAGATTCGTTTTCATTTTGTTCTGTAAGTGTAAATGTATTTTCATCAATAGAATCAATGGTTTGTATAATATTTCTAGATGAAATATCGCTCATGATTTCCTCTAAATCTTCGGTATTCATTCCTTCCTGAATAGGAAATTTAACGCTCTTTACAATTGGACCCGTATCCAGACCGGCATCCATTTTCATGAATGTAATGCCTGTCTCTTGATCACAATTAATTATGCTTCTTTGAATTGGAGCGGCACCTCTGTACTTAGGTAATAAAGATGTGTGAATGTTAAAGCTTCCGTGTTTTGCCACGTTCAAAAGATCTTCACTAATGATGTGTCCAAAAGCAAAGACAAGGAGCAGATCAATATTTAGTTTTTCCAAGGTAGGTCTGAACTTCTTATCTTTGATTTCATTGTATGAAAAAATTTTAATTTTTTTCTCTTCTGCAAAAACTCTAATTGGACTTTTGACAAATTTTAAACCTCTACCCGAACGCTTTTCTTCTGCACAAATCACTCCAACCAAATCGTGATTGGATTCATAGATGGTTTCAAGAGTTTTAAGAGCAATCTTAGGCGTAGCAGCAAATAAGATATTCATTATTTCTGTTTGACAATCTTATTTCGGATTCTTCTTCTTTTCAGTTCAGAAATATGATCAACGAATAATCGACCATTGAGGTGATCAAGCTCATGCTGGACTACTTTGGTCAATAGTCCTTCGGGTTTAATTTCTTGTTTTTTTCCATTTAGATCTTGATAAGAAAGTTTAATATCAGATGGTCTAGAGATAGTTTCAAAAAAACCAGGGACACTTAGGCAACCTTCATCGTAATCTTCTTTTTTGGAAGGATCCAAAATTTGGATTTTAGGATTTACGATTACTAAAGGTTCATTTTTCTCTGGACTGATGTCGATAACAGCTACTTGTTTTGCAACGCCAATTTGAGTTGCAGCCAAACCAATGCCATTAACAGAGTGCATGGTTTCGAACATATCATCAGTCAAAGTTTTCAACTCTTCGTCAAAAGTTTCAACGGGCTTCGCCTTAATACGCAAATCTTGATCAGGAAATTTTAAAATTTTTCTAATTGCCACGATTCTTATTCAATTTATTTTTATCATCTGTAAAATAACATTTTAGTTAAGGAGATCAAAAATGAAAGTTTCAATTGTCATGGGTTCAAAATCAGATTTAGATTTAGCAAAAGCTGCCGGAGAAATTCTCGATACATTAGATGTTCCATACACAATAAATATTTTAAGTGCGCACAGAACACCAGAGCTTTTGCATGCTCATATAGATGAGGCCATAGCAGATGGAGTGAGAGTTTTTATCGGCATTGCAGGTTTGGCTGCTCACTTGGCTGGAAATGTTGCTTCCAAAACCACTCTGCCAGTAATAGGAGTGCCCGGAGACGGCGGACCTTTGAACGGATTTGATGCTCTTTTATCTACAGTACAAATGCCTAAAGGAGTTCCAGTAGCAACCGTTGCCATTGGTAAGGCAGGGGCTATAAATGCAGGATATCTAGCTGCTCAAATGTTATCCACAGGCAACGATGAACTCGCTGAAAAGGTAAAAAACCTCAGAGAAGAGCAAAAAGAGGCTTTAAAAAAGGAAAACGAGGACCTTCAAAGCTAAATTATCAAGGAAAATGATTTACGCATACCCAACTGAGGGAGTTTGGGGTTTAGGCTGTCTGCCTGATTCGGAAGAGGATGTAAAAAAAATTTGTTTTCTTAAACAGAGAAAACTAGATAAAGGCTTAATTTTAGTTTCAGGCAATTTTTCCCATTTCGATGCCTACCTATCACACTTGTCTGAAGATTTAATAAACAAAACAAAAAGTAAATGGCCCGGAGCTCATACTTGGTTGGTTCCTGCTAACGATAACGTTCCCTATTGGATAAAAGGCGATAGCGACTTTGTGGCTTTGAGGCAAAGTGTTCATCCTTCAATTATTGAGCTCTCTGAAAAGTTGAATAGTGTTATTACATCCACTTCAGCAAATATTTCATCAGAACCTCCAGCAAAAAATGCCAAAGAAGTTAGGAACTTATTCGGTGATGAGGTATCTATATTGGAAGGAGAACTTGGCGGAGCAGATAAACCTACGCCAATACAAAATTTAATAACTGATGAATGGATAAGAAATTGAAACTCGCCGTAATAGGTAAGCCAATTGGTCACTCAAAGTCTCCTGAGATTCATCAGCACTTTGCCAATCAATTTGATGCAAAAATCGAATTCAGAAAAGATGAAGTTACATCAGAAACTTTAGAAAAATGGCTTGCTGACTTTTTTAAGGATGGTGGTAAAGGTGTTTCCATAACACTTCCGATTAAAGAAGCAGCTTTAAATTATGCAGATGAAATTTCTGAACGAGCTAGACTTGCCTCAGCATGCAATGTTATTTATGTGAAAGATGAAAAGTTATTTGCAGACTGTACCGATGGATTTGGCCTAATCAAAGATATAGAAGAAAATTTAAAATTCTCTCTAAAGGATAAGAAAATATTGATTTTGGGAGCTGGAGGAGCTGCCCGTGGAATTATTCCCTCTATTATAGAAAAAAAACCTATGAAGCTGAAAATAGCCAATAGGACAGAAAGCAAAGCTTTTTTATTAAAAGAGGACTTAGAAGGCAAAGTCCATTTGAAGGAAAAAAACTTAATATTTGAAGCTGGCGGCCTTACAGATGACTTTCTGCTAGCTGATTCTTATGATTTGATTATCAACTCAACTTCAGTTTCAACACAATCTGGAAAATCTTTAATGCTACCAAAAGCCTTATTTAAAGGCATAAATTTAGCCTATGATCTTTTTTATTCTGCTGAAAAAACTCTTTTTATGAAGGAGTCTTTAGAGAACGGAGTTGAAAAAGCATCAGATGGCTGGGGTATGCTGGTAGAGCAGGGTGCGGAGTCTTTTAGATTATGGACTAATCTTATTCCAGATACTTCTAGATTGCTTGAAAAGCCTATTGATTAAGGCTTATTCATATATAATTCTTGCACGTAACGCCCACAAAAAATTTTTTTGAGATGTATTTGAAAAAACTTATTCTGTGCCTCGCGGCATTGTTCTTAGCGCCTCTGTCTTTTTCGGCCTGGGATGACATCAATATGACCCCTGGCGTTAACGCGATTGCCCAAGAAATCTTTGGCTTGCACATGACCATCTTTTGGATTTGTGTCGTCATTGGCACATTGGTTTTGGGCTTCATGGTTTTTCTTATTATCAAGTACCGTAAGAAAGAGGGCGTTGAACCTGCTGATTTTGATGATAACCCAAAACTAGAACTGACCTGGACAATATTGTTTGCGGTCATTTTGGTCGGTATGGCAATTCCTGCTACTACAACCATGATCAAAGCTTACGATGACGAAGAGGGCGACATCAACATTCTGATCACCGGTCATCAGTGGAAGTGGCAGTATGAATACATGGAAGATGAGGTGAGTTTCTTCAGCAATCTCCTGACTTCGCTTGATGCAAGAAACAACATCGCTCCAAAAACCGAAAACTATCTTTTAGAGGTCGATGAGCCATTGGTTATTCCAGTCAACAAAAGAGTAAGATTTTTAATCACTGCCAACGATGTAATCCATTCTTGGTGGGTTCCAGATTTTGCTGTGAAGCAAGATGCCATTCCGGGATTTATTAATACCGCTTGGACTTATGTTGACGAGCCTGGCGTATATCGTGGGCAATGTACTGAGCTATGTGGGGTTTATCATGGGTATATGCCAATTGTAGTGAAAGCAGTTTCGGATTCTGAATACAAAGATTTCATTCAAGGAAAAAGAGACATGAAAGCTCAACAAGCTCTCCTTACAGAAAAACTCTGGGAGACAGATGAGCTATTTGCGATTGGCGAAGAAGTTTACTTAAAAAACTGCGTGGCTTGTCACCAAGTCAATGGTGCAGGTATTCCGCCGGTTTTCCCAGCCCTGGCTGGTAGTGAAATTGTCATGAATGACAAAGGCAGACAAGTAGAGATTTTAATGGAAGGAGTTCAAGGTGCAGCGATGCAATCTTACGCAGAACAACTTACCGAAGTAGAAATTGCAGCAGTGATCACTTACACCCGAAAAGCTTGGGGTAATGATGCTGGAGGCGACGGCGAAATTGTCGTGCCTAAAGAAATTTTAGATTATAAAAATAACAAACTATAAAAAGGAGCTTTAAAAAATGAGCGCAGTAATAGAAGGACATCACGACGATCATCACCATGGTCCAGCCAAGGGCATAACCCGTTGGCTTTACACCACCAACCATAAGGACATTGGTTCGCTTTATTTGTGGTTCAGTTTCATCATGCTTTTCATTGGTGGAGCAATGGCTATGGTCATTAGGGCCGAGCTTTTTGAGCCTGGAAGTCAGATAGTTTCGCCAGAATTTTATAACCAAATGGTCACCAATCATGGATTGATTATGGTATTTGGTGTAATCATGCCCGCTTTTGTTGGTCTAGCTAATTGGTTAATCCCAATGCAAATTGGTGCGCCGGACATGGCTTTGCCAAGATTAAATAACTTAAGCTTTTGGATCTTACCTGCTGCTTTTGGAGTTTTACTTGCTACTTTCTTTATGGAAGGTGGAGCACCAAACTTTGGTTGGACTTTTTATGCGCCTTTATCAACTGAATATGCCCCACCCACTGTAACTTACTTTATTTTCGCAGTTCACATTATGGGAGCTTCTTCCATTATGGGTTCAATAAATGTGATAACCACAATTTTGAACATGAGAGCGCCAGGCATGACGCTTATGAAAATGCCTCTATTTGTATGGTCTTGGTTAATTACTGCTTACTTATTAATAGCAGTGATGCCGGTTCTTGCCGGGGCGGTAACAATGATGTTGATGGATATTCATTTTGGTACCAGTTTCTTTAAAGCTGGTGGTGGAGGTGATCCAGTTTTATTTCAACACATTTTTTGGTTCTTCGGTCACCCTGAGGTTTATATCATGATCTTACCAGCCTTTGGAATTGTTTCTCACATTATTGAAACCTTTTCCAGAAAACCTATTTTTGGATACGACTCCATGGTCTATGCGATAGCCTCGATTGCACTATTATCTTTTGTAGTTTGGGCTCACCACATGTTTACTGTTGGAATGCCAATAGCCGGAGAATTATTCTTTATGTATTCCACCATGTTAATTGCAATACCAACTGGAGTTAAAGTTTTCAACTGGCTCTCTACTATGTTCAAAGGTTCGCTAACTTTTGAAACACCAATGCTTTTTGCAATTGCATTTGTAGCATTGTTCACCATTGGTGGTTTATCAGGTTTGATGTTGGCAATTGCTCCAGCAGATTTTCAATACCATGATACTTATTTTGTTGTCGCTCACTTCCATTATGTATTGGTTCCAGGAGCCTTATTCTCAATCATTGCTGCCGTATATTATTGGTTACCAAAATGGACCGGTTACATGTATGACGAATTTATGGGCAAAACTCATTTCTGGCTATCCTTTGTCTCAGTAAATTTAACTTTCTTCCCAATGCATTTTGTAGGTCTAGCCGGTATGCCAAGAAGAATTCCAGATTACGCTATGCAGTTTGCTGACTACAACATGATTGTTAGTGTTGGAGCGTTTTTGTTTGGATTGTCACAGCTACTCTTTTTATATGTAGTACTGAAAGCGATCTTTTACGGTAAAAAAGCTACAGGACAAGTTTGGGAAGGCGCACAAGGTCTTGAGTGGACTTTAGATTCACCGCCTGCTTACCATACCTTTGAAACTCCTCCTAACTTAGAGGCTGGAGAAGCTAAAGGCTAAAATGAGCAGCATTAAAAAAAGCGTTTCGAAACTTTTTTTAGCAACGGTTGGAATGTTTTTGTTTGGTTTTGCCTT
>Ga0208390_1000815_pt1 | contig 11362 bp, 7 predicted proteins | sample Knorr_S7_td_Surf_FD_185594 | JGI IMG/M metagenome (GOLD analysis project Ga0208390, IMG submission 185594) | Marine microbial communities from Southern Atlantic Ocean transect - Knorr_S7_td_SurfaceA_ad_6m_LV_A (SPAdes) (version 2) | ecosystem: Environmental > Aquatic > Marine > Oceanic | place...
AACCTAATTCATGACGCCTCTCAATCTCTTTTGTGAGGACTTCAAAATTAATTCCCTGAACTCTGCTAGGAGTTCCCGGGAAAGAAAGTTCTATGATTTCATCTGCTAATCCTACAGCTTCAAATATCTGAGCACCTTTGTAGGATTGAAGGGTTGAAATACCCATTTTTGCCATTACCTTTAGCATACCTTTGGCAACACCTTTTTTGTATGCTTTAACGAGATCTTGTGAAGACTTGAGAGCTTCGTCTTTGAGTAAACCGTCTTTTAGAGATTTTTCTAAAACATTGAAAGCCAGATAAGGGTTAATTGCATCTGCTCCATAACCAACTAAAAGACAATGATGATGTACTTCACGAGCTTCACCAGTCTCTAAAATTATTCCTATCTGAGTTCTTTTTTCATTTTTTATTAAATGGTGATGGACGGAAGAGCAAGCTAGAAGCGAGCTTAGAGCGATGTTGTCCCGACCGATTTTTTTATCTGAAAGCACTACAAATGAAAAGCCTTTTTCAATCGCTTCTTCTGATTCTTTACAAATTCTCTTTAAGGCAGCTTTTAATCCTTTTTCACCTTTACCTCTAGGATAAGTGATGTCGATAGTCTTAGTTTTCCAGCCAAATTTCTTAATCTCTTTAATTTTTGCCAGTTCATTATTAGAAAGGATAGGGTGTTCAAGATTAAGTCTGTGAACGTTTCTTTCTTTAGTTGCTAGCAAATTTCCCTCAGGGCCTATTAAACACTTCAAGGACATGATTACTTCTTCTCGAATTGAATCAATTGGTGGGTTAGTAATTTGTGCAAAAAGCTGCTTAAAATAGTCGTAGATCATCCTTGGCTTATCGGACAAACACGCAAGCGCAGCATCATTTCCCATCGAACCAAGAGGGTCTCTTAGTTCCGTTACAAGTGGCAATAACATGAATTCTAAAGTTTCTGTGGTGTATCCAAAAGCTTGCATTTTAGAAATCAAATTCTTTTCTTTTGGTTCTTTTTTAGAGGAGGTTAGATCTCTAAGGTTGACTATTTGTTTTTTATTCCATTCCTTGTAAGGATTTTGAGAAGCAACATCTTTTTTGATTTCTTCATCGGAGATTAGTTTTCCTTGTTCAAAATCTATTAAAAACATTTTTCCTGGTTGTAATCTCCCTTTAGAAACTACACTTCTAGGATTTACTGGAAGGACCCCAACTTCAGAGGCCATAATTACTTTGTCATCGTCGGTAACATAAAATCTGCTTGGACGTAGTCCGTTTCTATCAAGAACAGCGCCAACCATTTTTCCGTCAGTGAAGACGATTGATGCTGGGCCATCCCAGGGCTCCATAAATGAGGAGGAATATTCGTAGAAAGCTTTCTTTTTGACCGACATCTCCTTATCGTTTTGCCAAGCTTCAGGAATCATCATCATGATAGCCTCGGGAATCTTCCTTCCCGACATGATCAAAAACTCAAGGACGTTATCAAAGCTTCCTGAATCTGAACAGTCGGGTTCTGCAATGGGGAAGAGTTTCTGCAATTTTTTTCCGAATAATGGACTTTCAGCCATTCCCTGCCTAGCTCGCATTAAATTTATATTACCTTTGAGAGTATTTATTTCGCCGTTGTGACACATATAACGACATGGCTGCGCTCGATCCCATGACGGGAAAGTATTTGTACTGAAACGAGAATGCACCATCGCAAGATGAGTCTTAAGTTTTTTATTTTCTAGATCAGGGAAAAAGGGAAACAATTGCGCTGGCGTCAGCATTCCTTTGTAGATAATTAATCTTGATGAAAGCGAACAAGCGTAAAACATCAAGCCCTGAGTTAAGTCTTCTTCAAACCTTAATCTTTTGCTAAAAATTTTCCTGCTTAAATAAAGCTTTCTTTCAAAATCATCTTGAGAAATATTTCCTTTGGCTCCAACAAATAATTGTTCTATTTTTGGTTGGCAGTCTAATGCTGCAGGACCAACATTTGCTTTTTGTTGATTAGTTGGAACTTTTCTCCACCCAAGGAACTCAAGGCCTTCCTGAGATACTATTTTCTCGACAATTTCCTTGCAAAAACTACTTTCTGAGTTTTTTTGAGGTAAAAATATATTCCCTACAGCGTATTTACCTTTTTTAGGCAACTTAAACCCTAAGTTTTTAGCTTCGGTTCGGAAAAATGAATCAGGCAGGGCAAGCAATATTCCAGCCCCATCACCTGTATTTTCCTCGAATCCACATCCACCTCGATGATCCATTCTAGAGTTGATCAGATAGGCATTATCCATTATCTCTCTAGAGGGCAACCCTTTAATATTTGCTACCAATCCAACTCCACAGGAATCTCTTTCGAAGTCTGGATCGTAAAGACCTTTTTTCTTAGGCCTGCTTATAAAATGTTTATCTTTTGGCACAAAATACACCTAAATTAAATAAATTGGAGTCCTTATCGCTTGGACTGGACGTCACTTTTCGAGCATGTGATATGCAGTTTCTTTAAATCTTATTAAAAAAACGGCAAAAAGTGAATTATTTGCTTATATCTTTAAGCTTTCGATGAGTGAATTTTCGTCAATATCTTCTGAAATTTGAGCTCTACCTATCGAATTTAGCGTAATAAATCTAAGTTTATCGGAGAGAATTTTCTTATCACGACTCATTGCCTCTTTAAATTCATCGTAATCAAAATTTGTGGGCAATTCAGTAGGTAAACCTGCTGATTTTACGATTTTCTTAATTCTTTCGTATTCTTCATCTCCAATTTTGCCCAAAACCAAGGAAAGTTTAGATGCGCATATCATTCCAAGGCCAACTGCTTGACCATGAGTAAAGCCTTTTAAGGCCATAGATGACTCAAAAGCATGTCCAAAAGTATGACCAAAATTAAGCAAAGCTCTGTCACCCTTTTCCCTTTCATCGCTTGAAACAATCGAAGATTTAATAAGGGATGAATCATATATGATGTTAATAAGGTCATTGTCGTCTGTGATAGAACCATTAGTAATTTTATGCTCTAACTCTTCAAAGAGAGATTTATCAGCAATCAAAGAGTGCTTGATGATCTCAGCCAAACCTTCAGAAATTTCAGATCTTCCTAAACTTGATAATAAATCAATGTCAATTAAGACTAAATTTGGCTGGTAGAAAGCACCGATATTATTTTTTGCACCTTGAAAATTAATTCCAGTTTTACCTCCAATAGCTGCATCTACTTGCGATAAAAGGGTTGAAGGTACTTGAATAAGGTCAACCCCTCTCAAATAAGTTGAAGCCACAAAGCCTGTCATGTCAGTTGTAATTCCGCCGCCCAAGGAAATGATCACACAATCTCTATTAAATTTATTTTGATTAAGAACTTCATATATTGGCTGAATTCCCTCAATACTTTTATTCTCTTCGCTGGTTTCAATTTCAAATGAAATTAAACTCTTAGGGTCATATTGAGCTAAATTCTTTTTTAAGACGTCTAAAAATTTTTTAGGAACTTTCGAATCTTTTACAATCAAAATCTGTTTATTTTCTATTAGCCATTGAAAGTTATAACTTTTTAATAAAGATTTATCTATCAACACTTCATAGCTTGAAGAGGCGGTTCTAACCAATATAGATTTAGACATTAAAATGATTAATTATTTTGTTAGCAATTTCATCATTAGACATTGAATCGGATAAAAGTTCCAATTTAGATACTTTTTTGTAACTATCAAATCTTTTCTCGTAGAGAGTTTGAAGGGTCAATTTAGGATCGTTTGTAAGTAAAAGAGGTCTCTTTGCTGAATTTTTTGTGTTCTCATATTGACTTTTAACACTACAGTTCAAGAAAACTACGTTTGCTTCTTTTTTTAAAAATTCTAGATTTTTAATTTCTTCAATTACTCCACCTCCAGTAGAGACAATACAATCCCTGAGTCCTTTCGTTTTTATTAAATAATCCGTTTCAGTATTCCTAAAAAAAATTTCACCTTTTGATGCAAAGATTTCAGTTATAGACATATTTAAATCTTTTTCTATTTCTTTATCGATATCAAATAAAGAAATACTTAATTTTTCGCTTAAGATTCTACCAATTTTTGATTTACCAGAGCCCATAGGACCAATTAGAAAAATTTTCATTAACAGTAACTAATCATTAGAGTATATTTTACCTTATCGAAGTATTAGACGATGTTTTTCAATAAATATTTTTTTATATTACTAATTATTTTCCTACTCCCAATTCATTTCGGTCTTGGTATATACATTTATCTGTCACATGACTTGCCATCAACAGAAGATGTAAGAAATGTGGAACTACAAGTTCCTCTAAAAATATTTACTTCTGATGGGAAGTTAATTGGGGAATATGGAGAAATTCATCGCACCAAACTTGAATTTTCTGAGATACCAGAAAATTTAATCAATGCTTTTTTAGCCGCAGAAGACAGTGATTTTTTTACTCATACTGGTGTAGATTTTTTGAGTCTAATAAGAGCCACTTATCAATATATTAGAGCAGGGGAAATCATTAGCGGTGGTGGAACAATTACCATGCAAGTGGCGAGAAATTATGTGTTAACTAAGGAACAAACTTTTGAGAGAAAACTTAAAGAAATATTTATGGCTTTTAAGCTAGATTTATCTTTTTCAAAAGAAGAAATATTTGAACTTTACGTAAATCAAATTTTTCTTGGAAATAGAGCTTATGGCATTGCGGCGGCATCAGAAATTTATTATGGAAAGGGGCTATCAGAATTGACTGTTGCGCAATCAGCCATGATTGCCAGTTTGCCAAAAGCACCTTCTCGAATTAATCCAATTGCTAATCCAAAAAGAGCTCTAACAAGAAGAAATTGGGTTTTAAGTCGAATGGAATCTTTGGGTTATATCGATCAAGATATTTTTTTAAAAGCATTTAAAGAGCCAATATCTGCTTCGTTCAATGGCATCGGATCTGAAGTTGAAGCAGATTATCTTGCTGAGCAAATTCGAAGATATATGATCCAAAATTATGGTTTATCTGCTTATAAAGAAGGATATAAGGTTTATTCCACTCTGAATTCTTCATACCAAACAGCAGCTGTGAATTCTGTTAGGAGCGGAATAGAGTCATATGAATCAAGACACGGATTTAGAAAACCCGAAAATTATCGCGATTTAATTCCAAGCGATTTTAATCAGAGAACAGATTTATTCTATAAAGTTGCTTATGATCCAAATAATTTCAAAGACGAATTTGGTATTAAAAAAGATTTAACTAATCCACTAGATAAATTATTAGATTTTCTCGCTGACCAACCTGCTTTCAACTCTTTTCAACCTGTTCTGATCTTATCGTCTAAAAACAAAAAGATGACAATTTTAAACAAAGACTCAGAAATTATTACCGTGGATATAAGTAATTTAGTTGCCAAAATAAAACCAAAAATTGACGAAAATAAAAAAGGAAAAAATATCGAAAGCTTTTCCAGTTTTTTTGAAGTAGGGGACTTAATTTGGTTTAGATCTGATGAAAATAAAAAATTCGAAATAGCAATGCACCCAGAAGTACAAAGCGCTCTGGTTAGTATCGATCCAAGATCTGGAAAAATTCTTGCATTGGTGGGTGGTTATAGTTTTAGTTCAAGTAAATATAATAGAGCCATGCAAGCTAAACCTCAGCTTGGATCAAACTTTAAACCTTTTTTGTATGCCGCAGCATTTGAAAATGGCTTCAATCCAGCGACCATTATTAACGATGCTCCAGTAGTATTTGAAGATCAAAATTTAGAGGAATTTTGGAGACCTAAAAATGCTAGTGGGAAGTTCTATGGACCTACGAGATTAAGAGAGGCTTTGTTGCAATCTAGAAATGTTGTCACTGTGAGATTACTAAATGATTTGGGAATCTCTAAAACAAAAAACTACCTAACAAGATTCGGATTCGAGAGAGATAGTTTGCCTGAAGATTTATCAATTGCATTAGGATCATATGGAATTAGTCCCTATAAAAACGCAGAATTTTTTTCTGTCTTTGCTAATGGAGGAAAAAAAATTAACCCAACTTACATTGAAAAAATAGTAGACAAGGATGGTAATGAGATATTTTTTGATCAAAAAGATCTTTCAAAAACAACTTTGGAACAATGGATAGGAAAACCTCTAATAGTAGAAGAAACTTTCGCTATTGATCCCAGAGTTTCATTTGTTGTAACCGATATTCTAAGAGAAGCTACGCGCAGAGGTACAGGAAGAGCTATAAAAAAACTTCAAAGAGATGATTTTGCGGGAAAAACTGGTACTACAAACAATTCCGAAAGTACCTGGTTTACAGGTTATAACAACAAGATTCTGACGACAGTTTGGTTTGGCTACGATCAACCAAGGTCTTTGGGGCAAAAAGAATATGGAAGTACTACGGCCTTGCCGATTTGGTTAGGTTATATGGAAGATATAGTCGATTCAATTGAATACTCTCCCCCAGTAATTCCAGCAAATTTAATAGCTAAAAAAATTAATTTAGCTAATGGACTAGATGCAAGCCCTTCAGATCAAAATACAGGGTTTGAATATTTTTTTGATTAAACAAATATAGTTTTTTTGATTAATTCCCAATGTTCTTGCCAAGATACAACTGGGTTATTTTTGAAATTACTTCTGATAAAAGTTTGAATTTGACCCTCCATACAGGCCATCAAAAGATCAGAACAGCTTGAGGAGTTAATGGCCAACTTTTTTTTAGTTTCTCTTTCATAGGCCTGAAAAGACTGTTTTATTTCTACACTTAGTTTCTCCAAAATTAAAGATATCTTATCGTCAATCTTTGCTTCTGCTGCAGTCAGAGCTTGTTTATTGATGATTTTTGCAAATCCTTTATTTGTTTCCAGAAAAGTTAAAATTAGAGTAACTATAAGTCCAGGAATCTCGTCTGATGATTGATTTTGCTTCATGGTTTCTATTCTTGGGAAAATATTTGATTCAAAAAAAACTACCATTTCTTCATAAATCTTTCTTTTACTTGGGAAATGTCTATATATTGCAGCTTCAGTTATGTTGGTTCTTCTGGCTAATTCTGCAGTTGTAATTTTTACAGGAGTTTTTTCTTCAAGCATCTCTGCAAGAGTCTGCATAATTTGAATTTTTCTTGATACTTTACTCTCTACCATCTATCTATTAATCAAAGTACCTACACCTTTTTGAGTAAGAATCTCTAACAATACAGCATGAGGAACTCTTCCATCAACTATGTGAGCATAATTTACTCCTTTGCTGAGAGCTTCAATTGCGGCTGTTAGTTTAGGCACCATTCCACCTTTGATTATCGCTTTGTTTTTTAGGAGTTTTTTTGAATCCTTAAAATTCATTTCAGATATTTTCTTTCCACTTTCGTTCTTAATTCCTAATACATCTGTCAAAAGAATTATTTTTTCTGCTTTTATCGATCCTGCAATAAAACACGCAACGTCGTCAGCATTTATATTCAATGGTGATTTGTTTGCGCTCCATCCAATAGGAGAGATGATAGGGATCTGTTGAGATTTTAAAGCTTTTGAAAGTTTTGATTTATTTATTTTTGTGATTTGACCGACTTCTCCTAGAGATCTTTTTTTGGATTTTATTGCTTTTATAAGACTCATTTTTTCTCCAGCGAATGATTTTCCTTGTCCACCCCATGAGTTAATTAAGTTTTTAATCTCAGGATTGATTTGTAGATCAAGAACTTTTTGAATAACTTTTATTGTTTCAGGAGTAGTTATTCTTATTCCATTTTTGAATTTGAAACTAAGCTTGTGTCGATCCAACTCTTTACCAATTTGGGGTCCTCCTCCATGAACTATGACAGGATTTATTCCGACCGTTTTCATTAGAACCACATCTCGAGCAAAACTTTTTCTAAGAAAACTGTCTTGCATTGCGCTACCTCCATACTTAATAACAATGGTTTTTCCTGAAAATTTTTGTATGAAAGGTAATGCTTCAGATAGAACTTTAGAGGTATTTATAGCCGATTTTTTTGAGATGCTCATTATGTCTAATTTAAGAAATTTAATTGGTTGTCTATTTCGAGCAATGCATTTTGAAAAAGTTCTTTTATTTGCATTAGTTTTTTTTCAGTTATTGCTTCAAATCTTAGAACTAAAGCGGGAGTTGTATTTGAGGCTCTTACCAATCCCCAAGATTCTTCGTTTTCTAGCCTCAAACCGTCTATTAAAATACTATCATAACCTTCAGGTTTGAAATTATTTTTTAATTCCTCAACAATTTTAAATTTTTCAGTATCTTTGACTGAAATTTTTATTTCAGGAGTACTGAACATTTTTGGAATTTTTTTAAAAACTTCATGAGTTGAAATTTCGTATGACGATAATATTTCTATTAACCTTAAGCTCGCGAATATTGCGTCATCAAAACCATACCAATTGTCGTTATAAAAAATATGACCGCTCATTTCTCCCCCTAAAACTGCATCAGTTCTCGCAATTTCAGATTTTATGAAAGAATGACCAGTTTTGGTCATGATTGGCACACCATCATTTTCTCTGATAACTTGATCAAGTTTATTGGAGCATTTCACATCAAAAACAATTTTTCCTGACTTATTTTTCTTTAATGTATCTTCTGCCATTAGAGCTAAATATCTATCAGGAAAAATTATTTCTCCTTCACTATCTACAACTCCCAGCCTGTCTCCATCTCCATCAAGAGCAATACCCAGATCGGCATCTTCTATTTTGACGGTTTCGATTAAGTTAAATAAGTTTTTTGGCTCGCTTGGGTCGGGGTGATGATTTGGAAAATTACCATCGACTTCGCAAAATAACTCTATTAGCTCTGAGGAGTATTTTCTTAAAATTTCTGGTCCTAGTACTCCTCCTGATCCGTTGCCACAATCCAGAACAATTTTTAATTTTTTCTTGATTTCAATTTTTTTGGAAATTTCTTTAATGTAAGACTCGTTAAAGCTTTCTTTTAGTAATTTTCCAGATCCAATTTTAAAATCACTTTGTTCAATTTTAAATTTTAGATTTTGTATATCCTCCTCTTTAAAAGAGGAATTATTTATAACAATTTTAAATCCATTGTATTCTTTAGGGTTATGGCTGCCTGTAATCATTACACCATTTTTGGTTACGCCTTCAAATGTTGCGAAATATAGTAGCGGTGTATGCACTAGACCAATAAAGATCACATCACAACCTGTTGCTAAAACTCCATCTATAAAATACTTTGAAACATCTTCGCCCGAAATTCTTCCATCTCTTCCTACATATACATGTTTTGACTTTTCCTCTAATACTACTGAACCAACAGCTTGACCAATTTTATATATCAAATCTTGAGTTAACTCTCTTTCAAAAATACCTCTGATATCGTAAGCCCTAAAAATTTCAGAATTAACTTTCATAAAAGATTCTCCCGCTTATAATGATTCTCTTTAAATTAAAAATATGACTGATTTTGAAAAAAAGGATGGATTCATCTGGATGGACGGTGAATTTGTTGACTGGTCACAAGCTAAAGTACATGTTTTGACTCATACTTTACATTATGGGCTTGGTGTATTTGAAGGGGTAAGAGCTTATTTAACTGATCAAGGCACTAAAATATTCAGGCTAGAGGATCACACTAATCGTTTATTTGAGTCTGCTGATGCCGTTAATATGGAAATCCCATTTTCAAGAGAAAAGTTCAACGAAGTTCAAAAAGAGATTTTTAAGGTAAATAATCTCAAAGAGGGCTATATACGTCCTATGTGTTTTTATGGCGCTCAGGGGATGGGCTTAAGAGCAGACAACTTGAAGACACATTGTATTGTTGCAGCTTGGGAATGGCCAAGTTATATGTCACCAGAAGCTTTTGACGAAGGAATAAAAATAAAAATTTCTTCTTATAAAAGGCAAACGAATAACTTAGTTTCTAGATCAAAAGTAAATGGAAATTATGTGACTTCCATTATGGCCCTTCAAGAAGCTATGCAAGAAGGTTTTGATGAAGCTCTTTTACTGGATGATGAGACAAATATTTCAGAAGGATCTGGAGAAAATTTATTTTTAGTTAAAGAGGGAAAGCTTTTTACCCCTGATTTGGCAGCATCTTTAAATGGCATTACTCGCAAAAGCATAATTAGTCTGGCAAAAGAGGATGGAATTGAAGTAAAAGTTAAAAAAATAAGCCTGAATGAAATTTTAGATGCTGATGAACTTTTTTTTACAGGTACCGCTGCCGAAGTAGTTCCTATCAGGATGGTGGATCAGAATTTAATCGCCAATGGGAAAAGAGGGCCTATTACTACAATTCTTCAAAAAAAGTATTTTGATCAAGTTAGAGGAAAACGAGATTCCTTTGTTGAGTGGTTGACACCGATTGAATAAATTTTAAAAAATTAAGATGCCAAAATTGAACGTAGCTTTGTTGAGTTACAGAAGTAATCCTTATTCTGGCGGACAAGGTATTTACATTACTCATTTAAGCAAGGCTTTAATTGATTTAGGTCATCAAGTAACAGTTTTTTCTGGACCTCCTTACCCAAATCTTGATCCAAGAGTAGGTTTGGTTGAAGTTCCAAGTTTAGATTTATATAGTAGATCAAATAAATTTTCTGATGTTTCAATATCAGAATTAATAGACCCTTTAAATTTTTTTGAGTGGCTTAGCATAAATTCTGGAGGGTTTGCTGAGCCTTATACTTTTGGAAAAAGATTAAAAAAAATTCTAAAAAAAAGATTAAAAGAATTTGACGTAGTCCATGATAATCAGAGCCTTTGTTATGAGTTATTAGATTTTCAAAAAAAAATCCCTTTAGTAACAACAATTCATCATCCAATTTCTAAAGATTTAAAATATGAATTACAAAGCATTAATTCAATACTTCTTAAACTGTTAAAAATTAGATGGCACTCATTTTTAAAAATGCAAATGCAAGTTGCAAAACGATTGAAAAAAATTATCGTCCCTTCTTTATCCTCTAAAAAAAATATTGAGGAAGATTTTAAAGTTAAAAGTAAAAATATGTCAGTTATTTTAAATGGCATTGATTCAAGTATTTTCTTCCCTGATCAAAATAAAACTATTGCAAGAAGATTAGTTTCTATTGCTAGTGCAGATGTACCTTTAAAGGGGCTAGACTTTCTTCTTGAAGCTTTTGCAAACTTATTGAATCGCTATCCTGATTTAGAGCTTTATGTCGTAGGTTCATTCTCTAAAGGCGGGCATACGGATAGAAAAATAAAAAATTTAAAAATTGAAAAAAAAGTTTTTTTTAAAAATAATTTAGGGTTCGAAGAAGTAAGAGAAATTTATTGTTCAGCTGATATAGTAGTAATTCCGTCACTTTACGAAGGATTTGGGTTTGCAGTTGGTGAGGCAATGGCATGTAAAAAAGCTGTGGTGACCACAAATGGTGGGGCAATTCCAGAAGTGATTGGCGATTG
>Ga0208390_1000819_pt1 | contig 11353 bp, 10 predicted proteins | sample Knorr_S7_td_Surf_FD_185594 | JGI IMG/M metagenome (GOLD analysis project Ga0208390, IMG submission 185594) | Marine microbial communities from Southern Atlantic Ocean transect - Knorr_S7_td_SurfaceA_ad_6m_LV_A (SPAdes) (version 2) | ecosystem: Environmental > Aquatic > Marine > Oceanic | place...
GAAATGAAGCCCCGGTAAACGGCGGCCGTAACTATAACGGTCCTAAGGTAGCGAAATTCCTTGTCGGGTAAGTTCCGACCTGCACGAATGGTGTAACGACTTGCGCACTGTCTCAACCTAGAGCTCAGCGAAATTGAAGTGTCGGTGAAGATGCCGGCTACCCGCAGCAGGACGAAAAGACCCCGTGCACCTTTACTACAACTTAACATTGAATTTAGATTTATCATGATTAGGATAGGTGGGAGACTATGAAACTTTGGCGACAGTTGAAGTGGAGTCATCCTTGAAATACCACCCTTGTTACATTTGAATTCTAATTACTTACCTTGAATCAGGTAATAAGACAGTGTTTGGTGGGTAGTTTGACTGGGGCGGTCTCCTCCCAAAAGGTAACGGAGGAGTTCAAAGGTTTCCTCAGTACGGTTGGTAATCGTACATAGAGCACAAAGGTAGAAGGAAGCTTAACTGCAAGGTTGACAAACCAAGCAGATACGAAAGTAGGACTTAGTGATCCGGTGGTTCCGTGTGGAAGGGCCATCGCTTAACGGATAAAAGGTACGCCGGGGATAACAGGCTTATCTCCCCCAAGAGTTCATATCGACGGGGAGGTTTGGCACCTCGATGTCGGCTCATCGCATCCTGGGGGTGGAGAAGCTCCCAAGGGTTTGGCTGTTCGCCAATTAAAGCGGTACGTGAGCTGGGTTCAGAACGTCGTGAGACAGTTCGGTCTCTATCCGCTGTGGGCGTAAGAAATTTGAAGGAATCTGCTTCTAGTACGAGAGGACCGAAGTGGACAAACCTCTGGTTTACCAGTTGTATCATCAGATGCATCGCTGGGTAGCTACGTTTGGAAGGGATAAGCGCTGAAAGCATATAAGCACGAAGCCCATCCTAAGATAAGATTTCTCATATCGTAAGATAATAAGAATCGTTGGAGATGACGACGTTGATAGGCTATAGGTGTAAGTGCAGTAATGCATTCAGCCAAGTAGTACTAATTTTTCGAAGGCTTTTTCAATAGTTTTTATATGACTTGTGTTTTAATTGATATTTAAATTGTCAACGTTAATTTCCAGAAAGCTTACCGGTGACAATAGCATAGAGGCCACACCCGTTCCCATCTCGAACACGGAAGTTAAGCTCTATAGCGCCGATGGTACTTCACGGGAGACTAGTGCGGGAGAGTAGGACATTGCCGGTATTTATTTTTTTCATATATTTGTATATTGTTTTTTATGCAAAAACTCATTAAAACATTGATATCTAATTGTCCTGAAGATACTATTCAGTTTGCTAAAGATTTGTCTAAGACTATTCCATTTGGATCAACAATTTTTATGGTTGGAGATTTAGGATCAGGCAAAACCACATTTACTAAAGGATTTGCTGCAGGATTGGGATTTAGTAATAAAGTTCAATCACCGACATACCCTATTTTAAACGAATATTCACATCGCAATAATTTTATATATCATTTTGATTTATATAGGTTAAAGTCAATATCAGAATTTTTAGAAATCGGAGGCATAGAGTATCTTTCTAATACAAATGGAATATGTATAATCGAATGGCCTGAGCTAATTAATAATTTTGATATTGAGAAAAAATTTAAAATTCATTTTAAAGTGAATAAAAGTGATTCTAGTAGGACTATTGAGGTTTATAAATGAATCTTTTAGGAATAGAATCTTCTAGTAGAAAATTATCAATAGGTTTAATGAAAGATGATAGTTTTTCTGAACTCCACTCAGAAAAAATTAATGATACTGCTAATAGTTTACCTCAATTAACAAAAAAAATAATTAAAAGTGCATCATTGAGTTTTGAAGATTTAGATGCAATTTGTATTTCTGCAGGACCAGGCTCTTTTACAGGATTAAGAGTTGGCATGAGTTATGCAAAAGGAATTGCTATGGCTTTGGATATCCCTATTGTACCAGTTTCAACTTTCGATTCGCTAGCTTTTAACAATTCAAGCGAAGAACTATCCACTTTAATCTATTCACATGGGAACACATTTTATGTTTGTGAATACAGTTTAGATGGTGGAATTCTTTTAAAGTCCAGTAAACCCAAATCTATTTTAAAGGAAGATGTTTTGGAATTATCTAAAAATATAGTTTTCAATGGACCAATGAATATTTTTAAAGATTTAAAAGCACATAATCTAAAAATTGAATTCAAAGAACTTAGCGTTAATAATATAATAAAAATTGCTTACCAGAATTTTAAGTTGTTAAAAACAAAATCTTTAGACAACTTAGTGCCTGAATACGTAGGTAATTTTGAAGTGAAATAAAATGAGCTGGTTTACTCGAAAAAAACAAAATATAAATAAAAATCCAAAGAAGGATTTACCAAGCGATCTTTGGATAAAGTGTCCCAATTGTGGAGAAATTCTTTATAAACCAGAATTAGAGGCCAATAATTTCATTTGCCATCACTGCAATTTTCATTTTCCAATAACAAGCGAGCAGTACCAAGATATAATTCTTGACAAGAAAAAAGAAAATCTTTTTTCAGACATTACCTCTATTGATACGTTAGGATTCAAGGCTAATAAATCTTATGAAGAAATTCTTGAAAAAGTCCCAAATAATAAAGAGGCGGTCGATTGTTTTTTAGGAGAAGTTGAAAAAAGAAAAGTTGTATTATGTATTATGAATTTTAAATTCATTGGCGGAAGTATGGGCAGCGCTGTTGGAGAAAAAATTTCGAAGTCAATTAGTCTAGCAAGTGAAAAAAATTGTCCATTAATAATTTTATGTCAATCTGGTGGAGCTAGAATGCAAGAAGGAGCATTATCCTTGATGCAATTATCTAAAATTAGTACTCATCTTGCAAAATTTTCAAAGAAGGGTGGGTTGTATATTTCAATTTTAACTTACCCTACTACTGGCGGTGTTACAGCTAGCTTTGGAATGCAAGCTGATGTAACAATAGCTGAACCAAAAGCTTTAATAGGTTTTGCTGGACAAAGAGTTATTAAGCAAACCACTAGTCAAGAATTACCTGATCATTTTCAAACATCTGAGTTTTTAAAAGAGAAAGGTTTTATTGATTTTGTTGTAGATAGAAAGAATTTAAAAAATAGTATTTCTAAGGTTTTGGATGTTTTGGCATGAATAGTAACGATAAAATACTAATTTTAGATTTTGGCTCTCAATATACTCAGCTAATTGCTAGAAGAGTTAGAGAGATTGGCGTTTTTTCGGAAGTAAAACCATCCTCAATATCAACGGAAGAAATAATTAAAATGAATCCGTCAGGCATTATTCTTTCTGGAGGACCTGAAACTGTTACTATAAGTTCTTCGCAGAAAGTACATAAATCATTATTGGAAGCAAAAATACCAATTTTAGGTATATGTTATGGCATGCAAACTATTGCTAAAGAACTTGGAGGTTCAGTTGTTAATTCAGATGTAAGGGAATTTGGTCATACTAATATTTCTGATGTTAATCATTCTATTTTATTTGATAGTGTGAATTTTGATTCAAATAATCTTGATGTTTGGATGAGCCATGGAGATAAAGTAGATAAAATTCCAGAAAACTTTGAGATTATTGCTTCATCAAAGGATTGTAGGGTTGCTGGATTTCAAAATTTGGATTCTAACATTTTTGGATTACAATTTCATCCAGAAGTAACTCATACTAATCAAGGTGAGAAAATTTTATCAAACTTCATTTTTAAAGTTTGTGGTTGCAGTAAAAATTGGTCAACATCCGATATCATAAATTCAATGGTTTCTGATGTAAAAAATAAAGTAAAAAATGAGAAAGTTTTATTAGGACTTTCTGGTGGTGTTGATTCATCTGTAGTAGCCATGTTATTGCACAAAGCTATTGGAAATAATTTAATTTGTATTTTTGTTGATCATGGTTTGCTAAGGCTTGGTGAAGTTGATGAAGTAATGTCAACATTTGAGGCCTTAGACATTGATATTAGATTAGTAAATGCCTCAGAATTATTTATTTCTAATCTCTCAGGAGTAACGAATCCGGAGAAGAAAAGAAAAATTATTGGAAATACTTTTATTGAAGTATTTGAAAATGAAGCAAATAAAATAAAGGATGTTGATTGGCTAGCTCAAGGTACAATTTATCCAGATGTGATAGAGTCTTCTTCTGATGACCATAATTCAAGTGTAATTAAATCACACCATAATGTTGGTGGTCTTCCTGAAAGAATGAATCTGAAATTATTAGAGCCTATCAGAGAGCTTTTTAAAGACGAAGTTAGAAAAATTGGAGCTGAACTAGATACTCCCAAACATATTTTACAAAGACATCCATTTCCAGGTCCTGGACTTGGTATTAGGGTTATGGGAGAGATTACCAGAGACAAAATTAATATTTTACAAAAAGCAGATAAAATTTTTATAGACGAATTAAAAGCAGAAAAACTATATAATTCATTAAGCCAAGCTTTTGTTGTATATCTACCAATAAAGTCAGTAGGCGTTGTAGGTGATGAAAGAAGATATGAAGATGTTTTAGCTTTGAGAGCAGTTGAGACTGTTGATTTTATGACAGCAAATTGGGCACATCTACCATATGATTTTATTGGTAAGGTATCAAACCGAATTGTTAATGAGATTCCACTTATTAGCAGAGTTGTCTATGATTGTACTGGTAAGCCTCCTGCAACTATTGAGTGGGAGTAGAATGAAAAAAATAACTTTTATTTTTTTGATAGTATTTCTAGCTACCTTTTTTTGGCAAAATAGAGTAAATATTGTATTGTGGACTCTCCCCAAAATATTAAATATAACAAAACCTGTTTCTTCTGAAGGAAGTTCAAATTGGCAAGAAGGTCCATTAGAAAAAAATAATGAAGATCAAAGACCAAATATAATATTAATATTAGCAGATGATTTAGGGTTTAATGATATTTCACTTTATAATGGAGGAGCTGGTAACGGTTCTTTAATGACCCCGAATATTGATAGAATTGCATTAGAAGGAGTTACCTTTAAAAACGGATATGCTGCCAATGCAATGTGCGCCCAATCTAGAGCCTCAATAATGACAGGAAGATATTCTACTAGATTTGGTTTTGAATTTACCCCTTTATTTCCTGGAGCAACTAAATTGATGGAATGGATTATCAATTCAAGAGATAGAGACCTTGAGGTGGAATTCCAAAATGATGCATATTCAAAATTAGAAAATGTATTTTCAGCCGGCGTTCCCTCTTCTGAAATTACCATCGCAGAAGTATTAAAAGATTCGGGATATTACACTGCTCATATTGGCAAATGGCATCTTGGGAGAGTTAATGGCAGTCATCCTAATGATCAAGGATTTGATGATAGTTTACTCATGGAAGGAGGATTATATCTTCCTGAAAATGACCAGTCTGTGGTAAACGCAAAATTTGATAATCCTGTAGATAATATGGTTTGGGCAGGATCTCAATACAGTGCGTCATTTAATAAAGGAAATACTTTTACTCCAGGTGGATATCTCACTGACTATTATACAGATGAGGCAATTAAAGTTATAATGAGCAACAAAAATCGACCATTTTTTCTCTACTTAGCTCATTGGGCTGTTCATAATCCTTTACAAGCTTTAAAAACAGACATTGATATTCTTCACCATCATTCAACACCTCACAACCTTCAAGTATATTCAGCTATGATTAAAGCTCTTGATAGGAGTATTGGAAGAATACTTGATACGTTACAGCAAAATGGTTTATCAGAAAATACACTAATAATTCTTACAAGTGATAATGGAGGAGCAAGCTATATTGAGCTTTCTGATATCAATAAACCATACAGGGGCTGGAAACTAACACATTTTGAAGGTGGAATGCATATTCCTTTTATGGCAAGATGGCCAAAAGAAATTGAAGCTGGAACTAGCTTTTCCCCGGTTGTCCATCATAATGATATTTTTAAAACCATTGCTGCAGCTGCAAAGGCTGAGTTGCCAAAAGATAGAAAACTCGATGGATTTAATTTTTTACCATTTGTAAAGGGAGAAAAAAATGGAGAAATACATCAAACTATTTTTTGGAGACAAGGACATCAACAGACAGTTTATCATAAAGGATGGAAATTGATTAGAACAAATGATGAAAATCAAAAATGGTTGTTTAATCTGAACGAAGACCCCACTGAAAAAAATAATTTAATTAAAAATTTTCCAGATCAAGTTAATTTATTGGATAATCTGCTTGATAATCATAATTCAGAACAGATAGAATCAATGTGGCCTAGTGTTATGAATTCACGAATTTTAATTGATAAGCACTTTGGAGAAGATTATGAGCATGGAGATGAATACATCTATTGGCCAAATTAATGAAAAAAGATATTTCAAAAATTTTCATTAAGAAGTATGAAACAAAATTTGATAATGATTTTTTTGTTTTAAACAAGGCATGGATTGAAGAAAGTTGGATTCTAGAAGAGTCTGATAAAAAAGACTTACTAAACCCTGATAAAATTATTCACAATGGTGGACAGGTTTTTTTTGCTTTAGAAAATCAAAAGGTAATTGGTACCGTAGCAATGATAAATAGCTCAGATGATAGATTTGAACTAGCAAAAATGACAGTTCAAGAAGATTTCAGAGGAAAAGGAATTGCTAATATGCTTATGGATGAATGTCTAAAATTTGCAAAGGAAAATAAAGCAAACGAGATTTTTTTAATCTCAAATGACTCTCTCACAATTGCAAGGAACCTTTATGATAAATATGGCTTTAAAGAAGTGGATTTAGATTCTCAGAAATATGATAGAGGGAATGTAAAAATGAGGTTAACTTTAGATTAAATATATCATGTGTGGAATAGTTGCATATAAAGGTCATAAAAATTGCCATCCAATTTTATTAAATGGATTGAAAAGATTAGAGTATAGAGGATATGATTCAGCTGGTATTGCTTGTATTAATTCAAATGACAAATTCGTAGTTACAAAACGTAAGGGTAAAGTAAGTGAACTTAAATCAGCATTATCTAATTCAGAAATTTATAATTTAGGAATAGCCCATACAAGATGGGCTACTCATGGTAAACCTAATCAGTTAAATGCCCATCCGCATCTTGATCAATCTAAAAAAATTGCTCTAGTTCATAATGGTATCATTGAAAACTATGACCCAATTAAAAAATTTCTTTTATCAAAAAAAATAAAATTTAAATCTGAAACTGATACTGAGGTTTTAGTTCAATTAATTGGATATTTTTACAACAATGGAAAGATGAATTTTGAACAATCAGTCCGAGCAGCTTTACAAAGGGTTGATGGTGCATATGGAATTGTAATTCTGAATACCGATTATCCAGATATGATGATAGCGGCTAGAAAAGGAAGTCCACTAGTTTTAGGAATCAAGGAGAATGAATTTTTTATAGCAAGTGATATTTCACCAATTGTGAAGCATACTAAAGATATTATTTACTTAAAAGATTCAGAAATGGCAGTAATCAATAAAAAAAACTTTAAAATAAAATCTGTAGACAAGGATATTTCGTTACCAAAAAATATAGAAAAAATTGATTTCAAAATTGATGATTATGACAAAGGTGAATTTAAGTATTTTATGCATAAGGAAATTCATGAGCAAATAAATACAATACCCAATACTATTAATGGAAGAATAAAAAATGAATCTGTTTTATTGCAAGGCTTATCAGATAGTTGGAATGTTATAGAGTCGGCAGAAAAAATTTATATAACTGCTTGTGGAACATCATGGCATGCTGGGCTTATTGGAAAAAATTTTATTGAACGATTTGCTAATATTCCTGTTCATGTTGAATATGCTTCGGAGTTTAGATATAATCATGCTTTAATTGATGATAAAACGGTTGTTGTTGCAATTTCTCAATCCGGAGAAACAGCAGATACATTGGCTGCAATTAGAAAAGCAAATAATTACGGAGCACTGACAATTGGAATATGCAACATAGCTGGTAGTTCAGTTTCAAGAGAAACCAAATGTGGAGTTTATACGAGATGTGGTCATGAAGTTGGTGTTGCATCCACAAAAGCATTTACCTCTCAGATTGTTGTACTATATTTATTAGCCCTTAAGCTTGCTGAAAGTAGAAAAACGATTTCAAAAGCATCTTTAAAAAGACACCTAGACTACAAACAATCTGTTAATAAAATTAAATCTATATTTAAACAAGAAGATGACATTAAAAAAATTGCAATGAAATATAAAAAAGCCAACGATTTTTTATATCTAGGAAGAGGATTAAATTTTCCTGTGGCTTTAGAAGGTGCTTTAAAATTAAAGGAAATTTCATATATCCACGCAGAGGGTTATCCAGCCGCTGAAATGAAACATGGACCAATTGCTTTGATCGATAAGGATATGCCAAGTGTATTTATAGCACCAAAAGATAAGACATATGAAAAAATCATTTCAAACATTCAAGAAATCAAATCAAGAAAAGGAAAGATTATTGTAATAACAGATTCTAAAAATGATAAAGTTTTGAAAGAGCTTGCTAACGACTTAGTAGTTGTTCCAAAAACGAATCATTACGCTTTTGTTATTTTCGCATCAATTGTCCTTCAACTATTGGCATATCATATTGCATTGGGTAAAAAGCTAAATGTTGATCAGCCACGTAATCTTGCTAAATCGGTATCTGTGGAGTAAGTATCAAGGGGGGTGTCTCCTCTAAATCAAATCAAAAAAACGTGAATAAAAAATATTATTACTACATTATTTTTGGGATTACTTTTTTCTTTTTTAATATTGTCCAAGATTATATTCGACCAAATTATGACGGAGGAAATAGTCTGATAATTTATTTTCTAGGAGTTATCCCAAATTTTTTACCAGGAATAGGTTTACCTTCGTTTATTTATGTGATCATTCCGGATGTATTCAAACCCCATTCATTCTTTTTTAAGGAAAGACTAAAATTATCAATTTACATTTCTATGATAGGTTTAATATGTAATGAGTTTATAACAATCTTTACACCTGGTAGGGGAATTTTTGATTGGAATGATATCTTATGGACGTTAATAGGTGGAGTATTATTTCTAATCATTCATAGAAAAATCAATTGAGTTTAAAATTTTCAAACCCAACCGAAATCCTTTATGGTTCCAATTTATCAATTCTTCATTAAATTTTATTATGACGATAAAAAATAAAAACCCCCATTCATACCGTAACAGTAGAGTAATTTAAAATATGAATAATAGAATTCCACCTCCAATAGTAACTCTCATTTGCGGTATATCAATTTATTATTCAAAATCCTTCTTTAATCAATTTTTGAATTTCAGTAATAATGGTATTAGCTTATTTCTCTTGATTTTAGGATTGATTATTTTTATTTCAGCAGTCAGATCTTTTAGAGAACAAAAAACAACTGTTAATCCTTTAAAACCCAAGCAGGCTTCATCCTTAGTGACTTCTGGAATATTTAGGTTTTCAAGAAATCCAATGTATCTTGGAATGCTAATTATATTATTGTCCATTTCTTTCAAGTTTAATCTTCTTGGAGGAATAATTATATCACTATTATTCTTTATTTTTATTACGAAATTTCAAATTTATCCGGAAGAAGAAGCAATGAATGAATTGTTTGGTGATAAATTTACTCAATATTCAAATACAACTAGAAGATGGATTTAATTATTTCAGGATAACTTTATGAATTTATATTTAGCCCTACTATTTGCAATTTTATTTGAGGTAACGGGCACAATGTTACTTCCTTTAACAAAAGAATTTTCAAAGTTAATTCCAACTAGCTTAGTTATAATCTTTTATTCTTTATCTTTTTACCTTTTATCTGTTGCAGTTCTAAAATTGCCATTATCAATTGTTTATGCATCGTGGGCAGGACTTGGTGTCTTCTCTGTAGCAATATTGAGTTATCTTTTTTATAAACAACCTTTAAATTTACCAACTATAATTGGATTGTTTTTGATTGTTATAGGTGTTGTATTGGTAAATGTGTTTAAAACTAATTAATTAAGCTTATATTTCTATTATTATGAAATTATTAATAAATATTATTTTATTTGGAAGCCTATTTGCTCAATCAATTGATAGCGAAGCAAGTGAAACATTTATTGAATCACTTTTAGAGGACTTAAATCGTCAAAGAAATAATTCTGTCATCAAAAGAATTGATGAGAGTACTATTCTTGATACAAATTATGCAAATCATGCTAAGGTTTTAAAGCTTAAAGCGTATTATAATCTTAAAGATTTTGATGCTGTTCTAAATACAGCAAAATCAATGAACCCTCTAAACTATCCTCCTAATCTCAAAACATCTTTCTATCTAACTTTAGGAGATACCTATTCTTCGAAGGGTTATTACGATTATGCTTTTAAAAATTATTTAGATGCAAGAAGATCAAATATTGATTCTCGATCAAAAAGAACCATTAATAAAAGAATAGTTCAGACTATACCACTAAATCTAGATTTTGAAAATTTGGAATTAATGGAAATTCTCGAAGATGATAAAAGTAATTTAAATATCATTCTTTTAGCACAATCTTTTTCATTGGTTTATAGTAATTCAAAAGAAATTCCAAACAAATTTGATGAAATTGATCAAAGTAGTTTAGATAGAGAGTTCAGATCAAATTACAATTTTTTAAAAAGAAATATTGATTCTAAAACATCTTTTTCAAAAAAAGTTGGAGTTGTACTTCCTTTGGAGGGAGAAGGTCTTGAAATTACTAATGCATTTTTAAAAGGATTATTAGAGGCAAATCAAAGTTCACAATCAAATGATAAGATTCAATTTATTGTCATTGATAATTATAAAGACCCAATCTTAACCGTTGAAGCATTTAAGGATTTGGTTGATAAACATAAGGTAAGTGCGATTATTGGTCCATTTTTAGATAAGAATTTAATTGCAGGGGCAAGTTCATTATCTTCTGAAAAAATTCCAATTTTTGCACCATTTACATCATTAGATAATCTTTCAAATGTTAATAAGAATATATATTTATTAAACTCATCAATTGATTTTAGAAATCAATTATTGGTAAATCATTATCTAGATAATTCTGAATTAAATAATATTGCTATTATAGCACCTAGAACAGATCTTGGTATTAAAGAAGTTGATTCTTTTTTAATAGCCCTCGATAAGCTAAATAAAGAGCCAGTATACATAGGTTGGTATGAAGAAAATTCTGCAATTGATTTACGTCCAAATTTTAGAGAATTAAGAGAAGTTGCATGGGAGATTGAAACCCGAGATGAGTATCAAGAATTTTTAGGAGTTGAGATTAATGTTCTTGACTCTATGTTTGAAGTCGATAATGATGAAGTCTATGATATGTTTAATTTAGAACAAGAAGAGTCAATTGATTCCACTAAAGTGATTTTAG
>Ga0208390_1000824_pt1 | contig 11332 bp, 12 predicted proteins | sample Knorr_S7_td_Surf_FD_185594 | JGI IMG/M metagenome (GOLD analysis project Ga0208390, IMG submission 185594) | Marine microbial communities from Southern Atlantic Ocean transect - Knorr_S7_td_SurfaceA_ad_6m_LV_A (SPAdes) (version 2) | ecosystem: Environmental > Aquatic > Marine > Oceanic | place...
ACTTGATGATTGTTGTGATCAGCAATTCAATTATGCTAAATATGATGGTGATTCGATATCTGTCGAAAGTTTATAATTAAACTTTATTTGCGAGAGTAACCATAATTGCATTTTGAGTATGAAGTCTATTCTCGGCTTGTTCAAATACTATCGAATTATTGGAGTCAATAACTTCATCTGTTACCTCCCTACCTCTTTCTGCTGGTAAACAATGCATGAACATATAATCTTTCTTTGCATGCTGTATTAAATCTTTATTTACCTGTAAAGGTGAAAATATTTTCATTCTTTCATCAACTTCCTCTTTTTGACCCATTGATGCCCAAACATCTGTATAAATTACATCAGCATCTTTTGCGCCCTGAACCGGATCATTTAGGATATTTATTGTAGAAAGATTCTTAGAATTAGAAAATGAAATTGTATCTGTATCAGGCTCATATCCCCTAGGGCAAACACAAGTAAATTCAAAAGGTAAAACTGATGCTAATCTTATCCATGAATTGACAATATTATTTCCATCACCAACATATGTAATTTTCAAATCATTCAAATTATCTTTTTTTTGCTCCCAAATTGTAAACATATCAGTAAGAATTTGACATGGATGATTGTAGTCAGTTAAACCATTAACAACTGGAACACTAGCATGCTTTTCAAATTCTAAAATATCATTATGACTATACACTCTTGCCATAATCATATCATTATATCTGCTAAAAAGTTGAGCTAAGTCACCTGCACTTTCACGAGTGCCCAAACCAATATCTTGTGGAGCTAAATAGATTGCATGTCCACCCATCCAAGCAAAACCTGTCTCAAATGAAACTCTTGTTCTTGCAGAAGGCTTTGCGAATATCATGGCCATGGAGTGATCTTTGAATGGCTGGTAACTTTCTTTATTTCTGTATTTAGATTTTAGTTCAGAAGCTAATTGAAATAAATCTAAAATCTCATTTCTACTAAAATCATCTACTTTTATGCAATGTTTAATGCTCATTTTTCTATCCTTTGATTTACATTTTTAATACTTAATAGCTTTCTATATTTTGCAACTGTTCTTCTTGCTACCAGAAAATCTCTATCATTCAATTTTTCTACAATATCTGAATCATTTAGAGGAGATTTTTTATCCTCAGAATTTATTATTTCAAGAATCACTTTTTTGAGCTCGTTTGAAGATGCCGCTTTTCCTGATTTTTTAATTAAAGCGTTGGAAAATAAACTTCTTAGGCTCACCAATCCAATAGGTGTATCAATGTATTTATTTTTGACTACTCTACTTATGCTTGAAATATCCTTATCAATCTTTTTTGCAATATCTTCAAATTTTAATGGATTTAAAAATTCACTCTTATTACTTAAAAAATCTCCCTGAACTAATAAAATTTGCTCTATAACGTCTTTAAGTGTATTAGATCTATAATTCAGTGTATCCAAAATATTTTGGGCGGCACTTATGTGATTTTTTAAAAAAGATTTTTCTTCTTTTGAAGAATTAAAATTCATCGCAGCGTTAAGATAGTCTTGAGATATTTGATATTTATTTAAAAGTCTATCATTAATGAGAATGAGCCACTCATCGTCTTTTTGCTTTACTATAGCATCAGGTAAAACATTTTCATTGCCCAAATCATTATCAAGAATAGGTGAAAAATTTTGATCTGAAATTATCTTAAAAGCCTCATCAATTTCTTCTTCTGTACACTTTGTATATTCTTTAATTTTGTTCTTATCTTGGTTTAAAAACTCATCAAAATAATTTTTAATTATATTGATTGATAGCGCATTAGAATCTCCAATTTGGAAAATTAAATATTCTTGTAAATCTTTACTTGCAATCCCACCTGGATTAAGTTTCAATATTTCTTTTCTAATTTGTTCTACTTCTTGAAGATTAATATTGTGGTTATCTGCAATTAGCTCTAGCTCAATATCTAAAAATCCATTTTTATCCAAATTAAAAATTATTTCTTTTCCAACTAATTTAGATTTTTCATCAAAATTTGATGTATCAATTTGGGTTATTAAATCATCAGTGATGTCTTTGTTTTCTGGTATATTCGCTAAAAATAATTCATAGCTACTCTGATCCGGAAACGGATCTATTTGATTATTTGTTCTGGATTCTTCAATACTTTTTTCTTCTAATACCGGGTTAACTTGAATTTCATTTTCAAGCTCTTTTTCAAGCTCATCAATAGGTAGCTCCAATAATTGAGACTTTATAATTTGTTGAGGTACTATAGATTGTTTTTGTCTAAGATTTGTAGAAAGTTTACTCATTGATCCAATTTAAAATTTTTACCCAAGTATATTCTTCTTACTTCTTCATCGCTAGCTAGAGTTTGAGCATCTCCTGATTTTAATATTTTTCCTCCGTGAAGAAGGTATGACCTGTCTGTTATTGAAAGTGTCTCTCTCACATTATGATCAGTAATTAGTACTCCTATATTTTGTTGTTTAAGAGATATAATCATCTGTTGAATATCTTCAACTGCTATTGGATCAACACCTGCAAACGGTTCATCTAATAACACAAAATCAGGCTTTAAGGCTAAAGTACGGCATATTTCAACTCTCCGCCTTTCCCCGCCTGATAATCCAGCTCCCATATTATTTCTTATATGAGAAATATTGAACTCATTCAAAAGTTTATCAATTAGATTATTTTGTTCTTCTTTGCTAGAAATGATTGTTTCTAGAACGATTTTCAAATTATCTTCAACACTTAGTTTTCCAAAAATTGATGGTTCCTGAGCTAAATACCCAATTCCCATTCTAGCTCTTTTGTACATGGGAGACTTTGTTATATCTTTATCTCCAAAAATTATTTTACCAGAGGAAGGCCTTATCATTCCAGTAATCATGTAAAATGTTGTTGTCTTTCCAGCTCCATTAGGGCCTAAAAGACCTACAACTTCACCTTTTTTTAAATTTAAATCGATGTCATTAACGGCATAAAAATCTCCGTATTTTTTAATTAGATTTTCTGCTTTTAATAATTTAGTCATTATTAATTCTTCCTCTAGGTTGCAAAATATTCCAATTTGTTAAGTCTATATTTGATTTAAATCCAGTTCCATAAAGAGTATCTGAATCTGATGTAATGAATTCAAGATTTGAATCTGTATAAATTTTATCAGAATTATTATCCCATGTCAAAGAATCAGTCATAAGTATTTTACCATCGTCCGAAATGACCACAACGCTTCCATAAGCTTTTATTTTGTTTTCTTTTTCATTTACCATTGCAGATTGCGATTTGATTAAAGATTTTTGCTGAAAATTTTCATCAAATAAGTCAACATTCACATTATCAAATAACTCTAACTGAAGAGATTGATTATTTTTTTTTAGAACTTCAGATTTAATTTTTGCAGTTACATTACCTTTTTTTGTTAAAGTAATTTCAACATTTGTTGATAATTGGTCATGAATATCTTTTTCAAAATTATCTGTAAAGTCATTTTTTGAACATGAAATTGAAAAAAACACCGATATAAAAATTAGTTTTCTGATTAAGTCAAATGTCATCTTAGGTCGCTAAGTAACTTATCTAATTGTTTGGTAAAATCACCTTTTGATTCAATGAGTAAATCAATTACTTCTCTTACTGCACCTTTACCTCCCTCAACTGCAGTGGTGTAGTGCGCATAATTAGATATATACTTTGGAGCATTTGGCACTGTAACGGCTAATCCAACTTTTTCTAAGATTGGTATATCAATAATGTCATCCCCAATGAAGCAAATTTCGCTATCAGATAATCCATATTTCTTTTTTAATTCAATATATGCATCAATTTTTCGAATTACCCCATTATATACATCATCAATTTGAAGCTCTTCTGCTCTTTGAGTTGTAGTAATAGATTCCCTCCCCGTAATCCATGCTGTTTTAACATTTAGATCTAATAACCTGAGCACTACAAAACCAACACCATCAAGCGCATTAAAAGATCTTAATTCTTCACCAGAAGTACTTTTAGTAAATGATCCGTCAGTTAGAACACCATCAATGTCACAAATCAATAATTTAATTTTTGAAAGTGAATCTTTTAATTTTTTATCCATGTTCTAAGTATGTTTTTCTGAAAGCAATAATAGATGTTAATATATTTTCTAATTTATCAATTGGCCATTGTGTACTAGCATCGCTTAATGCATTATCGACATCGTCATGAACTTCCATGAAAATGCCATCTGCACCCGATGAAACAGCAGCAAATGTTTGGGTTGGAATAAATTGCCTATTACCACCTGTTTTTGATTCATGATTTCCAGGTATTTGTGCACTATGAGTGGCATCAAAAATAACAGGATAACCAAATGCTTGCATTATAGGAATCGATTTTAGGTCAGTAACTAAACTATCAAAGCCAAAAGTATTTCCTCTTTCTGTTATTAGAATATTTTTATTGCCACTTTCTTCTAGTTTTTTAATGATATTTTCTACTTTATAAGGAGATAAAAATTGTCCTTTCTTAACATTCACTACCTTACCAGTTTTAGCAGCTTCAACTAATAAATCAGTTTGCCTACAGAGAAATGCTGGAATTTGAATGATATCTACTACATCGCTCACTGCATTGGCGTGTTCGGGTAAATGAATATCTGTAGTAACCGGAATATTAAAGTTATTTTTTATTTCTTCTAAAATCCTTAAACCAACATCTAGCCCATCTCCTCGAAATGATGAAATAGATGTCCTGTTAGCCTTATCGAAAGAGCTCTTGAAAATAAATGGGATATTTAGCTTAGATGTAATTTCAGTTATTTTTTCAGCAATGCCGAAACAATGATCTCTGCTTTCAATCACACATGGACCGCCAATGAAAGGTATAGCGGCATCTCCAAAAATAATTTTATCTAGCTTTACTTTATTCATATTTAATTCTTACTATTTTTGAGTGAAGCTTTTACAAACTCTCTAAAAAGAGGATGTGCTTTATCAACTCTACTTTTTAATTCTGGGTGAAATTGACATCCGATAAACCATGGATGATTTTTTAATTCAATTATTTCTACCACTCCTAATTTTTTATTTATACCTGAGAAAATTAACCCATTTTTTTTCATTTTGGAGACATATTTATTATTTACTTCAAATCTATGTCTATGTCTTTCACTAATAGTCTTTTTACGATAAATAGAAAATGCTTTAGTACCTGTTGAAATTTCACAATCATAAGAGCCCAATCGCATTGTTCCTCCCTTCAACTTAATTGCCTGTTGAGATTCCATGAGATCAATAACCTTATTTTTAGATTTTGGTTTAAATTCAGAACTGTTAGCATCATCTATTTTGCAAACATTTCGCGCATAGTCAATAACAGCACACTGTAATCCTAAGCATATTCCAAGAAAAGGAATGTTATTTTCTCTTGCAAATTTTGAAGTTAAAATTTTTCCTTCAGCACCTCTAGATCCAAACCCTCCAGGTAGTAGGATACCATCAATACCTTGAAAGGATTTTTCTGCATCTTTATCACTTTTGATTTTTTCAGTATTAACCCATATAACTTTAACCTTTGTATTATTTTCAACGCCAGCATGAATGAATGATTCTGTAATACTTTTATATGCATCATGCAATTCAGTATACTTACCGCACATGGCAATTTTAATTTCACTATCTGGGTTTTTGTAAGTCCTAATAAAGTTTTGTAGCTGTTTAATTGATGGTTTATTTTTTAATCCTAAACGGTCACAAATCATTTTAGTAATATTTTGATTTTCAAGAAGAAGTGGGACCTCATAAATACTAGATACATCTTTATTTTCAATAACGTGCTCAGGCTTTACATTGCAAAATAAAGCTAATTTTTCTTTTATTTCTTGGCTTATCTCATTTTGGGTTCTGCAAAATATAAAATCCGGCGAAAGACCAATTTCTCTTAATTTCATTACAGAATGTTGAGTTGGCTTTGTTTTGAGTTCGCCGCTTGCATCAATAAATGGTAGTAATGTTAAATGAATGATTAAAGAATTATGATAACCAACTTCTAAAGAAAGTTGACGAATAGCCTCGAGGAATGGTAAACTTTCTATGTCACCAACTGTTCCGCCTACCTCACAAATTACAATATCATATTTTTTAGAATCAGTTAATGCGTTCATCCTATTTTTGATTTCATCAGTTATATGAGGAATTACCTGAACAGTTTCTCCTAAATAACTCCCTGAACGTTCTTTATCCAATACTCTACTATAAATTTGTCCAGCAGTTGCATTATTCTTACTAGACATATTCTCATCAATAAATCTTTCGTAATGACCTAAATCCAAATCAGTCTCCGAACCATCATCCAAAACAAATACTTCTCCGTGTTGATATGGATTCATAGTACCAGGATCTACATTTAAATAGGGATCAAGTTTTAGAATGTTAACTTTTAAACCGGCACTTTTTAAAAGATAACCTATAGAAGAGGCAGAAATCCCTTTTCCTAAACCGGACATAACACCTCCAAGAACAAATATGAATTTAGTTTTCATAGTTTTTTAAGTCTTCTTTTACGTCAATACTCCTATGGCTAAAATCACTAATTAATAGTTTAATTGCAATATTATTATCTAATGCTCTTAATTGTTCTAATCTATGATTTTTTTCATTGTCAGATTGAGAAAGTGAAGTGAATAAATTTAAAGTATTTTTCCTATATGCATAAATGCCAATATGCCTGTAATAAGTTGATTCAGGATTTAAATTATTTCTTATAAAAGAAATAGCATTATTTTCTTCATCTAAATTAACCTTAACTACATTATCATTATTTAAATCATCTTCCTTCAAATCAGTGGATGCAATTGAAGCCATTTCTACACAAGGGTCTTCAAATAGTTGAATAAGTTGATCAATCAAAAGTGGATTTATTCCAGGTTCATCACCTTGAATGTTAACAACAACATCACAATCAAAGTTATCAGCAACCTCTGCCACGCGATCAGTGCCAGATTGATGTTTATCTGATGTCATCATTATATTTTGACAATTAATTACATTTCTAGTCTCTTCAGAATCCACAGCAACGATTACTTTATTTAATAGCTTTGACTGAAGAGCTTTCTCATAGACATGTTCGATAATTGGTTTACCTTTTAGAGGGAAGATGACTTTACTGGGGAATCGAGTTGAATTTAGTCTTGCAGGAATGACGCCAAGAATCACTGGCTTTCCTTTTTTACAATTAAGGGAACTTCAATATAATCAGAATTAGAATTTGGACTATTTGCCAACACATCTTTTTTATCCAATGAGGATTCATAATTGTCCTCTCTTAAAGAATTATTCATATCATGGACATTATACAGCTCTTCAACATTTTCAGTATCTATCTCATTTAATGTATCCATATAATCAAGAATATTATTCATATCTTTGGTGCGTTTTTTAAGTTCTTCGTTTGTTAAAGATAATCTTGATAATTCAGCAATCTTCTTTACTTCTTGTTCTGAAATTTTATTTTTTTTGGACATAAATTATTTTGACAATTTAGATGATAACAAAGACTTCATCAAGAAAAAGGCCGTTGGTCTTAGTCATATCTCATTGAATCAATAGGATTTAATTTTGAAGCCCTAATTGCTGGGTATAAACCAAAAATAATTCCCATAGAAGCACAAATTTGCAAGCTATAAAAAACCCATTCAAATGGAATTACTGGTTCTTGTTCTAAAAATAAAGCTACTATATTTCCAAATGATAAACCTAAAACTATTCCGACAAGCCCCCCTAAAACTGATATAAGTATAGCCTCAATCAAAAATTGCATAAATATATCACTTCTTCTAGCACCTAAAGCCTTTCTAATTCCAATTTCCTTAATTCTTTCATTTAATGATACTAGCATGATGTTTGCAATACCAATTCCAGCAACTAACAATGATATGCCAGTGATAAGACCAATAAAAGTCGTTAGATAACTTGTAAATTCACCAAAAGTGTCCATCAATTGATCGTTGGTAGCAATATAAAAATTATTAGGCTGACCTGGAGGAATCTTTCGAATTGCTCGAAAAACACCAATAGCTTCATCAGTAGCATTATCAATATTTTCTATTGAATCAGATTCAAGAACAAGTTGTAGATCTGTTCTATTCCATCTACCACCAAAATATTTTAAATAAGTTGAAATGGGAATTCCTACCATACTATCCATACTTTGACCAGCTATTTCACCTTTTTCATCTGTTAATGCAATTATTTCAAAAGGTATATTATCGATTTTTATTTCTTTACCTACAGGATTAGCGTAAGGGAAAAGTTCATCTTTTATTGCTGAACCAATTATTGCAACTCTACTGCGATTTTGAATATCGACATTTTGAATATTTCTACCATCAACTATATCATATTTATATAGCGACAACATGTCACCATCTGCAGCCCAAAAACTTTGTAAGCGACTCTTAAATTCTTTTTTTCCTACACTAAAAGTCCTATCACTTGGCTCCTCAGAAACAACTGCTGACATATTTTTTATAAGCTTTAAACTTCGTTTTAATTGTTCATACTCACTCCAGGTAATTTTTGGTTTATTTCTTGTCCATTTATTATTGTTTCCAAAACTTACTTCAATTGGATTTTCTCTTGTTATGTAAAAAACATTGGTTCTTACATCAGCCACAACCTGTTCAGTAGATTTTTCAAAAGTGGCTAAAACAGTCATTATTGCTATAATTGATGAAACGCCAACAGTTATTCCCAATAAAGTTAATGCTGTCCTAAGTTTTGTTTGACTAAAATAAAATAGTACGCCTCTCACAACATCAAACAAATAATTAATTATTCTATTCATGTCTTAATGCATCTATTGGGTTCAAATTTGCAGCTGTTCTGGCAGGAACAAATCCAGCCAATAATCCTAAAAAAACACAAACAAGAAATGTGTAGAATGTCAAAAGTAGATCCATTTGTAAGTCGATTGAGGATGCTTCTATTCCTCCAAAATCAAAAGAAGCAATAGCAGTTCCTAAAAAATAGAGGGTAGACCTTATTAACATGATTCCGGCAATACCTCCAATAATAGCGATCGCTATAGCTTCACTCAAAAATTGAATTAAAATATCAGTATTTGTTGCTCCCATTGCTTTTCTTAATCCAATCTCTTTAGTTCGTTCACGAACCGAAACAAACATTACATTCATTATTCCGATACCTGAAACTATTAGAGATATACCTGTTACAAGTAAACCCATTCCAGCAATGGCAATTTTCATTTGATTGAATTGCTTGGTAAAAGCATCGGCAGAATTAACTGCGAAATTATCTTCTTGCTCAGGCTTTAATTTCCTGGCAACTCGCATAATTAGCCTTACCTCCTCTTTAGCTTTATTAATATTATCTGGGCTAGTTTGTAAAACAAATTCATTCCAAGTCCATCGTGTTAAAATTCTTTGAAATGTTGTTGAAGGCATAATAATAACTTGATCTAAACTTCCTGTTGGAGTAAAACTTCCAGTTTTTTCTAATTCACCAATAATTTCAAAACTAACACCACCCAACCTTATTTTTTTTCCAAGAGGATTTTTACCTTCAAAAAATCCTTCCCTTACACTTCCTCCAACAATTATAACTCTTCTTTGAAGTTTCCATTCATTTTCTGAAAAAAATCTACCATTTACCACTTTTGTTCCAGTGAGCATTTCTCCATAATTTGGATATACACCATTCATTTGAAGCCAAGATGCTTTATTTTCATATGAAGCTCGTGTCCAATAATTCTGCTTCATACTAGATTGAGTAATAAATTCGCTATATTGATTGATGTACTCAAGTTGCTCTTCCTTTATTTCAGGTCTATTCCTATAATTCCACCAATCAAATTCAAATGACCAAGGCATACGACCAACATATATTTTATCGTTACCAATACTTTGTATTGATTTAGCAAACTCTTTATCAATTGAAGATACAGCGGCAGTAACAATACTTACAGTAAAGATTCCTATGGTTAAACCTATAGACGTTAGAAAAACTCTTGTAAAATTTGATTTTATTGATTCAAAACCAATAGAAATGTTTTTAAACAATTTATTCATCTAGTGTAATTTTACCATCAAAGATTTCAATTCTTCTTTTTGCTCTTTTTGCAACAGATTTTTCGTGTGTTACAATAATCAATGTATTACCAGCCTTATGTAAATCATCAAAAAAATTTAATATTTCAGAACCGCTTTTTGAGTCTAAGTTCCCAGTTGGTTCATCTGCTAGGATTATTGAAGGCTTATTTACTAATGCTCTTGCTATTGCAACTCTTTGCCTTTGACCACCAGAAAGTTCGTTTGGTTTATGATTTATTCTATTAGAAAGTCCAACTATTTTCAACGCCTCCTTAGCTTTCTCAGTTCTTTTATATCTATTTAGATTTGAATAAACTAAAGGAACTTCAACATTTTGTAATGCATTCAATTTTGGAAGTAAATTAAATGTTTGAAATACAAATCCTATTTTTTGATTTCTAATATCAGCTAATTGTGAATCTTTCATTTGAGAAATTTTTTCATCATTAAATTTATATGATCCCTTCGTTGGAACATCTAAGCAACCAATAATATTCATCAAAGTAGATTTTCCTGATCCCGATGGTCCCATAATGGAAATGAAATCGTTTTCAAAAATGCTTAGTGAAACATTATCTAATGCTTTCACAACTGTGTTTCCTAAATTATATATTTTAGAAACTGATTTTATTCCAATTATTTCTTTTCTAGACTTAGTCACGTTTCCTGTAAGAGTTTTTTGATTCTCTAATCTTAACTTTCATGCCATCAGATAACTCTCTGCTAATTGCAATGAAGCTACCTGTCACAATTTGTTCATCATCATTCAATCCAGAAATCACTTCATAATCTCTATCTCCAACTATTCCTGTATTGACAACCCTTTCTTCAACAAATCCTTCATTATAAACAAATACTACATTTGCTCCTTTTTTACCGCTTCTGGATGAAGTAAGTGATTGGATTGGAATACTTAATGTATTTAATCTCTCAGCAGTTATAATATCTACAGTTGCACTCATTCCAGGTCTCATCCCGTCAACTACTTCTAACATTTGTATTTTTACTTGAAAGTTTGTTACTTGTTGTTGAGAACCACCACTTGATACAGTTGAAGCATAAGCTACTTCTTTAACTCTACCTTTGAAATTTCTATCGTCATATGCATCAACTTCAACTAAAGCAAGATCATCTATGGATATATCTGCAATATCATTTTCGTTTACATTAACATAAACTTCCATCTTAGATAAATCAGATAATTTTAAGAGTACGCTAGGATTGAACATACCTCCTTGAGCTAAATCTCCTACTTCGCCATCTAT
>Ga0208390_1000825_pt1 | contig 11326 bp, 7 predicted proteins | sample Knorr_S7_td_Surf_FD_185594 | JGI IMG/M metagenome (GOLD analysis project Ga0208390, IMG submission 185594) | Marine microbial communities from Southern Atlantic Ocean transect - Knorr_S7_td_SurfaceA_ad_6m_LV_A (SPAdes) (version 2) | ecosystem: Environmental > Aquatic > Marine > Oceanic | place...
GTTAAGTGACAAGGTTGATCTTCTTCATGATTTGTATTTGATAAAAAGACTGATGAAAGCTTATCAAAACTAACGACACCATCCGGTTTAGGATAATCTATTTTTTCTGCTTCTGTAGCTTTTTTCATACAAGCATAATCAGGAGTTTTATGTCTCCAAGTAAAAGGCATTTTTCCTCTGAAAAGAAATTGTTCGATACCTAATATCAATCCACCCAAGGCAATACCGTATTTGTGGAAAAGAGCTCCCATATTTCTTGATTTATATAAATCATTTTGAATCCAAGATGCTTGAAGTTTTTCTTCGAAATCTAATAAATCTTCACCTACTTTGTTAGCAGAAATTGCTTCAAAAGTTGACTCTGCAGCCAGCATTCCAGATTTCATAGCAGTATGAGATCCCTTAATTTTGGTGAAAACCATTAAACCTGCATCACAACCTACTAATAGCCCACCAGGGAAAGTCATTTTAGGTCTGGAGCTATATCCACCCTTAGTGAGAGCTCTAGCCCCATAAGCAACTCGAGTACCTTTTTCTAATATTTTCTTGATATCTTTGTGTTGTTTCCACTGTTGAAATTCATCAAACGGACTTAAATGAGGATTTGAATAATCCAATGGAACTACAATCCCTAAATAAACTTGATTATTTTCACCATGGTAAAAATAAGAGCCCGCTTTAGATTCCATACTAGGCCAACCTAAAGTGTGCATGACTGTTCCCTCAGAATGCAATTCTTCAGGCACATCCCAAACTTCTTTGAAACCAATACCGTAATGTTGAGGGTCACATTCTGCATCTAATTCGTATTTTGAAATGAGTTGCTTTCCTAAATGCCCGCGACAACCTTCTGCAAAAATTGTGTATTTTCCTCTTAACTCCATTGATGGTTGATAAGACGCTTTTTTCTCACCTTCTTTGGAAATTCCCATCTCTCCGGTAAGAATTCCTTTGACAACGTTATCTTCAAAAATAACTTCAGAAGCAGTAAAACCTGGAAATATTTCAACACCTAGACCTTCGGCTTGTGTCGCAAGCCATCGGCAAAGGTTAGCCAAGCTCATAACGTAGTTTCCATGATTATTAAAATTTGGGAGGAAAAAGGAAGGGAAAGGGATATTGAATGATAGTTTTTCATTCAAGAGAACCTTGATTACATCTTTTTTAGCAGGGCTGTTAAGAGGTGCACCTTTTTCTTTCCAATCAGGAATTAATTCGTTTAAAGCTCTCGGCTCGAAACAATTACCAGATAAAATATGAGCTCCAACTTCGGAACCTTTTTCAATGACGCAAACACTCAAATCAGAATTATTTTCTGCTGCCAGCTGTTTTAATCTTATGGCTGAGGAAAGACCAGATGGTCCTGCACCAACAATAACAACGTCATATTCCATAACGTCTCTTGACACTTCTTCTGTAGTAACTTCCATTTACTTATATTGTAGTTTAAAAACCTATAATCAAGTTGTTTTATAGCAAATAAGCATAAAAAAATGCTTCTTTTAATAACTTTTTTCAAATATTCATATAAACTTATGCCTTCAAGTCTTTGCTTGAATAACTGATATCAATTAAAATATTGCCGTTCAGGACCAATAAATCATTAATTTTATGAAAATTTTAGTACCAATTAAAAGAGTTGTAGATTATAACGTTAAAGTAAGACCTAAATCAGACGAAACTGGGGTAGATCTAAACAATGTAAAAATGGCTATGAATCCATTTTGTGAAATTGCTGTCGAAGAGGCGGTAAGACTCAAAGAAGCTGGAAAAGCAGAGGAAATTATTGCTGTTACTATTGGAGCTAGCTCTTCTCAAGAACAACTTAGAACGGCTCTTGCTCTAGGAGCTGATAGAGCTATTTTAGTTGAAACTGAAGTTGAAGCTGAACCCCTAGGAATTTCTAAATTACTAAAATCCATCGTTGATAAAGAATCTCCTGATCTTATTATTTTGGGAAAACAAGCGATAGATGGTGACAATAACCAAACTGGGCAGATGCTTGGTGCCTTGACTGGCTTTTCCCAAGCAACATTTGCTTCTGAAGTAAATTTAGAGGGTGACAGTCTTTCTGTAACTAGAGAAATTGATGGGGGTTTACAAACTTTAGATATAAATTTGCCAGCAATTGTCACAACAGACTTAAGATTAAATGAGCCAAGATATGCTTCTCTTCCTAATATTATGAAAGCTAAATCTAAGCCACTAGATGTTATTCCTGCAGCAGACCTCGGAGTGGATATTTCTCCAAGGCTTGAAACTATAAAAGTAACTTTACCGGCTGAAAGAGAAGCTGGAGTAATTGTAGAAACGGTCGACGAATTAATAGATAAACTTAAAAACGAAGCAAAGGTGATTTCATGACAGCATTAGTAGTAGCAGAACATAACAACCAAGAACTCAAACCAGTTACTTTAAATACAGTTACGGCGGCCTTAGGACTAGATCAAGATGTCCATATATTAGTTGCAGGAAACACTTGTTCTGCTGTGGCTGAAGAAGCTGCCAAGGTTTCTGGAGTAGCCAAAGTGCTTTTAGTCGAATCTGGCGCTTACGAGAACTTCCTAGCTGAAAACATCGCTACATTGGTGTCTAACATTTCAGGCGATTATGACTTTATCCTTGCGCCAACCACAACTAATGGTAAAAATGTGATGCCAAGAGTCGCTGCTCTTCAAGACGTCAGCCAAATTTCAGATATTTCAGCGATAGAAAGCTCTGATACCTTCCAGAGACCGATTTATGCTGGAAATTGTATTGCTACTGTTAAAAGCAATGATTCTAAAAAGATTATAACTGTCAGAAATACTGCTTTTGATGCAGCAGATGCATCCGGCGGTAGTGCTGAGATAATTACTTTAGAAGAGATAAATGATGCGGGCATTTCAAAATTTGTCAAAGAAGAAATCGCTGAATCAGATAGGCCTGAGTTAACGGCAGCGGATGTCATTATTTCAGGAGGACGAGGCATGCAAAACGGAGATAATTTTTCTATTTTAGAAGGTATCGCTGATAAATTAGGAGCGGCAATAGGCGCTTCAAGGGCAGCTGTCGACTCTGGATTTGTGCCAAATGATTATCAAGTAGGACAAACTGGAAAAATTGTTGCTCCAGACTTATACATTACAGTGGGAATTTCAGGGGCAATTCAACATCTTGCAGGTATGAAAGACAGCAAAGTTATTGTAGCAATCAACAAAGATGAAGACGCACCCATATTTCAAGTTGCTGATTATGGATTGGTTGCTGATTTATTTGAAGCGATGCCGGAGTTAGAATCAAAAATATAAGTTTACCAAATATTTTTATCTCTGAATCAGCTGAAGATTATTTAGCTGACTTACTTTCTAAGCAAGATGAAAAAAATATAAATATTAAAATTTTTGTAACAGACCCAGGAATGCCCTCTGCAGAGACTTGCATAGTTTATTGCAAAGAAGGAGAGCAGGAAAAAGATGACAAACTTTTAGAATTAAAAAAAATAAAAGTTTATTTAGAAAACCTAAGCTTGCCTTTTTTAGAGGATACTAAAGTTGATTATAATCCTGATAAGTTTGGGGGTCAGTTAACAATCAGAGCGCCAAACGCTAAGACACCAAATTTAAAAGAAGATAGCTCGATTGAAGATAAAATAAATTATTATTTATATAGCGAGGTAAATCCGTCTTTGGCCTCGCATGGAGGAGAAGTTCATTTAGTCGAGGTAATTGAAAATTCTAAAGCAGTCTTAAGGTTCGGTGGTGGATGTCAAGGTTGCGGCATGGTTGATTTAACGCTCAGAGACGGCGTAGAAAAAACTCTTAAAGATAATATTCCTGAATTAACCGAAATAGTCGACTCTACCGATCACTCCCAAAGAGAAAACGCTTACTATAAATAGTCTTTCATTGGACACTATCTGTCGTAATTATTTAATATAATTAAATTAATGAGCGACGAAAATAAACTCTACGTATTTAACGACACGGAAACCACTGGTTTAAATACTTGGTTTTCCCAAATCATTCAAATTGGATCTGTTCTAAGTGATGAAAACTTTGAAGTTTTAGAAGAATTAGATATTTCTTCAAAGGTTTTGCCTTGGGTTGTTCCTACGGTAGGAGCTTATAAGGTTCATAAACAGCTAGATAGCTTAAATAGCAATATGTCTCATCTCGATATGATGACTACTTTAAAAGATAAATGGTCACTATGGAGTAAAGAGAAGAATTTAATTCATGTAACTTACAACGGAATGAAATTTGATGAAGAGTTATTTCGAAGACAATTTTATTGGAATCTCTATGACCCCTATATGACCAATACAAATGGCGCTAGTCGAATAGATTTAATGGTAGTGATGATGATAATTGCTAATTTTTATTCTGATCAAATTCTTTTCCCTACTGATGATGAAGGAAAAATAAAATATAAGTTAGAACTGCTTGCAGAAGAAAATGGAATTTCTGCTCAAAATGCACATGACGCTGTAGTTGACTGTTATTTAATGATTAACCTACTAAGAGTCATCAAAGAAAAAATTCCTGAAGTTTGGTCCTCTGCAGTATCAGCATCATCTAAAGAAGGTTGTATGAAGCTACTTAATTCACAACCTTTTTGTATGCAAGGAGAGTTGTATGGCGGTAAAAAATTTACCTATCCTGTCGTGCCATGTGGTCAAAATCCCAATAACAAAAATGAAATAATTCTTCTTGATCTGTATTTTGATCCTAAGGAGCTTTTTGAAATGAAAGATAATGAACTAAAGGGGCAATTTGGTAGATCAGGTGCATTTAAAAAGATAGCAATCAACAAAACTATTCCTCTTATTAATGCAAAAAACATACCTAATCTCTCTGAATTTTTAGACGTTCCTGAAAAACAACTAGAAGAAAGGGCAAAGTTAATAAAAGAAAATATAGATTTTCAAGAAAGAATTTCTAATATCTTAGGAGAAACTCAATTTAATTGGCCAGCACAAGAAATTGTTGAACAAAGGATTTACGATGGCTTTCCTTCGGAGGCTGATAAATTATGGAGGGAAAGGTTTGAATTAGCGCCATGGGCTGAAAAAGCTAAATTAATTGAGGGCTTTGAAGATGAAAGATATCGAGAATTAGCTGAGAGGATTGTTTGTTATCAAAAGCCAGAATTTGCTTCTAAAGAAATGATCGATAGATTTGAGTCTTTTGTAAAGACAAGACTTTTTTCAAAAGGGCCTTGGCTTAAGGATCGAGGACAAACTTTAGATCAGGCCATTATAGAAGCTGAAGCGTCTCTAACTGAGGAAAATTCAGAAGAGGATGTAGAAATTTTAGAAAAACTTCTTGATCACTACAAAGAAAAGAAATCTATATATTCTTAGTTGGCGATATCTGAAAAATAACACCGAATTTTGGATGGTCTATGTAATGCAGTTCTTTAGATCTTACCTTCCTAGAATGGTTAATTTGATACAAAAATTCTAATTCTTCATTTTCAAAGAGATCAATTTCATTAATTACAAATTCTCCTTTCTTGAATTGCTCTTTTAATATAACTATTTTTTCAAATGAAACAGGGTCTATAGATTCTTCAGCAAAATAAAGATTTGCATCTAAATGTAAAAATCTTTTTTTATAGGCTTTGATTTCTCCGACAACAATATCTCCATCATCTATTTTAGTTTTTATTAAAACTGCCGGTGCTTGAGACTGATCTTTTATTTCTTGAAACCATGAATTCTGGTCAATTACTCTGTAATTTTTGCTTCTTTTTAATGTCTGAACAATTTCTTCCATTGCAAAGTCGACACCAGAATCATTTTGAAAAAAAACCTGATTTTTAGACATTCGAACTCGGTCTTCAATGCTTTCTTCTTGAAGATTTGATTGATTTATTACTCTTGAAATTGAAATATCTTGAAATAAATTCTGATAAGGTAAATTATTATTTAAAGAATCTGGTTTAATAAATTCTGGATATTTTAAGTCGGTAATACTTATTAACTCATCAGAAAAAGTTATTTCAGGAGTTTTGAATTTTTCTTTGGAATCAATGTTTGGTAAAAATTTAAAAATAATATAGTCAATTCTATAAATACTCTCATCTGAAAAAGAGAAACTCGAAAAAAGAATAGAGCTAAAAATAAAAAGTAAATTAAGATTTATTTTGTTCATTAAAAGAAACTAGTTTATTTAAGACAAAATCTATTTTATCTACTTCTTTAGTTGAATAGTTAAGAAATATTTTTTCTAGGTTAGAATCTTTTGGTTTTAAAGGGCTTTTAGAATTCAAGAAAAGAAAGATTCGATCTTGTTCTGACAAAATCTTATAAATTGATAGCTTGCTACTCAAGATTCTTATTCTTGCTATTTTTATTAAATTTTCTGTTTCTTCGGGAAGTTTTCCAAACCTATCCTCCAGTTCTTTTTTTAACTCAAATAAATCTTTTTCATCTTTGAACGAAGTCATTTTTTTGTAGAGAGATAATCTTACTTCAGGTTGGGGGATCGATTCCTCTGTGATATATCCATTAACTCCTAACTTAATTTCAATTTCATCAAGACTAGTTTCAAGATTTCCTTTAAGAAGTTTTATTGATTTATCAATCAAAGAAGTAAAAAGAGTTAAGCCAACAAAATCAATCATTCCACTTTGTTTCTCTCCTAATAATTCTCCTGCTCCTCTAATTTCTAGATCTCTCATTGCTAGGTTAAAACCTGAATTAAGAGAATCTCCAAATTTAAGAGCATCAATTCTTGAAACAGCGTTTTTTGAAAGACTTTTATCTTCTGAAGTTAAAAAATATGCATATGCTTGCCTTTTTGATCTTCCGACTCTGCCTCTTATTTGATGGAGCTGAGACAATCCAAAGTTCTCAGCACTTTCAACTATTAAAGTATTTGCGTTAGGAATGTCTAGGCCGCTCTCTATGATGGTTGTACAAACCAAGATATCTATTTCTTTATTATGGAATTTGATCATGATTTCTTTTAGATCTTTGGGCGACATTTGACCATGAGCCAATGAAACGATTGCATCAGGAAGTATTTTTCTAATTTCCTCAACTTTAAAGTTCAAGTTAGAGACGCTATTGAGTAAGTAGAAAGATTGTCCTGATCTATGAAATTCTCTTTCAAGAGCTTCTTTTATCAACGCATTTGAATACCTAGAAACTATTGTTTCCACTGTTTTCCTTCCTGGAGGAGGAGATGAAATGATGGAAATATCTCTGACTTTAGATAGAGCCAAATTTAGTGATCTAGGAATTGGAGTTGCGGAAAGATAGATCACATTTACCCCTTTTTTTAAATTTCTTAATTTTTCTTTTTGTCTCACTCCGAACCTATGTTCTTCATCAATAACTAACAACCCAAGATCAGCAAAAGTTATAGAATCACCTAGCAGAGAATGAGTACCTATAATAATAGAGATGTCGCCACTCTTTAATTCATCAATAATTATTTTCTTTTCTTTTTGACTTCTTTCTCTGGATAAAAAATCAACTTTGACATTGAAATTTTTGAATCTTTCTTTAAATAACTCATAGTGTTGTCTGGCTAAAAGAGTTGTTGGGGCAAGAATACAAACTTGTTTTAAATTTTCTGAACAAATGTAAGATGCTCTTAATGCAATTTCAGTTTTTCCAAATCCAACTTCTCCACAAATTAAACGATCTTGAGGTTTCGATATAGATAAATCATCTATAACCTGAGAAATTGCAATCGCTTGATCTGGCGTCTCTGAGAATCCAAAACCATTTTTAAAAGCTTGGTACTTGTCTTGATCAGGGATAATTAATTGTTCTGATTTCTCAATTTTTCTTTTTGCTTCAGCTTCAAGTAATTCGGTAGCTATATCGTAGGCCTTTTTCTCAGATTTTTCTTTTTTAAGTTTCCAATTATTTTTACTTAGAGAATCGAGTTTTATATCTTGGTTTCCAACATATGGAGTCAAAACATTTATTGAATCAACTGGGATATATAAAATTTCTTCACCCTCATATTCAATAACAAAACACTCAGTGTTGTTAAGATTTTTTAGACCTTTATAAATTCCAATACCATAATTAGAGTGAACTATTTTTTTATCAATTGTAAATTCGTTAAAATCATCAATGGTGGTTTGATTTTGATTTAAATTCTTCTCTGCTTCTGCTTCTGTTTCTTTATTAACTCCACTAGTTGTCTCAATTTCTTTTTTGACAGGTAAAATTTCATGATTTTTCAAAACTTCTGCTGGGTCGTTATATAATAATTTAGGTATGAGAGGAGGACGATTTTTATCAGAAATAAAATCTTCAAACCTTCTATTTATTAATTCCCAATATTTTTCTGCACCAATATCTACTTTTCCGTAGGAGAAAATAGAGAAAAGTGAAAAAAAATCTTCGAAAGCGGGTTTTTTTTCATAAAACAATGGGAAGTAAGATTCAATTCCTTCAGGAAATTTGCCTTTAGATACTTGATCAAAAAAATCTCCATCTTCATTAAACTCTCTTCGCCAATTTTTCTTGAATAACGCTATTGCTTCTTTATCCAATTCAAAACCTTTGCTGGGCCTACATTTGTATTTATTGATCGTTTGAAATGAAATTTGAGAATCTTTGTCGAAAATTCTAATGGATTCTATCTTTTCGTCATCAAGGTCAATTCTAAGAGGCAAATTAGAGTTTGCGGGAAAAATATCTATGACAGAGCCTCTGATAGCATATTCAGATCGCTCAGATACTATTTCAGAAGCTTTATAGCCAGATTTTGATAACGAATCTATAAGATGATTTCTATCTAACAAATCTCCTTCGCTAAATTCATACGAAAATCTATTAAAGGAATTCTTATCAAAATAGGGTTGAATTAGTGAATTTATGGTCGCAAGAACAATAATTTCATCTTCACTTGTAATTTTTGCCATTGTTTCAAGACGCGAAGATAATTTTTCTGGATGAGGTGAAAAAAGATCATAAGGCAAAACTTCAAGGTCATTTAAAATAAAATAATCATTGATTTTCTTATCTTCCAAAAAGTTAGCAAAATCATTTAAAAAAAATTGATTCTCACAAATTACTAGAGATTTTTGATGTCCTAAAATTCTATGCATATGAGTGTCTTTACACCTTTTGAAGTTTAATTCTGTGTGTATAATACCTACCTCAGATACAAATCAAATACTTTATAGAGGTTAATTATGAACTTATCTTTTTCAGAAGAAGACTTAAAATTTCAATCAGAAGTTCGATCGTTTATTAAAGAAAACTACCCATCTGAAATCAAAGAAAAAATGGATAATGGTGTGCCAGTATCTAAAGATGACATTGTTACTTGGCAAAAAATTCTCAGTAAGAAAGGTTGGTTTGCGATCAATTGGCCGGAAGAACATGGCGGCTCAGGCTGGTCTGTAACTCAAAAATTTATTTTTCAAAACGAGTTGGCTGAAGCCAACACCCCTAATATCGTTCCTTTTGGAGTAAGTATGTGTGGACCAGTAATTTACACATTTGGAACAGAAGAACAAAAAGAGAGATTCTTACCTGATATCAGAGATAACAATGTTTGGTGGTGTCAGGGCTATTCTGAACCTGGATCAGGATCTGATTTAGCGTCTTTGAAGACAAAAGCAGAAAAAAAAGGAGATAAATATATAGTTAACGGAACCAAGACTTGGACAACTATGGCACAACATGCAGATTGGATTTTCTGTTTAGTCAGAACTGACTCTTCAGGAATTAAACAACAAGGAATAAGTTTCCTATTGATAGACATGAAATCTCCTGGTGTAGAAGTAAAACCAATAATAACAATCGATGGTTCACATGAAGTAAATATGGTTTATCTTGATAATGTTGAAGTTCCTGCTGAAAACTTAATTGGTGAGGAAGGTGCCGGATGGAGCATAGCCAAGTTTTTACTTGCCCATGAAAGAACTGGTATCGGCGGTATCCCCCATCTCAAAAGAGAAATTAGAAGGTTAAGACAGATTACAGAAGAGCTTCCTTTAAACGAAGGTTTTTTAAAGGACGATCAACTATTTATGGATAAACTAAACAAAGTTGAGATTGATTTGTTGTCAGCAGAGTTTACAGAACTAAGAACATTAGCTTCTATATCTGCAGGAGGTCATCCTGGTCCTGAATCTTCTATTTTAAAAATCGGAGGAACAGATTTACAACAATCTTTATCCGATCTTTATGTTGAAGCATTAGGTTATTATGCTCATCCTTTCATGAGCGAGGAAGATTTAAAATCAAATGAAAAAAGAATAGGTCCTGATTTTGCAGCTAATGTTATGCCTCATTATCTAAATTATAGAAAAGTATCTATCTATGGTGGAAGTAATGAAGTTCAAAGGAATGTTATTGCAAAAGCTGTTTTAGGCCTTTAAAACCGCTGGGTGTAAGTTATGGATTTTTTAATCTCCGACGAGCAAAAACAGCTTCAAGACTTAATTCACCAGTTTATTCAAAAAGACTATCCCTTTGATGTTAGAGAAAAGCTAGTCAAGACAGAAGAAGGATTTAGTAAAGATTTCTGGAAAACTTTCTCTCAATTTGGTCTTTTAGCAATGCCTTTCTCAGAAGAGGACGGAGGGTTTAATGGTGGTCCAGTAGATATAATGATCATACTTGAGGCATTTGGAACCGGTTTGATTGTCGAGCCTTATATTCCAAATATCGTGCTTTCTGGAAATCTTATCAGTAAGCTGGGCTCTAAAGATCAAAAAGACGCTATTCTTCCAAATTTATTAAATGGTGACATGCAATTAGCTTTTGCTTTTTCTGAGCCTCAAAGTAGGTTTGATTTGAACGATGTGACTACTGCTGCTGAAAAAGATGGAGATGGATACAAACTCAATGGCTATAAATGTGTGGTCATGAACGGACCTGCTGCAGATAAGTTGATTGTCTCTGCTAGAACTGCAGGATCTCAACTAGATGAAAATGGTATCAGTTTATTTATAGTTGACAGAGAGACTAAAGGAGTATCTTTAAGAGACTACTCTAATGTTGATGGTTCAAAAGCTTCTGAACTTACACTAGAGGATGTTGTCTTAACTAAAGACGCTCTTCTTGGTAAACAAGATAAGGCATTTTCAACCATTGAAGAGGTTGTAAATCTTGCAACTTTAGCTATATCTGCTGAAGCAATTGGTATTATGCAAAAAATGAATGAGTTAACTTTAGAATACACAAAAACTAGAGAACAGTTTGGTCAAGCGCTTAGCCAATTTCAAGCTCTTCAGCACAGAATGGTTGATACTTTCATGGTACATGAGCAAACTAAATCTTTGCTCCTTATGGCAGCAGCTAAAATGAACGATAAATCAGAAGATGCAGTCAAATCGATTTCGGCCCTAAAATATCAAGTAG
>Ga0208390_1000830_pt1 | contig 11302 bp, 30 predicted proteins | sample Knorr_S7_td_Surf_FD_185594 | JGI IMG/M metagenome (GOLD analysis project Ga0208390, IMG submission 185594) | Marine microbial communities from Southern Atlantic Ocean transect - Knorr_S7_td_SurfaceA_ad_6m_LV_A (SPAdes) (version 2) | ecosystem: Environmental > Aquatic > Marine > Oceanic | place...
ATGGAGATCTAGATCAAAAGTTTGATCTAGTTTATCTTGACCCTCCTTTTGGTTTGCAACGAGATTTTAATATGGTAGAATCAGATGGTCGAGAAAAAGGTTTTTCGGATTCTTGGAAATCTTTTGATGATTATATTGATTGGTATGCCGAGATTTTGAATAAGTGTTATTCTAGATTGGGAGATCATGGTTGGGTTTATGCTCATAATAATTTTATTGGTAATGCTCTAGTTTTATCGAAAGTAAATTCTACTGTTCGAGATTCATTCTATACGAATATTTCTTGGAAGCGATCTGGTCCGAAAAATAATATCAAAAATGGATGGGGAAATATAGTTGATAGTATTATGGTTTTACAGAAAGGTAAACCCTATTTTGAGGTAGAATATTCTGAACTAGACCCAGTATATGCAGCGAATAGTTTTAAAAATAAAGATGAAGTTGGTTACTATGCACTGGCAAAAGTTACTGGCGAGAAGAGCAGACCTTGCACTAGATTTGAATTTAAGGGATATAATCCGCAGTATGGTTTTAGGATTAGTCTCGACAAACTAGAAGAACTAGATCAACAAAATAGATTACACTATGGTAAAAATAATCTATACAAGAAAATCTATACACATGAATCAAAAGGTGTACCCATACAAAACTTTTGGGATGATGTGTATTTCATATCAAGAAGTGAGAAGAATAAAAGAAAATATCCCACACAGAAACCTATAAAATTATTAGAAAGAATTATTAGATCATCTTGCCCTCGTGATGGGTGGGTTCTCGACCCCTTTTGTGGTTCGGGTACAACAGCAATAGCATCATTTAATTTAGGTAGAAATTGTGTTACTATGGACATTAACACAGATGCTATAGAAATTGCAACAGAGACAGTTGACGAACTGTACACTCCAGAGTTGAATCCACTCGCACAGGCACTATACTAAGTATAGGAAAACAATTATTTTAATCACATGGCAACTAGAGCAAGAATTGGACTCAAACTGGAAGATGGTTCAATAATCTCAGCATATCATCATTGGGATGGTTATCCTGAGTGGTTAGGTGTGACTCTAAAGGAACACTACAATACAAAAGAAGATATTGCTAAGTTGATTGATGGTGGTAATATGTCTTCATGCTATTCTGATAATCAGTATGATGAGAAGAAGCAAGAGTTTGTAAAAAATGACCCCAAACCAGAGTATTATGGTGGGGATGATGAAAGACCTAGATTAAGTAGAAACTTCACTCAGTTTGCATTTGACTCAAAATCAGGAGAAGAGTACTTGTATCTTTTTGTGGATAATGAGTGGAATGGATTTTCATTAGACCATAAGTATAGTGAGGAAGATTGGGAGATTCTTGATACAAAGGTCAATCCAGTAGAAATACCAGAACCAGAGGTCGCATAAATGTATAGTACAAAGGAAAAATTACTTTTTGTTTCATCCTTTGTGGTCTTTTTGCATTGGGGTTCATGTCTGTTTTCACTCATAGTGGATATGGTTATTCTAAAACAATCTGTAAGAATACTACCATTTGGTTTTTAAAAAAGCACCTATCTAAACATGAGGTAGGAAATCTTGAGGTCACTCACAAAGGACTCAAGAGGGATGGTTCATGGGGTTATTGTGATCCCTTACAAGATGGATATAGGATCGAACTTCAATCAGGTATGAAGAAAGATTTATACATCAAAACTTTATTACATGAACTAATCCACGTTAAGCAATGGGTAGAGGGGTCACTTCGATTCAAACGTGGTAACAAAATGTATTATAAGGATGAATATGTAGATAAAACTGATTACCATAACCAACCACATGAGATCGAAGCATTTGAGTTAGAGGGTATTATATACCAAAATTATCTTGAGGAGCAGTATGGTGTGACACCTGACGAAGTGTCTTTCTTTTATGGCAGTCGGTTGCCGAGTCGCTATACTGGTAATATAAACAAAGAGGTATTATGAACCAATTAGATCAAACCATTGAAGACCTTAAGTTTTGTGTTGAAACTCTAGGCATGAATGATGAACAGGTTGAGGAGTTTATGGACATCACAGGTCAATTTGGTGTAAGACCAGAGTATTTTTCTAATGAGTTCATATTTCTTACAGGAAGAGGACTTGAGGAAGATGGTAAGTTACATGACCCTGACTACCTTAATATTGCAGTATTCAACGCTATGTTCTTTTAATCATGAATTTAAACGATAAACTAAAACAGGAGAGAACTGGACTTACCGCTTCTCAGTACAGCGATTTACAAGAATGTTTTGTTGATCGCTATGTAGATGGTATGACTACCAAAGATTTGGTAGAATACGTTTACAACGACATGATGCAGTATGTTGAAAATCAACCAGAGCAAGAGTTCTTAGATGATTGTAAGGACTATTGGGGAGATTATTATGATGAGATCATTCAAGAGATCAAAGAGGGAGACATTGACCTTATTGATAATGATGATACTTTCATAGACATTAATAACACAGGGGGGAAGTATTAATGAAGGTATCAGAAGTAATCGAAGCACTATCATACTATGATGGTAATGACGATATTACATTCTACTTTTTAAAGAATGATACTCTAACTAATTGTCAGGTAGAGGATATAAGTTTCTATACCGATAGTATGGGTGTAGAGTTTACAATTCAAGATACAAGTGAAATCATGGAGGAAGTTTAATGAACTCAACAAAATTAACACCACAGCAACTTGGCGATCTAAAACGTGAGTTTGCTAATCTATTCATAGGAGATATGAGTCCTAAAGAGTTGTTTGAATTTGCAATTCATGGAATTACTTGTGAAGTTGCAATGATGAATCAAGAAGAACTTAAGGATCATATTGATGAATATGATGAGTATGCTTATGAAATCTTAGAGGACTATGTAACTGACGCAGTTGGTTCTTATGAAATCTATCAAGAGTTCATACATGAGAGACACGCAAACGATTGGGAGAGAGACTAATGAGTTACGATACAGAACACTACTATGCAGTTCAAACATTCTTAGAGGATGATGAACTAATTAAGATATGGAATATTATTGAAATTGCTATGAACAGAGAGGGTTATGACGTAGAAAACGCAGAACTTTCAATGAGACTATACGATAGTGAGTTAGAGGAGAACATTGAACATGATATGGAGAACTTGCTAGGTAGTTTATCAGAAGGCAAGGATGTGGAAAGTATGGGTGTGACAGATGAAAAGGTGTCACCAACTCATAGACGTAAAGATTTAGACCTATTATAATATGTACATAAGGGGTTCTTAATTAGACTTCGCAAAGGAGTTAGCATAGAATCTCTATTCATTCAAACAGGAGAGACATGACCAAAGAAATGCTTTTTCTAGCAGACATCTATACTAATTGGTGTAAGTCTCAAGGTTTACCCGATTACATGAGTGCAGATGATCTACGCTATGGTAGAGACACTACAGACAAACTCAATTTTTACCAGATGAACTGGTTAGAGTGCTTCATTGATGTATGGGATTGCATCAATCAAAATACATAGGAGGTTATTATGCAAACACTAAAAAGGTATTACATCAATGTAAAATTTGAGAAGTATGGAACTTACACTTTTGAAGCGAGAAGTAAGGAACACGCTATTGAAATGTATAATGATGGAGACTATGGTTGGTCAGATTATTCTGAAGACTTTGGAGAGTTCAATGAAGTCATAGAAGATGTTGAGGAAGAGGTATTTGCTGATACTCAACTATCACTTGAGGGGGTGTTAGCATGAAAAGTAAAATCATAGCGTGGTTACAGCAAGAACTTGAGAGTTCAAGACAAATCATTGCAGAATATACAGATGAAAACCGACCAAAATGTGATGATGGTTCTGACGATTTTATAGAGGGCAACTACAATACCGCCCAAAGACTATTATTGCAAATTGAGGAGTGGGAGAATTAAATTATTGGGTGTATGAGAGTTAATTCTAGGTCAACATACTTAATGGTAGTTCAAACAGTTGCGTACTCAACTACCGCCCAACCACTTTAACAACTGTCACAAGATAGGTAGATTTTCAAACACTACCGATTATAATTAGTACATAACACAAAGGAGTTAAAATGCCAAATTGGTGCAGAAACAGAGTTACAGTTTACGGTAACGAAGAAGAAGTCTCAAAAGTAGTGGACATCTTTGAATCAAAGGACACAGTTTTTGGTAAAATAATTCCATCCCCCGATTGGTCTAACATACCAAATGAAAAGGGAGAGTTACCAAAAATTAGGGAACACAAGAATCCAAAGACAGGCGAAGTTTCATTTGTTACTACTGAATTTCCAGACGGAACAAACGATTCACGTTGGTATGATTGGAACATTGCAAATTGGGATACTAAGTGGGATATTGCAGGTTCAGTTGAGGTTGAAGAACAGGACTCAGAGATTGTTGAGATCAACTTCAGTACAGCATGGAGTCCACCCGAAGCAATATGCTCTAAGTTAAGGGAAATGTTCCCAGACCTATCATTCTCTTGGTTCTATGATGAACCAGGAATGGAATTTGCGGGGTATCTATAAAATGAATGTATCTACTTATGACCTACCACAGAGTCCAATATTGATTATTGGATTCTTTGGAATCCTATTCACTCTTGTATTACTATATTTTGTAAACAGAGCATACTTTGAAAGTCCTCTCAATCGTGATAGAAAATGACCAAAAAAACAGAAACCAAAAAATTTATTATCGAAGTTATTGGCGATAATATTAAAGTCAACAAATACGGAGATAAATTGCATAGTCTCATAGATGACTTAGGTTGGGAGTATCAACGCATGGGTATGAGTGGTAGAGAAACTTATGATGAAATCTGCCACTTACTCAACATGATTCCAGAAGATGAAGTTTATATGGAGATATAATGGACATACAACACAAAGTCACATTAACAGACACAGAGATTACATCCCTAGTAAACTTTATTGAATATTGGAATGATGTTCAACAGGCGGATCAGGACTTACTTGATAACATAGCAAAAAAATTAGACAATACCATTATCAGACACAGAGAGAAGGTTATCAAGGCACAAAGTAAAAGACCAAAGGAGGAGTGGTAATGACTACACTTAGTTATGAAGCATCAGGATTAGATTATGATGCGTGGTGTAAAAGTGTAATGAATGAGTACATTAAAGACAAAACACTTACTCGCACAGTTGATAGATACACAAGAGCAGGGCAATATGGAAAAACCATAGTTTGCCCAGAGTGTAAAAAAGTAGCGACAGTATATCATTTTAGTTGGTCAGCACTCAGTTGTCAGGAATGTGGTGCTATGGTAGAAAAAAATCAATGGAGATTACTATGAAGTTAGACAATTATGAACTCACAACCATAGACTACGCATTAAGGTATTACCTTGAGCATAATCCAAATCTTGATGAGGAGGATATTGAGTGGTGTAATTTAGTGAGAGAAAAAGTGGATAGCATAATGGTATCACAGATCAACTATGAAAAAGATTGTGGGTGACAATAATATATGTGTCACAATCTACCACGCATAGGGTACAAGATGCCTTATAATAAAGTATATACAAAGGAGAACACAATGCTCGAAGAATTTGTAAACTACGTTGATTCATTCTATGGACAGAATGACCCACTCTATCCTATGATGAGTAGAGAGACAAAGCAACCGCTTACTAAGTTTGATATTCAAAGGGCATCAGAGAACTATCTTGTGATGTGTCTTGATGAAGCAAATAAGTTTTGCACATGGGGGGATGGAGACTCACTTGATCGTGAGAGAGTCAGAGACATTCTACTTGAGGAGTACAACTACAAGTTTGTAGGAGAGTAAGATGAGAAGATTCGGAATCGTGGTTACATTTGACGAAAGATATGAGTTCGTCAAGTTGTATGATATACTCAGAGACATGGACTTTGAGTTGACCCCATTACAGGAGTCAGTATTTGAGAAGATTGAAATGGGGGTGGACAAAGTTGAAATTTAATGTAAAAGATGTTGAGTTTGACTTTGATGACATGTATTCAAATGATGACTTCACTTGCCTTTCATTTGATGAGGAAATCGAATTGCGTGACTTAGCACTTGGTGTATGGGAAGCAGATGATGAAGATGCCCTAATCGAAGAAGTAACTACCGCTTGTGGGTGGTGCATCAAATCCATTGACTACGACATTCAGTTCAATGAAGAAGAACCAGTTAATTACTATCAAGGAGCATAATAATGAAAACTGAACTTAATAGTAAAGAGTATGTATCCTTTGCAAGAAGATTTGTTAAGGAGACAGTTGCTACAATGGACATTGATGAACTCAGAAGTATTGTGACCAATCACATTCACGAAGAGATACAAAACGGAGAGAATGATTTTGGTCAGGAAGGTGCATTTGAAGAAATGCAAGCATGGGATCAGGACATTTTTGATAATGTTGCAAAGGATTACGATTTAACCTTAGAAGATGAGGAGGAGGTATAATATTAGTATGAAAAACATTCACTTACAACATCCAGAGGACAGTATTCTTACTGGCGATCTATCAGCACTTAATTGTTTCATAAATCCATCTCACTTATCAGTTAAGTTTGACGGAAGACCTGCCATTGTATGGGGTTCACATCCCAAATATGGTAAAACATTTGTAGGAACTAAGTCTGTATTCAATAAGAAGAAGATCAAAGTCAATTTCACAGTAGAGGACATTGAAAGGAATCATGGCGATAGACCAGAGTTAGTGATGATACTAACCGCCTGTCTTGAGTGTCTGCCACCTACGAATCACATCTATCAAGGAGACTTCATAGGTTTTGGTGGTGGTCAGGTGGACTTCACACCGAACACAGTAAACTATGTGTTTCCAAATGTGGTGGAAGAGACTATTGTAGTTGCACCCCATACAGAATACTATGCTGATAAAGAGGGTGGATTACCCGAAGCAATCGGAAGACCAATTATCAGAGACATCAAACCCTCTAACGATTGGTATGAGAGATACCCAGAGGAAAAAGGCAAGTGTCTATTTGTACAACCAAAGGCATGGGTCACAGGTATGGTCAATCATCAAAGACTCAATACCTTTGAGCAGATACGTCATAAGGTGCATTTCGCAAAGCAAATGGCACAGGCGGTCACTTTCGCTGATCCTGATAAGGTGGGTATTATAACACAAATGCTCAATAGTTGCATCAAATTGGATTTACCTATACTTGATGAAGAGTTTGAGAATGTATGTGACCCCAGACTAATCAGTTTGTGGAAGTTGGTCAAGGCGATCAAGGAGGAAGCAATGACCTTTTGTAGAGATGACAGTTGTATTGAATCATACATTAATGAGGAGTATGTGAGTGGAGAGGGATATGTAATGCACAATCATTGGGGAACTTATAAATTAGTTTATAGACATCTATTTTCACACGCAAATTTTAACAATCTGAGGTACAGTTAATGCGAACATCAACAACTTACACACCGATCAACGTCACTCTCACAGAGGGAGAGATCGGAATTATTCTTTGTAGTCTTGAGGACTATGCAAAAAACCTTGAGGAGGATTCAAAGGAGGTCAGAGAAATTGACCAAATCTTTGAAGAGTTGGAAAATGCGGTAGATGACCACTATAATCAAGATCAAGGATACTATGGAGGAACTATGTGATGTGGGGGTTACTTTTTATCATTATAATTAGTATTGTAGGTTTTATGCTAATTTTTTATGACCCACACAGGTAAGGTGCATAAGTATTGGAATCAATGGTATTCTATTATACAGGAAGACGCACCCGAACTCTTAGATGAGTTTATCATGGACACAGCAAAAAGGTATGGGGTTTCCCGATCATATATTGAAAGGGAGTTCATAACTTGACTTTTTCTCATATTATAAGTATAATGTATAGTAAGTAAATTTACATCATGGCAGAATTAACAGAACAGCAAGGTCATTTACAATCAATTCTATCACAGCAGAAGGATTTGGCGAATGAGATTAATCAATTAAATGGACAACTGCAATCTAAAAAGGAGTTATTTCAAAAGACTCAGGGAGTTGTAGAATATCTACAGACGATTGGAGTTAAATTACCAGAACCCGAAGCACCCGCAGAGGAAACTAAAAAGGAGGTAGTCAAGTAATGGCAACTAAGTATTGGAGAGTGGAGACTCTAGCAACTAATGGGTGGAATATTACAGACCCACGATTAGATGTAAAGTTACTCAAAGACCAAGCAAAAGTAAGATTAGAAGAGTTAATCGCAGAGGGTTATAATCCTAACAGACTCAGGGCGATTCCTGATGCAACATAACGAGGGGAGCAGCGACCTAAAATATAACCCCCAAGTGAATGATTATGTAGAGTGGACAACAGCACTCGGCATGATACATGAGGGTTGGGTATATTTTAAATCGACACCCCTTGCACCTAAACGTGGGTGGAGTACACCCCTTGATTATATTACTATAGAGTTGGGTGTGAAGAAGAAACCAAATTGCACAGAAAAAGACCCCCATAAGTATATTCATGTACTTCTTTGTTGTTATGAGCATCAATGGGGAGAATTGAGATATGTAAAGCGAAGGAAAAGTAAGAATGAACGGAACTAATGTTGCACATGACTCTTGCGTACTGGTAACTGGTGGATTTGACCCGATACATGGTGGACATATTGATTATTTTCAAGATGCAAAGTTGCTATCAACATATCTCATAGTAGGAGTGAATAGTGATGAGTGGTTGAGAAAAAAGAAAGGAAGACCATTTATGAGTTGGGAGTCCAGAAAAAGAATCATAGATCAAATGAACATAGTTGACTATGTGATTGACTTTGATGATAGTGATGGATCAGCGAATGATGCAATCAAGCAATGTTTAGATAAGTTTGATAGAGTTATTTTTTGTAATGGAGGAGACAGAGGACAGGAAAACATACCAGAGTATGAAAAGTATAAGAACAATAAGAGAGTAGAGTTTAAGTATTCAGTTGGAGGAGGGAAAACGGAATCATCAAGCGAATTATTAAATGCTTACAGTAATCCTATCACATATAGAGCATGGGGTCATTATCGTGTACTCTATGAGGGAAAGGATTATAAAGTTAAAGAGTTAGTGATTAAACCACATTCAGAACTTTCAATGCAACGACATGAACACCGATCCGAAACATGGAACTTAGTGAGTGGACAGGCGAAACTTAGACTCATTCATAATGATGAAGTGGTAGAGCATGATCTGTTATCTACTACAGTTATACCCAAAGGCACATGGCATCAAGGATATAACGATTCAAACACCCCTGCACATATTGTAGAGATATGGAGGGGGGATTCTGATTACCTAAATGAAGAGGACATAGAGAGGAAAAACTAATGGAATTACTCATAGGAACAATGTGTTTTGGTGCAATTACATTCTATGGATACTTGATGGCGAAGTACATAGATGCAAGGGAAGAAAGAAGGGCAAATGTGTATCACTATGATACAAAAAAAGATTAAAAAAGGTTTTTAAATATCAAAATAAATATAAAACACTTAATTATACCGATTCTCAATAAGATTGTTTATTGATAGTCAATAAGGTGTTAATATTCTCATTATTCTGATAAATGTGTGATCTTTATGTGGACTTAGCGAGCATACCATCAAACGTCAAGTGCGTCAATCCACAGGTCACGGAATCCACACAGAATCTAGTCGAGAATTATAAATAATCTCGTCTAGATTTCCTAACATTCTAGTGCAATCTAGTCGAGAACTTGCTATACTTATACTACAACAACAAATCTAGTCGAGCTCATGTACGATTACGAGATTACATACGACATCTCATATGATTACAATCTAGACGAGGATTATCTAGATCAAGATGAAGAGTATCAACGAGATACACAAGATCTAGTCGAGCTCGCATACACACATTATGCGTAACTAGATAACACACATCTAGACACACATAATATAGTGCGTACACACGCACATCTAGACGCATATGCGTGTGACAGTCAGAAAACTGGCTGAAATTTACAACAAATCGAAAACTTTTGTATATTTCTATACTTTTATTGTGACAACACGTATTGTCAGAAAGTCAACCCGCCTTGTGCCACTAAAAGAACTGGCACATAAAGGGTTGTTCTCAATAACGAATCTTATTGAGAATGTTACAGAGTATGACTAAAAATATTATAAGGCAGGGTCGGTGGCGATGTTTTGTTCAGGCAGTTACCCCACTGCTCTCTTTGCTTCGATTAATCTTATTATAATCCATATAAAACCCAATTCAACCACTTGTGTGCCACTAATTTAAGTGTCACATAGGTGGTTGCTTTTTGATTTGGATCGTTTATATTAAGGGAGTCAAAGTTATTTTTTCAAAAATGCCTAAACCCGAAATTGTTATGTCCTCTGCTTTTGGTATGGGATTCTGGATTGATGAGGAGGGAGTCTTTATGTCTTGCCCCGCCTTTGAGTATGGTGCATTTGATGTAGAAAATGCAGTTCCCGTGGAAGACTGGGATGACTTTAGCGTGTATTCGATCCACCATATGCAGATACTCGCCCAACTTGTACGGATGTGTACGTTGAAGCGTGACTATGTGAATATCGGTTATTATGCCGAAAGATTCGCAGGAGTGGGAGTATGAATAATAAATTTTATATTGTCTCAAATATTGAGACATATGCGAAATCGGATCAGATTGAATGGGAGATCCTAAACTGTCTGGGGATCTGGGATATATCAGGGAGGAACGAAGCAGAGAGAGAAAATGAATTATGGAGAATGGTTGAGGAATATTTGGGAACTAAAGTAAAGAGTCTTGAATATGAAGATAACAAACCACACGCATTAACGTCATACATGTAGGACAGTTTAATTAGTGGCACATTCGGTATTTCTTTTTTTAGGAATACCGATTATATTAAGTATGTAAACAAACAGAGGTTTTAAAAATGTCCGTTTTACATCACGAATCATTATTAGAATCATGCTTCGACCAAGCATGGGAGGACTTCAGAGTCCACAACCAGTTATCACCAGAGCAAATGAATGAGATAGAATCTCATGAGGGTGTTCAGATAGCATTAAGAAGAAGTGCAGAAAGAATGTTTGAGGACTTATGCGAATGAGTTACACTAAAAACGAACTTGCTGTAATTGATCTTATCAACGACATCAACAAACTTTTCTACTATGTTGGAGAAGATGACGACCAAATACCTTTTGAATCCTTAAAACAGTTTGAAAAGTATTGTGTTAAATTTGTAAACGCTATTGAGGTAGAGCAATGATCTGGGGAACAAACAAAA
>Ga0208390_1000831_pt1 | contig 11297 bp, 9 predicted proteins | sample Knorr_S7_td_Surf_FD_185594 | JGI IMG/M metagenome (GOLD analysis project Ga0208390, IMG submission 185594) | Marine microbial communities from Southern Atlantic Ocean transect - Knorr_S7_td_SurfaceA_ad_6m_LV_A (SPAdes) (version 2) | ecosystem: Environmental > Aquatic > Marine > Oceanic | place...
TTAGAAGAAACTCCTCAGCTTCAGCCCTAGATACTGATAATTGATTTGAAAGACCAAAAGCGCTCATTCCATAAAGCAAACCAAAGTTAATGGTCTTTGCCCTTCTCCGCATTTCGTCTGTTACATTTTCCATTTCAACTGAGAAAACTTCTGATGCTGTTCTTTTATGAATGTCCTCATTATTTTTAAAAGAATCTAGCATAATTTGATCTTTGGAATAATGTGCCATAAGTCTTAATTCGATTTGTGAGTAGTCCATTGCTAGAATCTTTTTGCCCTCTGAAGCCACAAAAGCTTCTCGTATTGTCACTCCCTCTGAAGTTCTAATAGGTATGTTTTGAAGATTAGGTTCAGAAGAAGATAGTCTTCCTGTTGAGGTTACAGCTTGCTGATAGGACGTATGAACTCTGGAAGAAGCATCACAAATTTCGGACAGTTTATCTGTATAAGTGCTTTTTAGTTTTGCCAATGACCTGTAGTTAAGAATATCTTTGACAATAGGATTTTCGTTGGCTAATTTTTGTAACACACTCTCTGATGTTGAGTAGTATCCTGTGCTAGTTTTTTTAAGACCTTTTGTTTCAATTTTTAGTTTTTTAAAAAGTACTTCGCTAAGTTGTTTTGGCGAATCAATATTAAAGACGGAGCCGGAAGCATCATGTATTTTTTTTGCTAATTTCATAAGTTGATCACCAAAATTATTTGATAATTTTTTTAGATGTCCCGTGTCTATACGTGCTCCATCTTTCTCCATTTGCATTAAAACAATTAATAATGGGTATTCCATATTTTTTAAAATATCTTGAGCTCCTTCATCAAGCAGATCACACAACTTTTCATATAACCTCAAAGTTATATCGGCATCTTCAGCAGCATAATTTGTTGCTTCTTTAATTGGCACATCAGCAAATGATTTGTATTTCTTTGCTCCTTTTCCTATTACATCCTCATATTTAATAGTTTTAAAATTAAGATAATACTCAGATAGTGCATCTAGATTATGTCTTGATGCAGTGCTATTTAATACGTATGACATAAGCATCGTATCAGCAAGAAAGGACTCTAAAAAAATTCCTTCCTTTGAAAGAACTGCTAAGTCATATTTTAAATTCTGCCCTATAAGCTTTGAACAGTTTTTAGGAAGAATTTCTTTAAGCCAATTTATTCCAGCATCCTTTGAAAGACCTGTACTCTCATTATGTTCTAAAGGCACATAAAAGGCTTTTCCAGATTCAAAGCAAAAAGAAAAACCAACTATTTGAGCAATATTTACATCCAATGATGTTGTTTCAGTATCAAAGCTAAAGTAGTCGCAATTATGAAATTGAGAAGAAAGCTGCCTTAGCTCTTCAAGAGAATTTACAGACATATACTCTACACCTGCACTTTTATTATCCTCATGTTCAATAAATGTATTGAATTCTAAACCCCTATAGAATTCTTGTAGCCCATTACTATTTGCTTTTGGAGTTGAGATGTCACTTTTTTGAAGCCCTAAATTAATATCATTTTTTAAGCTAACCAAAAAGAAATTTCTCTGTAAAACATTTTTTTCCTCTCTAAGATTTTCACCAACTTTTCCCGTGATATTTTCAGCATTTTTTATAACTTCATCTAAACTTCCATATTCATTAAGCCATTTAGCAGCAGTTTTTTCTCCCACTTTTGTAATTCCTGGAATGTTATCTGATTTATCTCCTACTAAAGCTAGTAATTCAGCGACTTTATTTGGGAAAACTCCAAATTTCTCTTTAACACCATTTTCATCAAAGAAAATATCACTCATCGAATTATGTTGAATCACATTTTTATTCACTAGCTGAGTTAAATCTTTGTCTGGTGAAGATATTAAAATTTTATCTTCAGAAAAATTAGAAACTAAAGTAGCAATAACATCATCTGCTTCAACATCCTCAACTTCCTGGACTGTAAAATTAAATAGTCCACATAATTTTTTTATATCCTCAATCTGATGTCTAAGCTCATTAGGCATTGGAGGTCTATTTGCTTTATATTTTTCATAATAATCGTTTCTAAAATTTTTTCCCTTTGCATCAAAGACCATAACCATTGGTATTTCAGGATACGTTTTTATTAATTTATTCAACATTGCTGCAAATCCTCTAGTTGCTCCAGTAGGTTTCCCGGTTGATGTAGTTAAAGGTGGCAACGCATGGAATGCTCGATAAATGTATGAGGTTCCATCTATTAGAATAACGTTCGGTTGAAAATCCATAGAAGTATATATAATACTTAATTGTGAAAGCATTTTTTCAAAACTATTTAGATTTTTTTATTACTTTTTGCTCGGGATTTGTTGTTCTAAGTCAATATTATCTTGAAAATATAGAGGGTCTTACGCCGTGTAATCTATGTTTAATTCAATCTTACGCAGCTCGAACTGTTTTTGTAATTTTTCTGATTAAGGCGTTAATGCCGATATTAAAAACTTATTTTGATATCCTTGGAATCCTAGCTTTGACAATAGGTCTATCAGCAGGAAGTAGGCAAATATATCTACAAAATTTACCTAAAGATCAGCTGCCTGATGGCTTATGTGACATGCCCTTTGATGTGATATTTAATATTTATCCATTTTTTGAGGGTATTAAAAAAATCTTCATTGGTAGCAGCAAGTGTGCAGAAGAAGTTTGGACGTTTTTAACCTTAAATATTGCCGAATGGTCAACTATCTATTTTGCTTCAATGATTTTATTAATACTGTTAAGATACCTTTTAATTTTTACAAATATGACTAAATAAATATTGGGCTATCTTTAATGTCAAAAGAACAAATCTTATCTAATTCTAAACTTATTGAAGAGGCTGTTGCTAATGATGAAGGAAAACTTGTCAGCAATGGCGCATTTCTTGCCTTAACTGGAAGTAGGACTGGAAGAAGTCCAAAAGATAGATTTATTGTAGAAGAAGCCAGCACTAGAGATCAAATTGAATGGGGTAACGTTAACCAGCCTTTTAATTCAGATGATTTTAATAATCTATGGAATAAAGTTTCCGATTATTTAAGTAATAAAAAACACTATAAAACAGAAGTTCATGTTGGTTCAAATAAAGATCACTATATTCCAGTAGAAGTAAAGTGTGAAAAAGCGTGGCATTCTCTTTTTTCAAAATTAATCTTTATTGTTCCTGATAAATATAACTCTGAAAATAAAGAAGCTTGGCAGTTAATTTCAGCACCTGATTTTGTTTGCGATCCTGAAGTTGATAAAACTAATTCTGATGGTTGTGTGATAATCAATTTTCATAAAAGAAGAGTTTTGATTGCTGGTATGAAATATGCTGGTGAAATAAAAAAGTCTATGTTTTCTGTGCAAAACTTTCTATTACCTGAAAAAAATGTTCTTCCTATGCACTGCTCAGCAAATCAAACCTCAGACGGGCGTACAACATTATTTTTTGGTTTATCTGGAACAGGCAAAACCACATTATCTACAGATCCCAAGTGTTCACTAATCGGAGATGATGAGCATGGATGGGGCGATGGTACAGTCTTTAATTTTGAGGGTGGTTGTTATGCTAAGTGCATAAAACTTTCCAGGGAAAATGAACCATTGATTTGGGATGCAATTAAGTTTGGGAGCATTTTAGAAAATGTTGATACCGATACTCAAGGAAACCCTGACTATGATAGTGATAAATATACAGAAAATACAAGATGCTGCTATCCTAGAGAATTTATTGAAAATAGCGTTCCAGAAAATGAAGGCATAGAGCCAGATAATATTATTTTTTTAACTTGTGATTTATCAGGAGTGTTACCACCGGTAAGCATACTTAACAAAACTTCTGCTGCTTATCATTTCTTGAGTGGTTATACCGCTAAAGTAGGCTCTACTGAAGTGGGGAGTACAAAGTCCATGGATTTCACTTTTTCAACTTGCTTTGGAGCCCCTTTTTTTCCCAGGCCTGCTGGCGTATATGCAGATTTGCTGATCAAAAGAATAGAAAAAATGGATACAAAAGTTTATCTTGTGAACACTGGATGGACAGGAGGAGGATATGGAGTAGGAAAAAGATTCCCAATTCCTGTAACTAGAGCAATCATTTCAGCGATACAAGATAATGCCATTGACCATACTGATACTTATCATATGGAACCTTTAAATTTAACAATTCCGAATAAAATATCTGGAGTAGATGAAAAATATCTAAACCCAAAAGAGGCATGGGAAGACAAAGATATGTATGACTCTGAAGCCGAAAAATTGGCACAAAGATTTAAAGATAACATCAAAAAATTTAAAGTGAGCGAAGAGATTCTTGCTTCTGGCCCAAAATAATAAGTTATTATTATTTCATGGTTGCAATCAACCGAGATAAAGTTAAAGCTTTCTTAGCATCTGATAAAAAGACATATAAAGGGTTAGAGAAAGAAAATCTTCGAACAGATATAGAAGGCAAAATTTCAGGCAAAAAATTTCCTAGCATTTTAGGCAGTCATCATTTTAATAAATACATTACGCTTGATTATTCAGAGCCTCACTTTGAAATTGTTACTCCCCCTTTTGAGGATAATCTGGAATTATTTAAATTTTTAAAAGATCTTCATTTGTATTTAGAGCAGCAAATTGAAGATGATTTTTTGTGGAATTACTCAATGCCGCCGAAATTTAAGAAAAAGTACATAACTCTTCCTCCTTCAGGTGACATAAATAAATCAAAACTGGCATATCTTTACAGGTTGGGCTTAAGAAATAGGTATGGAGATAAGATGCAAAGCACAGCAGGCATTCACTTTAATATATCTTTCTCAAGCTCAGTTATTGATTCTCTTGGTGGAGATAAAGATGAGATATATCTATGCGCATGCAGAAATTTTCTTCGTATCTTTCCACAGGTTTTGAGAGTAATAGGAGCGTCACCCGTTGCTCATAAGTCTTTTATTAAGGACAGAGATATAAATGTAGAATTTCTTAATAGAACAGACTGTTATTTGCCTAAAGCCACATCTTTGAGAGTGAGTAAATTAGGATATTACTCGGAGGAGCAAGAGCAGAAATTTATTAATTTCAATTCACTCAAAGATTATCTCGAAATAATTAAGTACTACATAAATGTTCCAAATAAAAGATTTAAAGAAATTGAAATCGAACTATCAAATCCAAAACAAATAAATAATGGGACAATTCAAATGGAGAGTGAACTCTATAATCACATAAGACCAAAGGGAGAATTTACAACAAATGAGCGTCAATATAATCAATTAAAAAACGGGGGTATAAAGTATCTTGAGTTACGATCTATAGATTTGGACCCTTACACACCTTTTGGAATCTCTCAAATTCAAATTGAGTTTCTCGAACTTTTGTCAATATATTGCATTTTATGTGGTAATGAAAAAATTGATCCTATCGAAGAAATCAAGATCAAAGAAAATATAAGGCGAGCCTCTGAATCTGGTCAGGACTGTAATTTGATTTGCAGTTTTGAAAAGGGTGATGCAGAAAAAAGTATTAAAGTATTAACGCAAGAATTATTAGAATCACTTGAAAGCCTATCAAATGCAATTGGTTTAAAAGAGAACCATAAAAGTATGTTTAAAGAATTTTATAGAAGAAATGAAGTGCCACTATCCACACAGATTATTGATGATTTATCAAATAATTCAATCGTGAATTTTATAAGCTCCAAATCAAAAAAACAAAATTTAAATCTTTCGAAAGAATTTTTAAAAAAGATGTCCTTAGAGGCTAAAACATCCAAAAAAGAATACTTAGATCAGCAAAATAAAGATAAGATAGATTTTGAAACTTTTTTAAAAAACTATAGAGGGGAAATCAATTGAAAATTCTACATTGTAAAGAATTCGGTCCAGTTGAAAATCTTGTTTGGGAGAATATTGACTCTCCTGAGCCTGGAGATGATGAAGTACTCATATCAGTTAAGGCTGCAGCTCTTAACTTCCCTGACTATTTAATTGTTCAAGGCCTTTATCAATTTAAACCTGATTTTCCGTTTGCACCAGGGAATGAGGGAGCAGGCGTAATAAAAAAAATTGGAAAAAATGTAACAAAATTCAAAGAAGGTGATCGTGTTTATTTTATGTCTGCTTATGGAGCTTTTGCTGAAGAGATTTGTATGCATGAACTTGGGACTTTTGCAATTGAAGAAGACACATCTTTCGAAATGGCTGCATCATACCAAATGGCATATGGCACCAGCTATCATGCCCTTATGCAAAGAGGTGAGCTCAAGAAAGATGACGAATTGCTAGTATTAGGAGCATCTGGTGGGGTTGGATTAGCTGCTGTAGATATCGCAGTTGCGAAAGGAGCAAGGGTTGTAGCCGGTGTATCAAATGAAGAAAAGGCTCAAATTTGTCGTGATTACGGTGCTGCCGATGTTGTTATATACGGGGAAGGTCCGAATGATAAAGAGGAATCGAAAGCACTATCATTAGAACTAAAGTCAAAAAGTCTAAAAGGTGGATTTGATATTATTTATGACCCAATCGGCGATTGTTATACGGAACCAGCATTTAGGTCCATTGGTTGGAAAGGAAGGTATTTAGTGGTTGGTTTTGCAGCTGGACAGATACCTAAATTACCTATAAATCTTTCACTTTTGAAAGGAGCTTCATTAGTTGGAGTTTTTTGGGGTTCTTTTACTGGACGTGAACCTGATTTAAATACTAAAAATCTAAATGAAATTAATCAAATGCTTAAAGATGGTGAAATTAAACCTCTAGTTTCAAAAACATTTCCAATGGAGAGAGCTGTTGAAGCAATAAATCTTATTGGAAATAGAGGTGTAATAGGAAAAGTAGTTCTTACAAATGAATAAAAGGTCCCGTTAAACAGGACCTTTTAAGAATTACTCTTTAACCCAAGCTTTTACAGGTGTAACCATCATTACATTAACAACAGTTCTGTATTCATCAACTTCAGCTGCAAATTCCAAAAACTCTTTACTGCTAAAGGTCTCTTCTGATCCTGACATCAATTCTGGCATTGAAGGGCCGCCATTAAATGCAAAATGTGATACACGCCCGTTACCAGTAACATGAGTTACAAGTCCTGATGAACCCGGAGTATCTTGGCTTTCAACTAATGAACTCCAAGCCTTTGCATAATCTCCCCTTTTCATTGGATCAACAAAAAGATCATACTTCAAGAAAACGCTATCTTTTGTCCAATCACCTTTTTGAAGTGAAAGTTCGCCAATTCTATTGAAATAATATTCTCCATGTGAGGCATCACCAATTGCCTGGACAAATTCAAGACCTGCGGCACAACTACTTGCTAATTGAATTGCTTCATTCATGCTTTCATAGTCATCAAAGCCTGAATAAAAAAAGTGTGACATGCCTGAACCATCCAGCTGCATTAACACTAACCCTCGTGATTTTGCTTGCCATTTCTGGCCGCAATCAGAAGCAATGAACTTATCAGTTGCTGCAACAATTGCTAAGGGATTTTTTGCTTTTATATAGTGAAATTCTCCTACCTCACCACCAGGCTTAACTTTATGATCGTCAGCTGAAAGTGGAAAAAGAATAAAAGATAAAATAAATAAATAAATAATTCTCATATTTCCTCCTTATTTAATAATAAAACTATTTTTGAAAATTTTTAGATTTTTAATGTGAATTTAATGTGAATTTAATTTGTCTGTAACAAAGACTTAGTTACTAACGACATAGCCCTACTATCAAATGGCCCCTTAAATATCCCCATAATATTTGCATTATCATCCACAAGAACTAAATGATTAGTATGCGAAATTACTCTTTGACTCATATGATTTTGCATGGGTTCTAATTTTTCTATTCCAAGCTGATAGCCTAATTTCAAGACTTCAGATTGCTCACCAGACACTCCAATAAAATCTTCATTAAAAGCAGTTACGTATCTCTTAAGCCGATCAATGGTATCAACTTCTGGATCAAAGCTTATTAAATAAAATGCAATATCATCTGTATCAATTTTTTCGAAAAGCTGTCTCATTACAGACATCATTACCGGACACTCAGTCGGGCACGTGGTATAACCAAAATATATGAAGTTTATGTCATGCTTCTTTAAATTTTTTTTAGTGAAATTATTATTATTGTGATCTTTCAGCTCAAATTCTCTTACTTCTTGCGAATCACCATACTTATAGAACCCATTTACCTTCATCTCTTCGATAGATAGCACTCTAGGTATGCTTATTCGCCAAAATGAATAAGAGGTTAGTGAAATAACAATGGCAAATAATAAAATTGTAAGTTTATTTTTAGACATACAACATTAATAAGAAGTCGACATAAGTCGCTAAAAAAAACAAAAACATATACTTAACAGAAAAATTAAAAATTTTCATAGAAAGTACATTTTCTCGATCATTAAGGTACGCAACACATAAATAAATGAAATAAATGTTCAATAAAGATGTTGAAACTAAGTAGAAAATTCCAGTAAGACCATAAAGAAATGGAGCAAGCGATGCACCAAATAGCAGAACAGCATAAATTACCATTTCAATTTTTGTTCTTGCTACACCTTTAGCAATTGGCATCATTGGAACACCCTCTTTTTTGTATTCATCAATTCGATCTATTGCTAAAGGCCAAAAGTGAGGAGGAGTCCAAAGAAAAATGATCAAAACGAGTGTTAGTGGCAGTAATGAAATTTCATTTGTCACTGCTGTCCATCCTATTAATGGAGGTAACGCTCCTGATAATCCTCCTATAACAATATTTTGCGGAGTCGCCCATTTCAAATAAATTGTGTAAATCAAACTATAAAAAATAAAACCAAAGGTAGTTATTAATAATGTCAAAATATTTGAAAAATAAAGCATGAGAGATGAACCAAGAAATAAAAGTATAGATGTAAAAATTAAAGCATTTAACAAAGTAATGTTTCCAGATGCTAAAGGTCTATTTTTTGTCCTCTGCATATTTTTATCAGTTTCTTTATCAAAAATTTGATTTAAAGCTGCTGATGAGGCTGCTAGAAATGCAAATCCAAGTAAACTTGCTAGACCTGAAATGACATCATTATAGAAATTTGTTGAAAGCATCATCCCCACTAATGCTGTTAGTGTTAAAAGAAGAACAATCTTTGGTTTGCAAAGATCAAGATATCTATTTAGCTGCATCAACTTTTCTATAACTCAAATACATAATAACAATCATGCACAGAAACAACATAACGCCAAAAATATTATGGGCTACAGCATTCCACAAAGGTAAATGGCTTAAAACATTATTTATGCCCAAGAAAACCTGAAGAAAAAGAATTGCACCAAAAGCTCCTAACACAGGTAAGGTTTCTTTTGATTTCAATTTAAATATAAGAAAAAGAGAGTATAAAAATACAACTATTGCGCCAATTCTATGTGTTATGTGAATTGCAACCCTAGCTTCATTGCTCATTTGTCCAAATAAGTAATTAGGACCAATAGTTTGAAACAGATTAAAAGCTTCTTTGAAATTTGTATTAGGTATTAATTCGCCTTGGCAATATGGGAGATCTAGACAGGCTCTTGCAGCATAATTTGTTGATGTCCATGCTCCTAAAAAAATTTGAAAAATAATTAGAACAAAACCTATAATTATTAAATGTCTGTTTGCTTTGAGAATTTCGAAGTTCTGTTGAAGTTTGAGTGACCTTAAAAAAATAACAAGAAAAATTGATGTAGTTATCATTGCTCCAAAAAGATGTGTAGTGACTATTAAAGGATGTAGTTTTAAACTCACAGTAAGATAACCAAATATTCCTTGGCCTATGATTATTGCAAGCAACAGAGATGAAGTAAGGATATGTTTTTTCTCTTTAATAGATATAAAAAGTAGAAAAATTGCGAGAAGACCCAGAGAGGCAGCAAAATATCTATGTACTACTTCAGGAATTATTTTGTCAATTTCAACAGGAGAGTCCGGATACAATTGTTCTGCCATTTCAATTTCCTGACTAGTGGTTGGAAAAGTTATAAACCCATAACATCCAGGCCAGTCAGGACAGCCAAGTCCAGCATCTGCTAAACGAGTCCAGGCTCCAAGACCAATAACAATAAAAGCAAGAAAAACTCCTAAAATTGATAAAATTTTTGTTGTAAAAATATTCATAATAAAGTTTTTATGTCCTCAAAAACCTCTTTAAAATCAAGCTCTTTATTAAACTCTTCCATTACAAAAGAGAAATCATCAAGTAAAAATATAGATTGCTTTTCAAAAGGACTCATACCAGCATTCAAAAGCAAATCTTCAAATTCTTGATCGATATCTTTAACAAAAAAAACGTTTGGAAATTTCAAAGATAAATTATTAATTGATTTCGAATTGAAATCTTCTCTTAATACAACAACTCTTTTAAGTCTATTCATTTTTCTGCCAAGAGTTGTATTAATGCTGAAGGCAAATTTCAATTTTTCTTCTGAGGCTTCTAAATCATTAAAGTTATCAAAATAAACTAGGTACCATTTTCCCTTTCTAAAACTGAACGAATCTCCATTAATATTTTCGAGTTTAAAAAGATTAGTTTCGAGGGGTGGCACAATCAATTCCCCATTATTTGATGTGCTTGTAGGTTTATAACCCAAGTAAAAAGTAAGTGTAGAAGCAGTAATTACCACCAAGGGGGTAATTAAAATAACTAATGCTAAACCTATTCCTTTATTCATTCTTTTTTAAAAACGCAATTAGAGTCATTACAACTAAAACAACACTTAAGCCAAACCACTGAATTGCATATCCTATGTGCTTGCTTGCACTCATGCTTATTGGTTTTTCAATTGGTACAAGCTTAAATGGGTCTGATGGAGCTAAATTAAACAAGAAATCATAAATTTCTTTGTCTTCTAGTCCTCTTTTGCTTTTAATATTTGCAAGATTAAATTCTTGAATAATTCTTGAATCACTTTCATTTATTTCTTTCGCAAAGGCATTCTTTTGCTTAAGCATTACATTGCCTTGTATAAAGAAAAGCCCTTCAGGTACTAATACTTCTGGAAGATCATTCTTCATTGGTTTTCTCTCAATAAATCCTCTGTTAACAAATATATTTTCTCCAGTAACTAGTTCAAATAAATGGTAAACCTTATATCCGGCCTTACCATTACTTATTGCATTATCCTCATAAATAATCTCATCTAGATAAATCCCCTCACCGTATACTGGTTCCCAATTACTATATTGGTAAGAATTTACCAGCTGAATTGGTGGTTTTTTAATTAGCTCTGCGTATTGCTCCATGATATTATTTTTTTCATCCGCTCTATTTATCTGCCAAATTCCAAGCAAAATTGTGATAGGAAAAAAAACTAAAGAAAAGAATAGTATTCTGAAT
>Ga0208390_1000834_pt1 | contig 11282 bp, 11 predicted proteins | sample Knorr_S7_td_Surf_FD_185594 | JGI IMG/M metagenome (GOLD analysis project Ga0208390, IMG submission 185594) | Marine microbial communities from Southern Atlantic Ocean transect - Knorr_S7_td_SurfaceA_ad_6m_LV_A (SPAdes) (version 2) | ecosystem: Environmental > Aquatic > Marine > Oceanic | place...
TTGTGCATTAATTGTAAAAAAACCAAAAACAAAAACTACGAATAGGATGGTTAAAAGTTGGGGAAGAATTCTTTTAATTTTATTATTCATTTGAGCGTATAATAAAAAAAAGGGCTAGATAAATCTAGCCCTTTTTAAGTATTTTAAGATGAATTATCTTGCTGGTGGAACGTATAAAATTCCGCCTTTTGTCCATAATTGATTTGGACCTCTATCTGGTAAAATACCTGTGTCAGCTATATTTCTCTTGTAGCTTTCACCGTAGTTACCAACTTGCTTAATAATTCTTAGGTTCCACTCATTATCTAAACCAAAAGCAGCACCCATTTCACCTTCTGCACCAACAAGTCTTTTGATTTGTGGGTTATCAGAAGTTTTCATTGAATCTGCGTTAGCTGAAGTAATACCGTATTCTTCTGCTTCGATCATAGTATTTAATGACCATCTTACGATATCTTCCCAAACAGCATCACCTTGTCTTACAACTGGTCCTAAAGGCTCTTTAGAAATAGTTTCTGGAAGAACAATGTGCTCATCTGGATTCTTCATTTTAGTTCTTTGAGCAGCTAATCCTGATTTATCAGTTGTGTAAGTATCACATCTACCTGCATCGTAAGCAGCTACGACTTCGTCTGCTTTTTCGAATGCTACTGGCTCATAAGAAATTCCTCTTGAATTAAAGAAGTCTCTCATATTTAGCTCAGTTGTTGTACCAATGTTTGTACAAGCTGAGATACCATTTTTAAACTGATCTACTGACGTAATTCCAGAGCTTTTTCTTACCATGAAACCTTGACCATCGTAAAAGTTTACACCTACGAAAGTAAGACCAATGTCAGCGTCTCTAGAAAGTGTCCAAGTAGTATTTCTTGCTAATACATCAATTTCACCTGAAGTAAGTGCAGTAAATCTTTCTTTTGCACTTAGTGGAGTGAACTTAACTTTGTTAGCATCACCTAGTACAGCAGCTGCTACTGCTCTACATACATCAACGTCGATACCTGTCCAATTTCCAGATGCATCAGCATTTGAAAATCCAGGAAGACCTTGAGAAACACCACATCTAACAAAACCCTTCTTTTGAGTGTTTTTTAGAGTTTTTGACTTTTTAGCCATTGCTTCTGTTGTAAATGCAAACAGAACAGCAATCATAGCAAATAAAGAAGTCAATTGTTTTAAATGTTTAAACATATATTTCCTCTTAGTTATTTATTTGTTAACAAATTAATTCAAAATTATTTTTGAATTAATTAATTTAAGCACTTAAACAAAAATTGATCAACTATCTTTGGTGTGCAAATTGACTTGATTAATTGACTAAACAGAATCTATTATCAACCACAGGTAGTATATGGCGCGCCCTGAAGGATTCGAACCTCCGACCCACGGTTTAGAAAACCGTTGCTCTATCCAGCTGAGCTAAGGGCGCAAAATTTTAATTATATATATTACTAAATTAACTTTTAAAAAAGAATTTTTTCAAGATAATTAAAATTGATAACAATTCAACTCTGCCGATCATCATAAAAAGAATTAAGGAAAACTTTGAAAAAACACTTAGCTCATAAAAATTAAAATTTTCTAGATTGGATAAAGATGAATTAACAGTATTCATTAGAGTTAAAATTGACAATTTAAAAGATATTTCGCTACTTATTCCCGAAATCGTAAGAAATAAAGACAAAATACTTAATGAAATAACAAAAATTACAACAGACAAAAAATACTTATAGAAATCTTCGGTCTCTAAATTGATATTAAAAAAAGGAAGTCTGTTAGAATAAACATTTTTAGGCTTTGCATGAGATACAAGTTCATTTATTGAAAACTTAAATAGCAAGTAAATTTTTGAAAATCTAAGACCAGAACTAGTGGAAAAAAAAGATCCACCTATTATTATTAAAATTAAGAAAATAAAAGAAAGATTTTGGGGAACCTCTAGAGAAAATCCGATGTTAGATATAGAGCTGCAAATTGATAAAAAAAGTAATGAAAAATTGTTGTCAAAATTAAAAAAAATAAAGAAAAGTATGGCTAAAAATAAAAGGTAAAATAAAAGATAAAGATCTTCAAATAAAAAATTTATATTCTTTTTTTTGAAAAATACCAAGTTGTATAATAAAAAAAGACTGAAAAAAGATAAAAGCATTGATATTGAAAGGAATATTTGTTGAAATTTTCCGTCAATGATCAAACTCAGATTATTATCTGGTAAAAAACCTCCTGATGAAATTATTGTTAATGAAAGATTAAATGAGTCAAATACCCTTACTCCAGCTAATGATAGTAAAATAAATATTACCACCGTTAATATCAGATAAATAAAACCGATTTTAAAAGACTGTTTTAATGTTTCACTGCTGCTAAACGAAATAAAATTTGTTAGAGATTTTTTCAAATTCGTGTCAAAAATATCTATAAGCAAAATTAACGAAATCAAGAAATATAACCCACCAATCCATTGTGTTGAAGATCTCCACAAGATTAAACTTTGATTTAAATGTTTTATGTTTTCAAATACTGTGAAACCAGTGGAAGTAAAACCAGAAACAGACTCAAAATATGCATTAAATAAACTCAAATTATTTAATATCAAATAATAAGGTATCGCTAGTAATATTGGTATTAACAAATAACCAGTAATAACAGTTAAGATTTTTTCGAATATAGATGTTTTTTTTAAATTTTTTCTTTTAAAAAATATCAAAGATCCAAAAAAAAGAGTAATTAAAAAAACGAAAAAAAAACTTCCTATATCTAAAAATAGATCAAAATAATAACAATAAATAATATTTAAAAAGGATAAAAATGATATGAATAAAGAAAATATTCCAAGATAAAGCTGCGAAAAATTTAACATCTAAATTGAGCTAATTCTAAATAAATTCTCAACAACTGGTAACTGATCCCTTTTAGCTAAAAAAACAACTATATCTTTTTTTTTGAAAATAAATTTTGAAGATGGAATTATTATATCATTCTTTCTTAACACAGCTCCAATTCTAATATTCTCTGGTAGGTTTGAATTTTTAAGCTCTTTATCAATAAGTTCAGAAGAATCAATTATTTCTGCTTCGATTACCTCATAATCACCATTTGAAATACTATAAGCAGTTTCAATGGTGCCTTTGTGAACGTGTTTAAGTATACTTGAAACTGTGTTCATACGCGGATCAATTAAATCGTCGATTTTTAATGAAGACTGAAGTATTGAATAATTTGGTTTATTTATCAAGGCCATGGTTCTTTTGTCTTTTGAAAACTTTTCAACTAAAACACTGACCATCAAATTATCTTCATCATCATTTGTTAAAGCTAAAACAGTTTCAGAATCATCTATATTTGCTTCCTTAAGAACATCTTCTTCTAATCCATTGCCATTAATTACTAGTGAGTTATTAAGTTCGTTTGCTATGTATTCAGCTCTTTCTTTATTTTTTTCGATAATCTTGATTCTTGCAGACTCATGAGAGTTTTCTAAATTTTTAGCTAAATTGAAGCCTATATTGCCTCCACCAATAATTAAAAATTTATTTGAAATTTTTTCATTATGACCGAATGCATCTAATGTTAGCTGCATTTGGGATGAATTAATTATTACATAGGCTTTATCATTTAATTTTAAAACATCGTTTTTTTTTAAAATAATAAATTGTTCTTCACGCACAACACCAAGAATATTGGCTTCTAGTTTTGGGAATTTTTTAGTAATTTTGTTCAACTCAATGTTAATCAATGGGCATTTTTCATCAACATCTATTTCGAGTAAACGTATTTTATTATCAGCAAAAGGTACATTGTCAATTGCTCCTGGTGCTTCTAACTTCCTTTGAATAGACTTCGCAATTTCTACTTCTGGTGAGATAATTACATCAATAGGTAAATTTTCTTTATTATAAACTAGAGAAAACTTTGGATTCAAGTAATCCTGAGATCTAATTCTTGCAATTTTTTTTCCAATTTTAAAAATAGAAAAAGCAATCTGACAAATTAACATGTTAATTTCATCATTTCTTGTAACGGCAATTATCATGTCGGCGTCTTCGGCATTAGCTTTTTCAAGCACAGATGGATATGTAGCTTTACCTACAATAGATTTAACATCCAAATCATCATTAATTTTTTGAATATCCTCACTAGATTGATCTATAACAGTGATAGAATGGTCTTGTTCACTAAGAAGTTTAGCAATTGTATAACCTACTCTACCAGCCCCACAAATTATTATGTTCATTAATTTAAGTCCTTAACACCTAAACCTTTTAATTTTCTATGAAGGGCAGATCTTTCCATACCTACGAATTTTGCAGTTTTTGAAATATTTCCACCAAATTTTTTTAATTGGGTAGTTAAATATTCTTTTTCAAAATTTTCTCTCGCTTCTTTCAATGGAATAGATAAATTATTACTATTGAATGTTTCTATACCGCCCTGTTTAATAGACTCTTTAATAATTGTCTTAATTTTGTTTTGATCATTATTGGATAAAATAGCAATTCTCTCTATTAAGTTTCTTAGTTCTCTTACATTCCCAGGCCAAAAATGATTTATAAGATATGAGTCCTCCTTATCAATGTTAAGGTCTTTAAGATTATAAGCTTTAGAGATTGTTTTAGAAAAGTATTCAATTAAAAGTGGTATATCGCTTACTCTACTGCTTAGAGGTTCAATACTAATTTGAAAAACATTTAATCTATGAAATAAGTCTTCCCTAAAATTTCCAAGTTGAGTTTCATTATTAATATTTTTACTAGATGTACAAATAATTCTAACATTAACTTTTATATCATGATTACTATTTATTCTTTTAAACTTTTGATCGATAAGAACTCGTAATATTTTTGATTGAGTTTCAAGGGGTATTTCAGAAATTTCATCTATTAATAGTGTTCCTCCAGAGGCTTTCTCGAGGGAACCATATGTAATTGATCCATTGTCTTTTTCTTCACCAAAAAGTTCTAGCTCATATTTTTTTACATCTAGTAATGCACCGTTTAAGATAACAAATGGGCCTTTATTACGTTTAGAAAGTTTGTGAATTTTTCTAGCTATTAATTCTTTACCAGAACCTGTGGGTCCATAAATGAAAATTCTACTTTCTGAGTTTGAGAGCTTCTCTATTTGTTCTCTAATCTTTTCAATATTTTGACTATTCCCAATTAAATCAAATGAGTGAAATAATTTAGTTTCAAGAACTTTGTTTTCATTCTTCAATTTAAAATTTTCGACTGCTCTTTTTACAAAATTCATCAATCTTTCTTCATCAAATGGTTTTTCTAAAAATTCAAATGCTCCTGATTTAAGAGATTTTATGGCCATTTCAATATTAGCATGACCTGAAATAATTATAACGGGAATATCTTTATTTTTATTTTTAATATGATTTAAAAGCTCAATACCATCATTATCACCTTTATCAAGTTTGACATCAATAATCGCAACATCAGGCAGTTTCTTGTCTATTTCATTTAATGCTTGATTGTAATTTGCTGCAATTCTGGTTTCATAACCTGCATCAGAAATTAAATCCTTCAGAATATTTCTTATATCTGGATTGTCATCAATTATTAAGATTTCAGTTGACATACTTTGGTAATAAAATCTTTATTTTTGCTCCTTCTTTTTGTGAAATAAACTCAATAAATCCATTATGATCGTTCAAAATTTTTTCTACTATAGATAGTCCTAATCCACTACCCTCTTTTTTAGTGGTAAAATAGGGTTTTGAAAATATTCTAAGATCACTATTTGTGAAACCCATTCCATTATCTTGCACTATAATATTTATATAATCGTTAATTAATTGAATTTCTACATCGATTTTCTTTTGAAAATTACCCACTTTTTCCTGTTTCTCTTTTAAACTTTCTATTGAATTTTTAAAAAGATTAATAAAAACCCTATTTAATTGTTCTATATCGCTATTAACATAATAAACTTCTACTGACTGAAAATTAATAGCTGTATCTTTATCATTTAGTTTCATAAGATTTATTGAGTCTTTGATAATCTTATTGAGCTCATTTTTCTTGAAAATGGGCTTAGGCATTCTTGCAAAATCAGAAAATTCATTTACGAGTTTCTCAATAAGTTTTACTTGTTTGTTAATTGTTTTGATTTTATCTAAAAAAGATTCTTTGTTTTTTTTATCAAATAGTTCAGAATATTTCTTTCTAAGATTATCAATTATAAGCTGTATCGGTGTTAAGGGGTTTTTTATTTCATGAGCAATTTTTCTTGCAATACTTTCCCATGCTTCGTGTCTTTCATTAGCAAGAAGTTTGTTTTGTTGATACTTTAGTCTATCAATCATCTGGTTAAAATTCCTATTAAGAACTTCAAGCTCTTTATCAGTTTTAATTTCTGGAACTTTCGAATTTAGGTTACCTTTACCAATATTTGTCGATGCAGAAATTAAATTATTAATAGATAAAAAAAATCTTGATGAAAATCTTATAGCAATTGAAATTGATAAGAACAAAAGTAGAGTAACTATTATTATATAAATAATGGCAAATGAAAATTTTATTCCAGTTCTTTTATCCTGTACAGTGTAATAAAAATCTATAGCCTCACTTGACTCAGTAAGATATTGAGAAATTTTTGGATCCAAATATTTTAATATATAAATATAAGTATTATCAAAATTAGTAAGCCTCATAAGCGCTGCAGAGGTATTTTCATATGCATTTAATATCTTTAATGGCCTTTCATCATTTAGTACCATATTTAGTTGTTCTTTGGATGGCGGCATATATTGAATCTTATTTCTATCAGTCGACATAAGTAACTTACCAGTATTATTAATTAGAAAAATTGCATCTAATTTTCTTACCAGTTTTTGGGAATTTAAATAATTTTCAAACCTTTGTTTATTTTCGTTGTAAATAGAAACATTTTTATTCAAGTCAAATGCAGCCAAAATAATATCAGACTCAACTTTGTTTCTTACTGTACCAACATAATTTACAGCTAATTGATAAGAGTTACTTACAGCAGTAGTAATTTTTTTATCAAAATACTTTTCGAGAGCAAAAGAAAACAAAAACAAAGAAAAAACAGATATCAAAATAGATGGTATCAATGTGAATAAAGAAAAGAAGGTTATATATTTTCTGTTTGCTCTTGATCCCTCTATTGCTATCTCATTTTTAATAGAATTTTTAATCTCAATGAAAATAATAAAGAAGAAGACCAGTAATAATAAAATATTTGATACTAGTAGATATTGTAAATTTTCATCTGTAAGTTCGATAAAACTCTTATCAATGAAAGTTAAAAACGTTAAAAAACCAAGAAATAGTGTTATTATAAATATTATAATAATAAAAATATTTTTTCTTATAAATTTAAGCATAATAATGTAGTACTTTTAAAATCATCATAATATATGAGTAATTGTTTTATAATATTAGCTGCTGGAAAAAGTAATAGATTTATTTCCAAAATTCCAAAACCATATATTAAATATAAAGGTGATATACTAATTAATCATTCTATAAATAAGGCAATTTTATCAAAAAAATTCTCAAAAATCGTTGTTGCAATCAATAAAGGCCACAAAAAATACATAAAAAAACTGAATAAAAAAAAAGTTCACTTTATTATAGGAGGGAAATCTAGAGCTGATTCTTCCAAGTTATCTTTGAAATATCTGTCAAAATTCAAACCAAAAAATGTGTTAATTCATGATGCTGCAAGACCAAATTTTTCAGTAACTTTAATAAACAAACTTTTAAAAAACCTCAAAAAATTTGACTGTGTTATCCCAGTTTTAAAAACTACTAGTTCTATCAAAATGATTAAAAATAAAAAAATTTTAAGTTTAGATCGAAACAAAATTTTTTTATCGCAAACACCTCAAGCCTTTAATTTTAAAAAAATATTTAATCTTCAAAGGAAAATAAACTTAAAAACCACTGATGATGCCTCATTATTTGCTAATAATTCAAGAATAATTAAAATGATCAAAGGTGAGGAAAAAAATATAAAAATTACAACTAGGAATGATATTAAAGAAAACTTAAGATACTATGTTGGTATAGGTTTCGATGTACATAGATTAGTAAAAAATAGAAAATTGTACTTGGCCGGTCTGAAAATTAACTCAAAACTTGGAACCTTAGGACATTCAGATGGTGATCCTGTTCTCCACGCAATTACCGACTCAATTCTTGGTGCTTGTAGAAAAGGTGATATAGGGCAAAAATTTTCAGATCAAGATATAAAATTTAAAAATATAAGATCAACTATTTTGTTGAGCAAAATTATTAAAGAAATAGAAAAAAATGAATTTTTCATTAATAATTTAGATATAAACATAATAACTCAAGCTCCAAAAATAAGTAATTATAAAAAAAAGATGATTTCAATGATATCTAAATTATGTAAAATAAAGAAGAATCAAATCAATATTAAAGGTAAAACTGCGGAAAAACTTGGCGTGATAGGGAAAGAAAAAGCTATTGCATGTGAAGTGATATCCTCAATTTATAAATATGAATAAAAAAATTGGAAAACTTATTGTAACGATGTTTGGTATTGGTCTGATAAAATATTTTCCAGGAACTTGTGCTTCTTTTATAACTGCTACAATATATTATTTCTTTTATACAATTAACTTAAGTTATTTTTTATTAATACTGATTAACCTTTTTTTATTAATTTACTCAGTTTGGATGATTAATAATTTAGAAGGTGAGTTTACTGAAATAGATGCAAAAGAAATTGTAATTGATGAATTCTTAGGTCAATCCATTCCAATTCTCTTTTTTTATATAATTTTTTACGAAGGATCAGTATCGAACACCTTTTTTTTTATAATAGTTTTTTTATCATTCGTTGGATTTCGTTTTTTTGATATATTAAAGCCTTATCCAATAAATTATGTGGATATGAAAATGAAAAATGGTTTTGGTGTAATCTTGGATGATCTTATAGCAGGTTTCTTCACTCTGATAGTATTATATATCTGTATAATTTTTTATGGACAAATTTAGTAAATTAATAAGTCAATTAAAAAAAAAAAAATTAAAAATCAGTTTTGCAGAGTCTTGTACTGGTGGACTGCTTGCTCAATCTATAACCTCAATAAATGGAGCTTCGAAGGTATTTAATTTGAGTGTTGTTACTTATTCAAATGACTCGAAAAGATCAATTCTTAAAGTTTCAAAAAAAATAATTAATAAATTTGGAGCCGTAAGTGAAGAATGTTGCCTGAGTATGGTTAAAAATTTAGCAAAAATAAGCAAAAGTCAAATAAATGTTTCTATCACTGGAATAGCTGGACCTAAAGGGGGCTCCAAGTTAAAACCAGTGGGACTAGTCTATATTGGAATAAACTATAAAGGCAAAAATAATGTTTATAGGTATTTGTTTTCAAACAAAACAAGAAGATCTATTCAAAAAGAAAGTGCAAAAGCAGTTGTGGATAACTTGCTAAACTTTATTAAATAACTTCTCTGCCCTATTTTGAAAAGCATCAGCAATTTTATCAAGACCGTATTTAAATGATTTATTCATGAAAAGATTTAAGAATTTATTTTTTAATTCAAAATCCAAATCAAAAGTTACCTCTGTAAAATTCTCTTTTTGATCAAATTTCCACCTATTTTCTAAATATTTCAAAGGTCCTTCAATATTTTTTACGTAAATAATACTCTCCTTTTTATCGAATTTAACATCGCTCTTATAAGTGTCTTTAAAAGGACCTTTCCCGATTGTTAAATCAGCCTCGATATATTGAAAATTACCCTCAGACTCATCTTTATATATGTGAGCATTCAAACAATATGGAATAAATTTTGGGTATTCTTTAATATTGAGGACAAGATCGATTAAATCTTTTTTGGAACAATTAATATTTCTCTTTATCGATGCTTTTGGCATTAGAAGTTATTCTATTTTTTTTCAATTTAGCAAAGTCTTCATCCGCATGATAGGACGATCTTGTTAGTGGAGACGAAGATACTAATAGAAAACCTTTTGCTTTAGCAACAACCTCTAAATCTTTAAATTCACTTGGATCATAGTATCGTTGAAGTGGAAAGTGCTTAACAGATGGTTGTAGATACTGTCCGATTGTTAAAAAGTCAACATTAGCAGATCTTAAATCGTCCATAACTTGTAAAATTTCATCCTTTGTTTCACCCATACCAACCATTATTCCTGACTTAGTAAAAATTTCTTGATTTATTTCTTTAGCGTTTTTTAATAACTCAAGCGATGAAAAATATCTAGATCCAGGTCGTACCTTTAAATATAAACTTGGAACAGTTTCGATATTATGATTAAAAACATCTGGCATTGCATCTAAAACTCTTTTGTAAGCATCACCCTTTCTCAAAAAATCAGGAGTTAAAACTTCAATTGTTGTTTCTGGATTAGCCTCTCTTATAGACTTTATAGTTTCATAAAAATGATTTGAGCCACCATCTTTGAGATCGTCTCTATCAACAGAGGTAATCACTACATGACGCAAGTTTAATCTTTTCACCGCCAAGGCTATTTTTTTTGGTTCAAAAGGGTCTAATTTTTCTGGTCTTCCAGTTTTAACATCACAAAATGCACATGCTCTTGTGCAAGTGTCACCCATAATCATAAAAGTTGCATGTCTTTTGCTCCAGCATTCTGTAATGTTCGGACAATTTGCTTCCTCACAAACTGTTACTAATTTTTGTTGGTTGACTATACTTTTTGTAAGAAAAAATTCTTTACTATTTAAAAGTTTTGACTTTATCCATGCTGGTTTTTTTTTTATTGGATTAATTTGATTTTTTTGTTTTTCTGGATGTCTTACTTTATTCATTTTCAACAATATAGGTATTCTCGCCCTTTTTTCCAATGACAAATTTGTCCCTTATTAAAATTTCAAGATAATCATTGTCTAAATTCTCATCAATTAGACTATTAATTTTTTTCAATTTGGCTACTTCATTAGTTAAAAACAGTTTTTTCTCTAGAAGGTTTTCAAATTGATCTTTTTTATCTAGGTACGCAAATAAACCCCTATTACCTCCAAGTAAATTTAAAGAAAAATAAAAAATTAGTATTATTGAAAGAACGAGTATTATATTTTTTTTTACAACATTTATCATTTCAATTTAGCCATATTTTTACTTTTTATAAGTTCAGCTTCTATTCTCAATAACTGATTAAATTTTGCAACCCTTTCTGATCTACATAATGAGCCTGTTTTTATTTGATTTGAATTAGTTCCAACTGCTAAATCAGATATAAATGTATCTTCTGAGTCGCCTGATCTATGAGAAATGATAGTTGAA
>Ga0208390_1000836_pt1 | contig 11277 bp, 10 predicted proteins | sample Knorr_S7_td_Surf_FD_185594 | JGI IMG/M metagenome (GOLD analysis project Ga0208390, IMG submission 185594) | Marine microbial communities from Southern Atlantic Ocean transect - Knorr_S7_td_SurfaceA_ad_6m_LV_A (SPAdes) (version 2) | ecosystem: Environmental > Aquatic > Marine > Oceanic | place...
CATTACTCCTGATTTTGATCCAATGTTAGCTAAAGTTATTTCTTATGGAGAAAATAGAACAGAAGCTGCAAAAAAATTAGCTCTTGCTTTAGAAAATAGTCACTTTGGTGGAATGCAAACAAATCGAGAGTTCTTAATAGCTATTTTAAGATCTGAGAAATTTCTAAAAGGTGCTACCACTACTGATTTCATCGAGAAAGAAAAACTAAGTGGAGAAGTAGACCTTTCCGAAGAAGAAATAAAAAATTATGCAAAAGCAGCAAGTTTATGGATTCAAGGATTGAATAGAGAAAACGCTTCTGTTTTAACGAATATGGATTCAGGGTGGAATAACGCAAGGTTACCTTTTCAGGAAGTTAAACTTTCTTTAAAGGATACAAATTTTGTTATTAACTATAAAAAATCAAGAGATGGTAAGTTTAAATTTTCTGATTCAGAATTGGCAACCGTCTATGATTGGCAAGATAATTTTATAGATGTAGAAATATCGGGATCTAGACTCAGATCAAAGGTATCTTTTGAAGATAATCTTTTATTGATTCATACCTACAAGGGTGATTTGCTTTTTAATGTTTTACCCAAATTTGAAGTTAAAGATTCAGGAACAATTGAAGGCGGTCTAAATGCACCAATGCCAGGAAAGGTAGTAGAAGTCCAAATTAAAAAAGGTTCTTCCGTTAAAAAAGGAGATACTTTGATTATCTTAGAGGCGATGAAAATGGAACATAAAGTAAGTGCTCCGTCATCTGGAAAGATTAAAAATATTTTAGTTTCTAAAGGTGAACAAGTAGAAAACGGTCAAACCTTAGTTGTCTTGGATTAATCCCATTTGGGCTCTCTTTTCTCTAGAAAAGCAGCAATTCCCTCTTTTGCGTCAGGACCAGCAAAAGTTTCAGCACTCTTCTTTCCTAAATAAGGCAATGCTTCATCAAAATTCATATTGTCTTGATTTACATATGCTTCAAGACCAAATTGCATTGTGCCAGGAGCAAGACTTGCTAAATCCTTTGCTAATTTAGCAACAGTTTCGTCTAAAGCTTCTGGAGCTACGGATTCATTAATCAATCCCCACTCTTGAGCTTTATTCGCATCTATTGCCTGACCACGCATACAGAAATCTAACCCAACTCTCTTAGGCATAACTCTAAATAATCCAGCCATAACCATATGAGGCCAAACCCCACGAAGAATTTCAGGAGCCGAAAATTTTGCAGATTCAACAGCAATTGCATGAGTGCAATTTGTAACCATTAGAAGAGCACCAGCATGAACCGATCCTTGAATCTTACAAATAACAGGTTTATACAAATGCCTAATTGAGAGACTTATATCGTCTGATCCCTCTAGCCTTGGAACGTTTGATTCTTCCTGTTTTCTATTTAAGTCTGCTCCTGCACAAAAAACATCTCCTTCAGCAGCAATAATTACAACTCTTATAGCTCTTTCTTGTTTGGCATATGCAAGTGCATAATTTATTTCATTCATCATTACATTGTTTAGTGCATTTTTCTTTTCAGGTCTGTTCAAAGTAATAGTTAAAATGTGGTTAGAAATATCTATTTTAGTTGCTTGAAAGGTTAGATTTTCTATTGAAAGTTTTTTACTTGTCATTGCGTCTTATTTTAAAATAATTTTAGGCACATTAATTTTTTTAGCTCTTAAATATTCCCCTAGCGATTTTGCCTGCCCGTCCATTCTTGTTGATGAAGAAACTCCATCTTGCAAAATTCCGTGAATATAAAAATTTAAAGATAAAATATTAGGTAATTCAAATCTATCAATTTCAAAAGATTTTAAATCTGGGAGCAATTCTTTCAATTTATCAACTGTTAAATAATCAAATAAAAATCCATAAGCTTCCGGATTTTTACTCCATACACCAAGATTAGCGCAACCCCCTTTATCTCCGGATCTGGTGCCAAAGATATCTCCAAAAAATATTTCCGTATCAGGATTTTCAGTTATTTGTTTTACTTCAGCTGGTTCCTTTTGGTAATAAACTTCTTCAAAGTCCAGTTGGCTAGTTGGAATAACTTCCATGGTCTTACCATCAAAATGCACTTTTTCCTTTATAAATTTACTATCAACCAATGCTGGCCAATACTCAATATAAGGTCCGCTAGGGACAACTCCACTTCTTCCTGTCCAGCCAGGAAAATTTGCTAAAGCTAATTCAATTATTTTAGCGCTGAATAATCGCCCAACTAAATCAGGATTTTGTGACATCACATCAATTCTTAAAAAGGCTTGTGCCTGTTCATTGCTTTCTGGATTTTCTTTATCAGTTCGGTGTAACTGTATATCTACCTTATCAAACTGCTCTTTACCACCAACCGAATCAAAAATAGTTTCAGTAATTAATTTAGCTTTTTCTTCAATATCTAAACCTGTAAGAAGTAACTCAGTCCCATTTCTGAAACCTCCTGCAAGATTAATACAAACTTTATGATCTTTAGGTGGACTACTTCCTCTGCAACCAGAAACAAATACTCTATCTTCGGCCTCTTGTTCAATTTTTAGAGTATCAAAATGAGAAATAACATCTGGATTTACATAAGCAGGAGAACCTATCTCATAGAGAAGCTGTGCTGTGACGGTACCAACCGAAACCAATCCTCCGGTATTTGGGTGTTTGGTAATTATAAAGCTGCCATCTTGGTTTATTTCAGCTATTGGATAACCAATATCTTTAAAAGTAGGAACTTCTTTAAAAAAAGAATAATTACCGCCAGTGGCTTGAGCACCGCATTCGATTATATGGCCAGCTGCAAGGGCTCCGGCAAGCTGATCATAATCATTTCTTGACCAATTAAATTTCCATGCTGCAGGGCCTATAACTACAGCAGCATCCGTGACTCTCGGGCAAATGACTACATCAGCGCCGTTATCTAAAGCCTCTTTAATACCCCAAGATCCTAAGTAAGCGTTTGCAGTAAGTGGTTTTTTCTCATAAGAAAAAAGATCGTTATTCTTATCAATATTTTTTAGTTTTTCACCAGACGAACTTAATTCATCTAGTCTAGGCATCAAATCGTCTCCATCAATATAAGCGACCTTCAAATCAAGATTCAATTCTTTGATTATATTTTCAACTTCAGCTGCCATTGAAGCAGGATTCAAACCTCCTGCATTAGAAACAATTTTAATGTTTTGATCATTGCAGAGTTTTGCTACATCTCTAAACTGTTTCAGAAAGGTTCCTACATATCCTAGATTTTCTCCCCTTTTCATTTTCTGGTTATACAAAATAGTCATCGTCAATTCAGCAAGATAATCTCCTGTTAAAACATCTATTGGTCCACCTTCAACCATTTTTTTTGCTATGGATAGATTGTCTCCATAAAATCCACTGCAATTTGCTATCTTTATTACTTCTGACATTTAATTCTTTATAGTTTTTTGATCGGAAATTCCTGCTAAATAAATCCCGATTAAAAGAATAATAGCACCGAAAATCTGCTGGATTAAGAACATTTCTTGAAATAGTAAAAAGGCCAGAAAAGCTGCTGTGAGCGGCTGGATTAAGAGTATTAATGACGAAAATTGTACTCTTATTAAAGAAAGTCCATAAATAATTAAGCCTTGTCCTGCAATTTGAATAAATAAGCCTTGGAACAAAATATTTGACCACCCCAAGGCTGTTTCAGGAAAGGCATGACCAATCTCTAAAAGACTTCCCAAATAAAGCGGAATGCATCCAAACAATGCAGAAAAAAACATTAAATGAAAAGTTTCATAAGTTTCTGAAAACTTTTTAACTGAAATTAAATATCCTGAATAAAAGACCGCAGCGACTAAAGATAATAAATCTCCGGAAAAGGTTTGATATTCATTTTGTTCAAATAAGATTAAAAACACTCCGCCAAGACAACAAAAACCAGCAAAATAAAAAAATAAATCTAATTTATCTTTAAATAAAAAATAAGAAATTATGGCCACATAAATGGGAGCTGTATTAACAAAAAGAGCGGCATTAGCAACTGATGTTTGATTTATTGACCAATGCCATAAAGTAATGTCACTTCCAAAAAATAGTCCTGGTATTGCAAGAATCAGAATATCTTTGTACTTGAGATTGATAAATTTATTTTTTGCAATCCCATAAACAAACAAAATGAACGTCGCGCAGAGAAATCTATAAAATCCTGTCAAAGAAGGAGTAATTTCACTTGTTCTCACTAAAATTGGAGCAACGCCAATAAGCATGGCTCCAATAGATGTTGATAATATTCCTATTGTTCTTGAATTTAGATTTGTCATTTTTATGGGAAGTATAGATATACTGTAACAATGTTAAGTAAAGAACAAAAAAATTCTCCTGAAATTTTTTCTGTCTCTCAACTCAATAAAAACGCTAAGTTTACTCTTGAAAAAAAATTCAATGATGTTTGGGTAAAAGGAGAAATTTCTGAATTTACCAATTACCGTCAATCTGGACATTGGTACTTCACCTTAAAAGATGAGAATTCATCCATTAGTTGTGTGATGTTTAAATTTAAAAACTCATATCTTAAAAATATTCCTGAAATCGGTGACGAGATAGTCCTCAAAGGAAAATTATCCTTATTTGAGGCGCAAGGTAGATATCAATTTATAGCAGAAAGCTTAGAGTATTCAGGTGAAGGAGATTTGTTAAAGGCTTTTGAAAATTTAAAAAATAAACTTTTAAAAGAAGGTCTCTTCGATGAATCTTTTAAAAAAGAAATTCCTGAATTACCGATGCATATTGGTGTAGTAACTTCGCCATCAGGCGCCGTAATTCAAGATATTAGAAACGTATTGGAAAGAAGAGCGCCCTTATCAAAACTTATTTTAGCCCCTTCTTTGGTGCAGGGAGACAAAGCTGAAAACGAAATAATAAATGCATTAAACATGCTTCGAGAATTTAATAAAACAGAAAAATTAGATCTAATAATAGTTGCTAGAGGCGGTGGCTCCCTAGAAGATCTTTGGTGCTTCAATAGCGAAAATATTGCAAGAGAGATTTATGCTCTTGAAATTCCTGTAATAAGCGCGGTTGGTCACGAAACGGATTTTACAATTTGCGATTTAGTTTCTGACTTAAGGGCTCCAACCCCTTCAGCAGCAGCTGAAATAGCAAGCCAAGCTCACTCACAAATTATTGATAAAATTGAGATTCTAGAAAAATCAATCTCAATATCAATAAAAAATTATCTCGAAACTAAAAATGAAAATTTTAGTGATGCATCCAATGTTCTAAAGAAAATTAATTTTAATCTAGATCAAAAGATTTTTAAAATTGATGAAAGCTTCAATAAAATTGTTTTTTTACAAAAGGATAGGTTTTCATCTAAAAGGTTAAACCTCATAAAAAAAAGAACTTCTTTAAGAGATAGGAATCCACTCATAAAGCTTTCAAATCAAAAAGCAGATTTAAAGAGTAAAAAATTAATTTTTAAAAATGTATTTAATAAAGTTCTTTTCAGCAAAAAAAATTCTTTTGATACTTCTTCATCAAAATTACAAGCTTTTAGTCCTCTATCAGTTTTATCGAGGGGCTATACCGTTTCCACCAAAGATGATGAGCTCTTGGATAACACGAAGTTAACTGAGGGAGATGAAATTCTCACTAGAACTGAACGAAATCTCATTCTTTCAGAAATAACTAAAATAGATGAAATTAAATAATTTTTTAATATTTTTTTGTCTGACTTTTTTATTTAGTTGTACAAACTTCAAATTAGCTGAGGTAACTCCTTGTTCATTTCCAAATGAAACACTTGAAAAAGGAGGCCTGCTAAATAGATTTATTAGCAAAGAAAATCTAGACAATTCTTATAAAAAATATATTTGTAAAGACATTGCTGGTCATCGACTTGTATACCCCATTTCTTATTCTTCAAAAATGAAATTTACAATTATGGGAGAGACCATAATTCTTTCTGAAAAAGAATTCAGAGAATCTAGGATTACAATTAAAGAAAATAAATTCAACCAAATCTCTAATGAAAATTTAACGAGAATTAAGACCGAAAGAGAAATTTATGGAAGAAAGATATCAGTAAAATCAGTAAAAAAATATCAAGATACTAAGTTCAATTTCCCTGCTAAAGGGATAATTTCCAGTGAGTATGGAGTGAAACGTTTTATAAATGGTTCCCCTAGAAATCCCCACTTAGGACTAGATATAGCGGCGGAAACTGGAACGTCAGTAGTCGCTCCAGAAAATGGCAAAGTTATTTTCGTTGGTGAATTTTTTTATAGAGGCAACCTAATAATCATTGACCATGGTAATGGCATTATCTCTACCTATTCCCATTTAAACGAAACTTTTGTTTCTGAAGGAGATAATGTTCTTAAAAATTTTAAAATTGGAACAGTTGGTTCTTCTGGAAGAGTCACTGGGCCTCATCTCCACTTTGAAATTATTTTATTGGGAACAAAAGTAAATCCAATGCTGTTTCTTTAAAGAGATAACAATTTAATAATTTCTTCTTCTGTTTGCGGTCCAACTAATGTAAGTTCCAATTCTCCTTTTCTATTAACAATAAATGTTACAGGAAGGTTTTCTGGCATGACCCAATCATAAATAATAGAAGGGTCTGTTAATAAAGAGTCTACTTGTACATTAAATTTTTCCAACTGTTGTTTTAATTCCTCTCCCTCCAACATATCAAAGTTAATTAAAAAAACTTTTAAATCATCAGAGAAATTGGACTGAAGATTATTTAATTCAGGAATTTCTTTTATACAAGGAGGACACCAATCTGCCCAATAGTTAAAAACTATCCATTTACCTTTTAAATCATCAAGAAAAACTCCTTTTCCTTCAAAAACATTTAGATCCGGTTTTGAGCAAGAGAGCAGAAAAAAAATTATCAAAAAATTATTAAAAATAGACTTCATAATCTTTATATAATACTTCTTTAAATGAGCTTCTTAAGAAAATTTTTCAACTTCGTTGACCTAACAAGAAAAGTTATTTTGAATCTATTTTTCATTTTGGCTTTGTTGTTCATTGCAATCACTTTTTTGGTTAGCGACGTCAAGGATGACCTTAGTGCTGTAATAACTTTTGCCCCAAAAAAAATAAACGAAACAACAAATTCAAATCTTTCTTTTTTTGAGAGGGAAACCTATGAATTGAATTTGTTTGAAATAATTTCGGCTATTGAAACGGCGGGTACAGAAGAAGAAGTAAAGATACTATTTATGGATTTAACCTATTTAGACATTTCATTCACAGGTATCTTAGAAATTGGTAAAGCCATTGAGAGTTTCAAAAGTCAGGGCAAAAAAGTAATTGCCTATTCTGATTTTTACGACAAGAAAAACTATCTTTTGGCTTCTTATGCTGATTCTATTTTATTGAATCAGAGTGGTTTGGTCCTTTTAGATGGATTTTCTTCACAGAAACCTTTTATTAAACAATTATTGGAAAAACTTAATATTGGCGTATCAACTTTTGTTTCTGGAAAATATAAATCAGCATTAGACACTTTTACTCGAGATAATTTATCTGAAGAAGATAGACTCCAAACATCTTCTTATCTTTCTGAAGTCTGGGATTCTTGGAAAGAAATAATTACAAAAAATAGAAGTAAAATTTCAGATTTAAAAATAGATAATTACATAAATAATCTTGGAAAATTAACGGAAAAATTTGATGGTGACACTGCAAAGCTAGCTAAAAGCGAAGGTTTGATTGACACTTTAATTGTAAGAACGAACTTAAATGACTATCTATCTTCGCTTGTTGAGGAAAAAATAATATCTTTTAAAGATAACCTAGCGCTCTTGAACAATGAAAATTCTTCAGATAATAAATTTGCTGTCTTAGTAGCCTCTGGAGAAATAATAGATGGTGAATATGCAGAAGGAGCGATCTCCAGTGAAAACTTTTCAAAAACTCTCAATAAAATTGATAAAGATGAGTCAATTAAAGGTTTATTTCTAAGAGTAAATTCTCCAGGAGGAAGTGGTTTTGCTTCAGAAATAATCAGACAAAGATTAGAACTTCTCAATAAAAAAATTCCAATAGTAGTTTCAATGGGAGATATTGCTGCATCGGGAGGTTATTGGATTTCTATGAATCAAAATACAATAATTGCAAACCCATTTACTCTTACTGGGTCCATTGGTGTCTGGGCAGCCTTACCTAATTTTAAGGATTCCTTTGAAAATGTTGGAATACTCTTTGATAAGGTTTCTACCAACGAATTAAATTTTTCGTTACTGGAACCTCCTAATGATAACTTATCTTCATTTATGCAAAGTTATGTTGATGGTTCTTACAATAAATTTATCAAGCTTGTGTCAAAGAACCGACAGTTAACTATCGATAATACTGAAAAGATTGCTCAAGGAAGAATTTGGTCTGGCAAATCAGCTCTTCAAAATAATCTTGTCGACTCTCTTGGGGTATTTCAAGATGGTATTAAAATTCTTGAAGAGAAATCAGGAATTTCAGATTTCAAAATAAAATATATATCTACTTCTCCAGGAATTATTGATGATTTATTTGCATCTTTTAATTCTTTTTTGAATTCAACTTATAGCCTTTTTGGCTTTATAGAATCAATAGATATTCAAAGACTTGTCAGTAAGAAAAAAATTGAAACGAACTTAATTTGTTTAGTTTGTCCTGAATTAAGATAGTTTTTAAATAATTTTCTTTATTAAATTTATTGAAATAGATTTTTTTTCTTGATGGGAGATTTCATCAAGTTTTTCTGCCAAATTTAATAAACTATTTAAATCTCGAGAATGATGCGTAAATATGTATTGCATTTCTTTGTCATTGATTTCTAAGCCCCTTTGCTGAAGTTCAAAGTTAATTAAGTTCATTTTTTCTTCATCAGCAGGATTTAAAATCTCAACAGGTAAAACCGTATTCAATCTTGATTCAAGATCTGCCAATTTAATATCTAAATTTTTAATGAAATCATTACTTGAAAATAAGATTTTGGTATTTTGGTTTAAACAATAATTAAAGCCATTAAATAAAAAAATCTCTGATTCTTGATTTAAAGTATCGCTTGATAAGTTTTTTATAAAAACCATTGGATATTTAAATACATCTGGGTTGAAAATCTTTTCATTTAGATCGATTATTTTGGGTAGTGTTTTGCAGGAATTTAAAGAAGCATGAAATAAATAATTTCTTATTAAATCTTCTTTGATGTTTAGTAATAAAAAATTTTCTTCATTACTAAAAAATAACTCAATCTCAGAGATCATTTTTTTTAAAAATGAAAAGTTTTTCAACTGATCCAATGATCTCTCTTTGGGCAAGAAAATATCTAAAACTTTTTGATTCATTAAAAGAATATTTGGGAAATTACTTTTCTACCTGGATAGTTTAAGTATTCAATTACGCTATAAAGAGAAGTTATTAAGAGCGCTACCATCAGAAAATTTAAGAAAACTACAGGAACAAGACCAAATGAGACCTCAATAATTACAAATCCGAGGTAAGTCATCAAAACGAAACTATTAAATTTTCCAGAAAAATAAGGTTTTATTTCGTAATTATCTATTAGAAGAGAAGACAAAATGACTCCAACAACAATAAAGAGATCTCTACTCAGAAGAAACATTGTTAAATAAATATTGATTTCTCCAACTAAAGAAAGAGATATAAGTGTAGCAATGACAAGGACTTTATCTGAAATAGGATCAAATATTTTCCCAAATCTACTTTCCCAAGAGTACTTTCTTGCAAGATATCCATCTAAAAAATCAGATATTCCTGCCAGAAAAAAGAAAAAAAGGGTAAGTTGATAATTTTCTTCTAAAATACTTATTACGATCGGGTAAACTAAAAAAAAACGAAAAACGGTCAAGAAATTAGGTATTGAGGACGCAATCATTATTCGCCTAAAGCTAGGAAAAGTTTATCTTTTTCTTTGTTTATAAGGATTAAATTTTCAATTTCATCAAAGTAATTCAATAGATTTCTTTCCTCTGACAAAAGATTAAAACTATAAGTAGCTGAATTATTTCTTAATGACATTAAACTCAGATTATTAATAAATAAAATATTTTTTAATATATTTTCAAATGATTTGTGATCTGAAAACTTTTTTAATCCTCTAATTTCTAAATAGTAAGGAAGATTGGATTGTGAGCTTGCTTTGAGTCTTTGGTTACTAAATAAGTTATCAATTAAGATGTTTATGCCGACTGCTGGCTTATATTTAGATTCAACATCTAATTTAGAAAATTTCTTTTCAATATCTTCTGGAAGAAAACACCATTCACTTGAACTTGAAATTTCACAAAAAAACCATCCGTCGGAAGGATAACGATCATTAAAAATTGTTAAATTCTCTAAATTAGAATTATTTTCAAAGCTAAATAAACTAATATCTCGAGAGTCTAATATAGGGTAGACAATTGTTATGCCCCTCTCGTTTGCAACCCTATCAAATTCTTTTTTCACAAACTTACATTTCTGATCTAAAGATTTAGCTGCCTGAAGAGATGAGTAATCTGGCTTACAAAGAACCCAAGCGGCAACTTTTGGATTTTTTAAAAAAGAAATTCCAAGATTTAGTTCCAGTAGCTTTTCCTGAAGTGCTTTTAAATCAATCATTACCTCAAGAGCTTCCTCATCATTAAATTCGATAAATTTGTACTCTCTTACAAAATTATTAGGATTTAATTTTTTAAAATTTTGTTGATTAAGATTGAAGTCTCTTTGACTGCCTAATACTTTTAATATCGATTGGTTTAAAGCTTTTTGAAGTAATTCAGAAACTTCACCATCATCACCTTGAACAATTGTAGAGTAATCCTCGCTGTATAAATTAAAAACAGAAAAAATAAGAGAAATAAAAAAAATAACTTTAATAATTTTTAGCATTAAAAATGATTATAATATGTTTTTTTAATAGAACTTAAATTCAAAATCCTTTGTCTAGATCAAACAAAACTTCCTATGCTGATTCTGGAGTAAGCATAAAAAGGGGTGATCAATTAGTAGATATCATAAAACCTTTAGCCAAGACTACCTTTAGAAAAGAAATAATCGGCTCTATAGGAGGTTTTGCTGCTGCTTCAGTTCTTCCAAAAAAATACAAAAATCCCGTCTTGATAAGTTGTACCGATGGAGTTGGTACAAAAATTGAAATTGCTGATGCGATGAAAGTTTATGATTCAATTGGCATAGATTTAGTAGCAATGTGTGTAAACGATTTAATTACTTTGCAAGCAGAGCCACTTTTTTTTCTAGATTACCTTGTTACAGATAAAATAAATCTTAACGTTTCAAAAGAAATAATTAAAGGAATAACAAGAGGTTGTAAGGATTCG
>Ga0208390_1000838_pt1 | contig 11258 bp, 10 predicted proteins | sample Knorr_S7_td_Surf_FD_185594 | JGI IMG/M metagenome (GOLD analysis project Ga0208390, IMG submission 185594) | Marine microbial communities from Southern Atlantic Ocean transect - Knorr_S7_td_SurfaceA_ad_6m_LV_A (SPAdes) (version 2) | ecosystem: Environmental > Aquatic > Marine > Oceanic | place...
AAGTCCAGGAATAGGTAAAATATTTATATAAGCAAGATTTACACTAATTAATGCCATCAAAAAAAGAAAGGGGACTAATCCAGCTTGTGCTGCTTGACCCGCCATGTCACCAATCATAATTACACTTCCTACCTCATCTCGAGATACATTCCCTTGGAAAATCATTTTAAGAGATGATGTCATTAAAGTCATTGCCCACTTAGTTTCATTAAAGCCATAAACAATAGCTTCTTGAAAATTTAGCTGAACAGGAACTTGAGATTTTGAAACTCCCAAAGCACCCACCTGTTGATCAACTCTACCAGTAGATAGATTAGGTCTTGAACCAAGAGATGCTTCAAGTGATAAAATTTCTTCGCTTCTTTCAACAGTAATTGGTATTGTTCTATTAGGGTACTTTTCAATAATTACAACAGCCTCATTCCAGGTGTTGACCTCGATGTTATCAATAGATAATATTTTATCTCCAGAAATGATTCCAGCAAGTTCAGCAGATTGTTCAGGAACGACATAATCAATGGTTGTATCATTATTTTCTACTTTAGTATCACCTTGTAGATTTCCTATTAAAACAAAAACAAAAAAGGTTAAGATTAAGTTCATTATTACACCTGCACTCATTACCCATATTTTTTGTAATGCATTTTTTGATTCGAGTTCATCATCGGCGCCTTTGAAATCACTATCCATACTCTCGTCAAGAATACCTTTCATTTTTACGTAACCTCCCAAAGGTAACAAGCCTATTGTATATACTGTTTCTGAAGGCCTATTAAAAGAACTAAAAGTGGTGGAAAAAACTTTTTTCCATTTAATTCTTTTTTTATGAAAAGCAAAAAAGAATATGTCAACTACTAAACCTTTTTTTGTTTTGGTAAAATCAATAAAATTTGGTGGCATACCTACTGAGAAACGTTCAACTCCGACGCCTACGCTTCTTGCTGCCCAAAAGTGTCCTAATTCGTGCACAAAAACAATTACACCAATCAATACTATAAATGCTAAAATATATATCATGTTGTCCTAATTTGAGTTCAAATATAATTGAATATTTTTATCTAAGATAAATAATTCTTCTAAAGATGGTAAATCATCAGATGCAAATTCATTTACCACTTCTTGAATTAGATAAAATATTTCGTTAAAAGAAATTTTTCGATCTAGAAACCTCTCCACAATATAATCATTTGCCATACTCATTACTGCCACTCTATTTCCTCCTAAATTAATAAGCTCTTCAACAAGTGACAAAATCGGGTATCTTTCTAAATCGGGTTTTCTAAAATCTAAATTCAGATTTTCAAAATCTAAACTTCCAACAGAAGAGTTTGTTCTGTTTGGAAAGGTTAAAGCATACTGAATTGGTACTTTCATATCTGGTAAACCTAAGTGAGCTTTATATGAACCATCAACAAACTCAACCATCGAATGAACGATGGATTGAGGATGGATAGTAATTTGTATCTTATCAAGTTTTATATTGAATAGCCATAATGCTTCTATTAATTCTAATGCTTTATTCATCATTGTGGCAGAATCAATTGATATCTTTGCGCCCATATCCCAATTAGGATGTTTGAGTGCTTGATCAGGTGTAATAGTATTAAACTTATCAATCGGCGTTTCAAGGAAAGGTCCACCGCTGCCTGTAAGAATTATTTTTTTTAATTCTTTAAGATTTTCTCCATTCAAACATTGAAAAATTGCTGAATGTTCACTATCAACAGGTATTATATTCACGTTATTTTTTTGAGCTAAAGGCATAATAATATGACCTCCCAACACTAACGACTCTTTGTTGCTTAAAGCAATATCTATACCATTTTTAACTAATTCTATGGTAGGTTTTAAACCTGCAGTACCAACAATAGCATTAATTGCTAAATCTAAATTATCAAATGGAATATTACATGAGGCATTATTACCAGTTATAAGCTTAATATTATTTTCTTTGCATAGATTGAAAAGATTATGAGAAGGATCAATGACTTCAATCGCAACAAAATTAGGTAAATATTCTTTAGTTTGTTCAAAAATAAGGTCTGCATTTGAATAACAACTTAGACCAATAACTTTATGAGATTTACTTTTTGAAATTACATCTAACGATTGAATCCCTACCGATCCTGTAGACCCCATTACAACAATATTTTTCATCGTAACTGTTAAATAATTCCTCTCTCACTGGATTCATAAAAATGAAGAATTTCATCGACATAATTATTATTAGAAAGCTCTTTTTTAACTTTAGCAAGAGCGTCTGATTGATTTAAATCAGATCTAAATAGATATCTATAAGCTTTTTTTATATCAGCTTTATCATTACCGGTAAACCCCCTTCTGCTCAAACCGATGGAGTTAATACCTGAATATTGGACTGGATGTTTGCCAGCGAGTATAAATGGTGGTACATCTTGCACCAATTTTGAGTTTGCGGCAATCATAGCATGTTTACCAACCTTACAAAATTGATGAACATTACTTGCCCCTCCAAGAATTGCCCAATCATCTATCTCTACATGTCCACCCAAGGCAACTAAGTTTACCAAAATAACATTATTACCAATAATACAATCATGTGCAACATGGACTCCCGTCATAATTAATACATCTTCACCTATTCGAGTTTCTCCAGTTGCTTTAGTTCCTCTATTTAAGGTTACAAATTCTCTAATAATTGTTCTATCTCCAATAATTAACTTAGTGTCTTCCCCACCAAATTTTTTATCTTGTGGAATAGCGCCGATGCTACTGCTATTAATGATATGACAATCATTTCCTACTTCAGTGAACTGAGAAATAGTATTAAAGCTACCAATTTTTACATTGTCACCAATTATTACATTATCCTCAATAACATTATACGGTCCAATCTCAACGTTGTTACCAATTTTTGCAGAGCTTGCTATAATATTTGTTTGATGTATCTTGCTAATTTTTTACTCCTATCTTTTAATCATTGATGCTAAAAATTCTGCTTTAGCTACCAATTTATCATTTACATGGCACGTTGACTCAAACTTAAATGAATTCAACTTTTCATTTACTATTTTTGCATCAATAATGATTTGGTCGCCCGGTACGACATTTGAAAGAATTCTAAAATTATTAACTTTTGATAGATATACTAAATGATTATTTGGATCATCTATAAAATCTGGTATGATTAAGCAAGCTGATTGAGCCATTGATTCTAGAATTAATACGCCAGGCATAATTGGCTTGTGAGGAAAATGACCTGAAAAAAAAGGTTCATTAATTGTAACATTTTTTAAAGTTTTAATTTCTTTTTTTTCCTTCTTACCAATTACTTTATCAACAAGAAGAAAAGGATAACGATGCGGAATCATTTCTAGTATGTAATTAATATCTTTCATTTAAATTGATCTTTAAATTCTTTCCTTAATATTCTTGCAAACTCTACATTCCCCTTATGTCCACTCTTAATGGCTGTAACATGTCCTTTAATCGGCTTACCAAGTAATGCTAAATCACCAATCAAATCTAATGTTTTATGTCTTACTGGCTCATTTTTAAATCGTAAGTGTTGTGATTTATAAAGTCCACGAGAACCTTGGTAAAACTTAATACCAAACTTATCCATAAAAAACTTTACTTCATCCCCATCAATATCTTTATCAACAATAATTACTGCATTACCTACATTACCGCCCTTGATTAGTCCTTGTTTAGCCAATTCTGTAACCTCACTTAATAAGCAGAACGTTCTAGCTGGTGCTATTTGTTTTTCGTAATTAGTATAAGCATTTTGAATTGAACTGTATTGAACGTCCAAATCTTCTAAATCATATTGGATTGTAAAAGTGGTTTTAAATCCATCAAACGGAACTGCTAACACTTCAACATCCTTTTCTTCGTCATTATAAACTACTGGTTTTGTGATTTCAAGGAAATCAACTGGGGTATTTTGCTCAATAATTTCTCCTTCTTTTAGGGCTGATACAAAATCTTTAGAACTTCCATCCATAACCGGTGGTTCTTTGCTGTTTAATTCTATAAGAAGATTATTAACTCTCATTCCCGCACATGCTGACATTACATGTTCAGTAGTGTGCACCCTTACACCATTTTCTTCAATTGTAGTACCTCGAGTAAGGTCTACTACATTATCAATATCTGGAGTAACTACTTTATCTCCTTTATCATTTCGAATGAATTTAATTCCTGTATTTTCTTCAGCAGGATGAAAGGTAATGGTACTTTGTACACCGGTATGAAGCCCAACTCCAGTACATGATACTGAATATTTAATAGTTTTTTGCTTAGCTGGCATTTTTTTTCAATCTTTTTTCAAGAATCTCAAACCTAGTATAAATAGCATCTCTTTTTTGTTTCTCTTTAATTGGTCGGGCTGGATTACCTGCATACATTTCAGAACCTGGGAGTGATTTTAAAACGCACGACCTTGCAGCAATAACTGATTTTTCACCTAATGAAATATGAGGAGCAATATCACTTTTACCAGCTATTGTTACAAAATCTTTAATTGTAGTACTACCCCCAACAAATACACCTCCAGCTAATAAGCATCCTTTTCCAATTGAAACGTTATGTGCTATGTGCACCTGATTATCAAATTTACAAAAATCTGCTATTGTAGTATCCTTAACAGAACCCCTATCAATTGTACATGCAGATCCAATTTCAACATCATTACCAATAATTACGGATTTTATATGGGGAATCTTATGGTGTGTATCACTAGATGTATGGTAACCAAAACCATCACTACCTATTACAGTTCCAGCATTGATTATACAATTTTTTCCAATAACTGTATTATCGTATAAAACGACATTATCGTATATTACACTATTATCACCAATCATACATCCTGCATTAATTTTTACACCATTACCTATAAACACATTTTCCCCAAGGACTACATTTTGATCAATAACTGAAAAAGAACCAACATGAAGGTTGGATGATTTTTTAACAGATTTATGTATATCGGAGTGATTTGAAATATTGAATTCAGGAACAGGTCTTTCATCAAAAAAATCAAGGATACTTATCATAGCTAAATATGGATTTTCTACCACAATACCATGATTATTTTCTAAATCGTTTGCTGAAGTAACTACAAATGCTGCTGCATTGGACAAAGCAATTTCTTTTTTGTATTTAGGTAGAAATGCAAATGCAATTGATTCATTTGATGCAGAATGAATATCATCAACTTTGGAAATAATGATAGTCCCATCTCCAATCAAATGACCATTTACTTTATTAGCTAACTCTTTAAGAGAAATCAAGTGCTAACCTTATTATTCAGATGATTGATTGGTCTTTCTGAGTTCGTATAATACGTCGTCGGTTAAATCAATAGTTGGCTTTGTATATAAAGAAGCTTGAGAACCATCAATAATCAAATCAAAACCTTTAGAAATTGCAACAGCATTTACTGCAGCTTTGAATTTTTCTACTAATTCAAATTCTAATTGAGCTTGCTTTCTAGTAAGCTCACCATTTGGTCCAACTTTTGAGAGTTGATAGCTCTGCATAGAATTATTCATATCAACAATATCTTGTTCTTTAGCTTTTTTTAACTCTTCTGACATCATCAAGCTTTGTTGTTCATACTCTTTAACCATGCTATCAAGCTCAGTGGCCATAGATTGATACTCTTTTTGAATCACCTCTAGCTCAAGCTGTAATTGTTGTTCAACATCTTTAAACTCTTCAAAATCAAGTCTAATTTTTTCTGAAAATACAATTCCAATCTTTTGCTGAGAAAAAACAATTCCTGTTAATAATAGTACTGTTAATATTTTTTTATACACTTTATACTCCTTATTTAAAAAGTTTGTCCAAATGTGATAGTATATTCCCAACCTTGGGCCTCTCCGTCACCAGTTATATCATCAAAACCATATCCCATATCAAAGCCTAATTTACCAATGCCAGGCATAAAAAACCTAACACCAACTCCAGCAGACTTTTTCATCGAAATTGAGCTAAATCTATCAATGTAAAATGGCTCTGTCAATGCAGATGTATTCCATACATTACCCATCTCACCAAAGGCCATCACATAAATTACAGGATTTTCTGAAAGTGGAAATCTAAGTTCTGTAACAAATCTACCCATGGAGTTACCCCCAACTGCCTGGCCAGAAACAGTTTGTGGACCTATTGCGTTATCAGGATAACCTCTTAATGCATTACCATATGGAATACCATTACCCCCCATAATAAATCTCTCATCGAACGGAACAAAGGATTGAACATCATCACCAACGTCCAGTGTTTTTATAACTCCAAGCTTTACTGAATTGTAGAGTATAAACTTTGAGAATGTAGGTGTAAACCAATCAAGGGTGAGCATATGCTTTTGAAAATTTTCATTTCCACCAAGGAAACCACCAGAATACGTATTTTCTAAAATAAAAGTTGAACCATTAGTTGGAAACTCAGCTCTATTTCTACTATCTCTCGATAAAACCTGAGATAAACTAATCCCTCTAGTCTTTTGAAGACCACCAATGTAATTGTCAATATCAGCTTGAGATCCTTCATACTCTTTTTGCATAAACTTGGTGGACCACATAACTCTAAAGAAATCATCAGGCCATTCTAATCTTCTACCAAAACTTGCAACGGCTCCACCTACAGTAAAATCTAAAGGAAAATAATAATTTGTCGATGAACCTCTAAATGAATAAAACAAAGATGCACCAACTAGATAAGGACTATCATTAATCATTGGATCTTGAAAACTTACATTTAGCGACTTGTATTTAGAAGGTTCTTGAGTAGTATAAATTGAAAAATTTGTACCAGTGCTAGCTCCAATATTTAATTTTTGGCCTTTTCCTCTAAAGTTGTCAAACTCGACACCTGCACCTCCAGTGACTCCATACTCTCCAGTGAATCCAAGATTGGCATTTATTCTTTGTGTTGACTTTTTCTCTTCAACGACAAAATCAAGATTGACTTTATCATCAGAAATAGGCGTTACATCAGGAATAACATTATCAAAATAATTCAGAATCCATATATCCCTCTGACTTCTCATTAATTTTGATCTACTGAAAACATCTCCGGGATAAAGTTTTAACTCCCTGCGAATGACATTTTCTCTAGTTTTTTCATTGCCGGATACAAATATATTTTCTACGAATACTTTATTTCCTTCATTAAAAACAAATTTAACATCTAATGAATCCTTGCCAGATGGAGTTATTTCAGGTGACACACTGCTAAAAATATACCCTTTGTCTTGATAAATACTCATCATATTCTCATACACCGATTTATCGAATTGTTCTTTAGAGAACATATCGCCAGATTGGATACCAAGAAGTCTTTTTAATTCCTCTTGTTCAGCAATTTGATTTCCATCGAAGATAAAATCTCTATAAAAATATTTTGGCCCTTCTTCAATATTTATTTGTAAAGTGAGTGACGCGTCGTCTTCGTTCACAATTAAACTATCGCTTAAGACTCTAAAATCTCGATGGCCTTCATTCTGGTAAAAAACGGATAAAGCCTCTTTATCCTCCGTAAATGTTTTAGGATCAAAATTCTTGACCCAAAATGTCCACCATTTCTTTTGCTTTGTATTTGCTAATTCTCTTCTAAGCTTACGCTCGGAAAAACTTTTATTACCATTGAAAGCTATATTTTTAAGCTTGTACCTTTTATTTTCATTGATAGTAAATAATACATCTCTAGGGTAATCTACTCTTACAATTGTGTCTTGAGGAACGACAACTGATGAAGATATTTCAACATTATAGTACCCATCTTCCTTATAAATTTCAGAAATTTTTCTGGTAGCTTTTTCAACTGAATTTGGTTTAATGCGTTGTCCAGATTTAAGTTCAATTTTTTCCCTAAATCTCCCTTCTCTAACAGTCATACCTTCAAATAAAACCTGATTTAGAATTGGGCTCTCAGAAACTTTAATAGTGATTTCAACACCATATTGAGATTCGTTATTCAAAACAATATTTACGTCCTCAAAAAGTCCTAAATCCCACAACCTAGTAATAGCCGTTGATATATCTGATCTTTGGATTTGGGTACCATCTCTTAAACCAGCAGAATATTTAATCATTTTATCTGAGGTAGTAGTATTCCCTTCAACATTAACTCTGTAAAGAGTTACTTGCTGAGCAAATATTTGCGATAAAAAACACATAAATAGTATAGATGTTTTTGCAAACTTCATTTTCTAAACTTTACCAAATGTTCTGTTTCTATTTTCATACTCTTCTAAAGCTTTTTCCAAATCGTTTTCATCAAAATCTGGCCAATTTTTTTGACATATATAAATTTCTGCATATGCTGATTGCCAAAGTAAAAAATTACTTAGTCTATACTCACCTCCAGTCCTAATGATGATGTCTGGATCTGGCAAATCAGGGCAATATAAGTGATTTTTAAGAATTTCTTCATTAATAATTTTTATCTCTTTATTCATAATAGCATTAAACGCATCTACAATTTCTTGCCTTCCTCCATAGCTTAGCGCTAGGGTTAGAGTTAATCCCGTGTTATTTTTTGTTTTCTCAATTGTGGTTAAAACCCAATCCCTTGTTTTTTCTGGTAAATCTTCTATTCTTCCAACGATATTAAACTTTATATTGTTCCTTAACATGTTTTCAGTTTCGTTCTTTAGCATTGTAGAAAGCAAAATCATTAATGTATCAATTTCTTCTTTGGGTCTAGACCAATTTTCTTTTGAAAAAGTGTAAAGAGTGAGGAAAGGAATTTCTTTTTTTACACAATCGTTTATAATTTTTTTTGCGGTTTGCGCACCGTACTTGTGGCCAAAAGACCTCGGTTGATTTTTATGTTTAGCCCATCTCCCGTTACCATCCATTATAATTGCAAGATGATTAATTGAGTTTTTAATCATAACTATTTTTGTAGGCTGTTCGCAATTTTATTAAAAATTTCTGATATAGGGTGTTTGTCATTTGAGAAAACCAATGGTTCTCCTTTATCTATAGATAGCATTAGCTCCTCAGAGTAAGGAATTTGTCCTAATAGTGGAACATCAAGGCGCTTACTTTCACTAAGCCCTCCTCCTTCTTTAAACAAATGAAATTTATAATTAAATGACTTATCATTATTAAAAGGTATTTTCTTTTCATTAATGTATAACTCAATATCAGATAAATCAGTACTAGTCGACTCAACCTTACCGCTGATTTGCATATATGACATGTTTTCTACAACCCCTAACAAGGGTGTTTGTACCTTACTAAACATATCTGCTCCTTTTCGAACATCAGTTAAGGCAATATCATTTGGCGTTGTTACAATAATCGCTCCATCTAAAGGAATTTTTTGTGACAAAGTTAATTGAACATCTCCGGTTCCTGGTGGAAGATCTAGTATGAGATAATCCAATTCCCCCCACACAACATCTCTGAAAAACTGTTCTGTCATTTTTGCAACAAGAGGTCCTCTCCATACTACCGGTGCTTGGTTACCACTTATAAAACCAAAACTCATCAGCTTTAAATTTTCTTTGATAACTGGTATAATTTTTTGTTGATCATTTACTTCAGGATTCTCAATGATTCCCATGGTTATAGGCAATGAAGGACCATAAATATCGAGATCTAATAAACCTGTTTTATATCCCATTTTGGATAGCGAAGCTGCTAAATTCAATGCAATCGTAGATTTTCCCACGCCGCCTTTTCCACTTGCAACAGCGATAATATTTTTTATGTTGCCTTCAACATTAGCATCCTTGTTATTTGTATCTACTGTTTTTCTTGGTGCTTGGTCTAACACTTTAACTTTAATTTCAAAATTACCTATTTTAATCTTTTCAGATATCTCCATTACTAATTGATTTTTTTTCTCTTCATTTGATGAAGAAATAGCAAGAATAATGGTAATGGTGTTGTTATCAATTACAACATCTTTAACCATTCCGAAAGAAACAATATCTCTATTAAAACCGGGATAGTTAATTTTTTTTAGCTTATCTAATATTTGGTTTTTATCCATAATATATTACTATGCGAATGTAAAAATAGACAACGAATGTGAAAAATGTTATAAAATTATCAACTTATCTTTCTTGGCCAAAAAAAGAATAATTTTTATCAATAGATGGTTCATACTCATCAGGTACTTCATCTTCATCGTAGATAGCATCAACAGGACATTCAGGCTCACAAGCTCCACAATCTATACATTCTTCAGGATTAATATATAGCTGTTTATTGGTAGCATCATATCCATCCTCCTTTGCTTCCTCTCCTGATCCTTCAGGATCATCAGGGCCATGAATGCAATCTACTGGGCAGACTTCAACACATGCTGTATCGCATGTGCCAACGCAGGGATCTGTTATAATGTATGTCATTATTATATTAATTATACGTAGTTTAAATCCGATGTTCAAACAAAAAAACTTAAATTTATTTTTACTTTCAGTGCCCTTAATGAATTCAATAGCTAGATCCATTTACGATGTAGCATTTATTTGGCTTGTTTTAGAATTAACAAACTCAGAAAAAATCACCGGACTAGTAGCAATGACATCATACTTACCGGCAATTCTTTGTGGGCTTTTTATTGGAACAATTGTAGATCTTTTTTCAAAGACAAAAATGATATCGTTTGCAACAATAATGCAGGGATTAATTTTATCTCTCATTCCAATACTATTTTTTTTTGACATAAAATCTATTGGAGTAATTGTTTTGATTGCTTTTTTTCATAATGCTTTTGGATTGCCAATGGTGCCTGCATTTAATGCATATTTACCGACACAGATTGAAAAAGATGGTCTTTTAAAAGCTAATTCAATAGTAAACATATCATGGCAAACTGCTGTATTAATCGGGCCAATTATTGCAGCACAACTATTAACAGTATACAATGTTGAAAACCTATTTTTATTTTGTCTTTGTTTCTATTTCATAGCTGCTTTTATTACATCTCTTGCTCCCAGAGATAAAGTTGAAAAAGAAGAAATTAATTTTCGTAAAATTTTCAACAAAACTTTAGAAGGCATAGCGTATCTTAAAGAACATACAACATTTGCTTTCATCATTTTACTTACCTTGCTTAGCAACCTCTTTGTTATGGGACCCGCTATTGTTGGTATACCAATTTTGGTAAAACTTTACCTTGGAGGTACAGCCTCCGATTTTGCTCTCGTTGAGGCTTTTGTTGGTCTTGGAATGTTAATTGGAACTGCAACAGTTTATAAAATTGGTAACAGATTCAATCATGGAACCTTGTTTTTGTTGGGGCTT
>Ga0208390_1000842_pt1 | contig 11232 bp, 8 predicted proteins | sample Knorr_S7_td_Surf_FD_185594 | JGI IMG/M metagenome (GOLD analysis project Ga0208390, IMG submission 185594) | Marine microbial communities from Southern Atlantic Ocean transect - Knorr_S7_td_SurfaceA_ad_6m_LV_A (SPAdes) (version 2) | ecosystem: Environmental > Aquatic > Marine > Oceanic | place...
TTGGTGATCAACAGCGCCTTCCGAGCGATGTACGACGGTGAATTCATTCTGCGGTTTGACGACACGGACACCAAAGTCAAGCCGCCCCTCTTGGAAGCCTACGAACGCATTGAGGAGGAAACAACGTGGTTGATTGGACGGAAACCCGACCGGGTCGTGATTGCATCGGATCGAATCGACCTCTATCATCAGCACGCCACCGAAATGGTCGAACAGGGCTTTGGCTACGTTTGTAGGTGCACGGCTGATGACTTCAAGGAGTTCAGAATATCGAAAACCAATTGCCCGTGCCGCTCTCAAAACGTCCAGGACAACCTCGTGCTGTGGAAACGCATGTTGGACGGGAAATTCAAACCCGGCGAGGCCGTCGTTCGCGTCAAAACGGACATGTCCCTGAAGAATCCGGCCTTGAGGGACTGGCCTGCCCTCCGTATTCAGGACACAACAGCGCACCCGCACCCGCGACCGGAGGTCGGCTCCAAGCACGTGGTCTGGCCGCTGCTTGATTTTCAAAGCGCCGTTGAAGACCACCTCCAAGGTGTTACGCACATCGTCCGTGGAAAAGACCTCATGGACTCCACGAGGAAGCAGACCTTGCTGTACGAACACTTTGGCTGGACGTACCCAGAAACGATGTACTGGGGACGAGTTAAAGTTCACGAATGGGGAGGATTTTCCACGTCGCAGATGCGAACCGACATTGAGGCAGGTCGCTACACGGGTTGGGACGACCCGCGTCTGCCAACCCTTGCGGGCCTGCGCAATCGCGGCATTCAAGCGGAAGCACTGCGGAACTTCTGGACCGAACTGGGCATCACCCAGAAGGACATCTCGGTACCGTTGTCCACCCTGTATTCGCACAACACAAAATCCGTTGACGACGATGCACCGAGGTTGTCGTTTGTTCGCCACGCTGTTGAATTTGAACTGATTGGCGACCACCCCGACCAACTGAACATCCCCGTTCACCCCAACCATCCATCCATGGGCCTGCGAACGTGGAAACTGAGCGACGGTCGAATTTGGCTGGAGGGCGAGGACCTCGAAAAAATGGACCTTCGTCTCAAGGAATTTGCTGACGTAGCGCTTCACGATCAAGAGGCACGGGTGGAGAGCATCGAGCGAAGCGACAAGCGCCCGATCGTTCATTGGCTTCCCGTCTCTCAAAGCTTCGAGGCGATGGTGCTGAGCACAAAGGACGACACAATTGTTCACACCGAAGGCCAACTTGAACGACACAAATTCAAGGCGGGGACCATCGTTCAGCTGGAACGCGTCGGCTACGCCATCGTGGTGGACAGCACCACGCTGATCCTGTGCCATGAAGACTCCCAGGACGAATGAGCAAAGGAAGAACAAAAACCTGCGAGTGCCCTCACCGTGGTATGGGAAAGACGGTTGGCGACCTCACCTTGGACGATGAACACATGAGCGTCGGTGTCGATGACACCCTGCAGGAGGCTGCAAAACGACTGCTCACCATAAGCGGAGGCATCGTGGTCGTCCTCGGCGATGAACACCGTGTGAAAGGGGTCATCGGCCAGCGTCAACTCATCAAAGCACTCAGTCAGGGCGTCGACGCATCCGCTGTTCAATGCCACCAACACATGGAGATGGATTTCATGCAGGTCCGGCGGTCGGACGATTTGAAAACGGTTCTTGCTGACATCCAGCAGCGAAGTCCACAAGCCGTTGTCGCTGTGGACGAAAACGACGAATTCATCGGTTATTTTTCACCCGGCGACTACCAAGAGGCCGTCCAACTCGTTGAAAATCTAAAAGATCTGAGCCTGTGATCAGGCGACGATCTTGATCACTCGACCGCAGCCTTGACAGTTGAATCGGTGCGGACGTTCATCGGTCGTGATCGGATTCATGGTCTGACAGGCAGGACAGGCGATTTTGGGGTAGGACGGTGTGCTTGCGTTGCGCTGTACGCCGACCAACCGGGGGCTGGCGATGGCCGTCACCACCCAGATGAAGCCCACCGCACCCAGAGCGATGCCGATGAATGGAATTGGATAACCAAACAGCGCCACCAACAGAACGATGGGGGCCAACACGATTTCCATGTAGAGATAGGTTCGGCGTCTCGATTTGGTGAGCGCCAAACCCATCGCAAATGCACCGATGAGACCGACGATGGTGAGCAGGCTGATGGACACCGGGGCGTAGATCAGGTTGCTCGTCGGTAAGGTGGAAAGCACAAACGATTCATCCTGTTGGATGCCCTCACCTCGCATGCGAACCGTGTCGCCCCACGGCATGCGAGAAACGGAGAAATCAAACGCTTCTGATTCGCGCAGGATGCTGTTGCTCAACGCCGTGGTTGAGGTTGATTTGGCTTCCAGCATCAGGTCGTAATCGCTCCACAGCGGAGCCGGCTGAACAACCATGAAATTTCGCAAGACGTCAAGTCGAACGCTGTCCACCAACAATTCAGTTGTGGAGAACGTCAGCGTGACGGGATGATTGACAACGGCATCCTCGCCGTTCAGGTCAAGTTCGACTTTCAGTTCGTTGAACGCACGGAAATCTCCGAGCAATTCCTCGGTTTCCAATCCCAATCCATCGTTCATGTACATCGGACCGAGGCTGATCATCTGGCGTTCAAACTCCGATCGTTCGACTTCTTCCACGAAGCGACTGACGCGGTCTTCGTCCGAAACGGATCCTGCAGAAAAGGCACTCAGCATGGGGGAAAGGGCAGGGTTCTGATCGCCGATGTGGTCCATCCCCCACCGCATCCAGAACGCCATTTCATCGTGGACGGTGACCATTGTGATGCGCTCGAGGAGCAATCCTCCGTCTTGTTTTCGGAGGTTCATGGTGATGTCGAGTTCCATGCTGCTGCCTGACCCGTCGGTTCGCAGCGGCTCGTCGGGCGGGTAATAGGTGCCCGTTCCGCCACCGGTGTCGAAGGTTTCAATGTCGTACATGGCCGAACCGGTGAGGGCAGGCTTGTCCGCTTGGAACTTCAATTCAACACCGACGTCGATGGTCTCGGTTCCTCCGGCCGCCCCTGTCCATGTCCAGGTGACCCGGACGGTGTCGCCAACCGCCGTTTCAATGGGGTCGCCCGGGACGGCCTGACCGTTGACCTTCAGCGTGATGGACTCGGCCATGGCCAGCGTCGATAGCCCCCAAGGCGAGTCAAGTCGAACGGCCAAATAAACGTCCGAGCCCTCCACCTCGGGTTCGACCATCAGAATGTCCACAAGGGGAATCGTGGCTTCAATGGACGAATCCTTGTCCTCGCTCCCCCAGAGGAATTCCAGTTTTGCGTCGGTTGCCGGAACGCTGAACACAACGGCCTGAACGGTGAGTTCCAGCTCAATGTTCGAAGAACCGCTCGCCGTGAGGGTTTCCACGTCGATGTCAAAGGTGAGCGAACCCGCACCCTGTGCAAGGAACGATGAGCCCTGGTCGAGTTCCTGGCTGAAGGTTTTGGAACCTATGCTCACGGTGGCTGTTGCGTTTTGGATTCGAGCACCGGCTGCGTTGGAGACCTCGTAGTTCATGGAAAACGTCCATGTTGAACTCGGAACGGTACCTCCCCACGTGTTTGGCAGGAGCCACCGACCGATGCTTTCCTGCGAATTGATGGACGTTTCAGCGGTGAAACTCTGGGGATCTTCACCCAAATCCGCAGCAAACGGCGTCAAGCGCTTGTTGTTGTCCCCACCGATGAGGTAGAGGTCGACGGTGGAAGCATCGCAGCAGACCAACGTGTCGCCACCGGTGTTGGCCTGTGCGGTGGACAGGACCGGTGAAACGAGCGTCACGAGGAAAATCGCAACCAACAGAACAGCACGACGCATGGTTCTCCATCCGAGCCAACAGCCAGTGGCTCATAACTTCAACTCTTCTTGGTGAGCCTTGGAGCATCAAAGTGCCTTCTCGAGAAGCGCACCAAGCTCTTTCTCAAACAACGTGACCAAGGCCTCGCCAACTTCGCCCTGAAGCTCGTCGGGCAGGAGCCTCAATCCGAGGCGAGTAGCGGCTCTCGTTGCTTTCAATTCAGCGTAGATGCTTCGAGCCTTGGAGTGGAAGTAATACGCCACAGCCTCCTTGATTTCGGCCTTCAGTTCGGGGTCTTCTTCCACCTTGTTGCGAATGTGACTTTTGAGTTCGTCCTTGACGAGATCACGAAACGCTTCAATCACCAAATCTTCGGTTGACATCAACTCTTGGAGTTGGTTCTGGATGCTTCCCGTCAGCAGACGCTCAATGGCCATGGTTGTGCGTACCCCCTCTAAGGTTTGAATCCGTCGCTCATGCATTCGGTGACAAAACACCGGTTTTCAACCAACGGTCAAGCACGCTCGACGCAAACAGCCGGGCGTCATCAGCGTCCTCTGGCCAAGCTTGACGGACGCTCTCCATCTGGCTGACGATGTCGACTTCGCAATCGCCCACGAGCATTCGATGCCACACCAATTCTTCCAAACGTGGCGTGGAAAGTTCCGACTCGGTCAAACACGGCAAGACGAGTTCACTCAGCGCCATGCTTCTCTCTTCAACGTCCATGGTGGGCCAAACCTTGGCCAGACGTTTGAGTTGTCGAGTGGACAACCCATCCAAGCTGCTCGTGAAGGGATTGTGCACCTCTGGCAGGGGGACAACACGAACCGTGCCCTCTTCCCTGAGATGATTCACGAGCAAGGTATGGATGGGGTCCATGTTCGTGTCGAGTGCAGCACGCAACCACAAACCGAGGGAGAGAAAGGGTCGAAGGTTCCGAACGCGGCGACCGTTTTGGGCCAACATCGCAGCCAGAGCAGCGCTTTGGGCAACCGCATCCAACGATCCGGTGAATCGACGGTGCGCTGACCCCAGTTCAACACGGGTGGTCAGCGGCACGATGTGGACATGCTCCGACGGTGTGAGGTTGGCGATGTCTCGCGTGGCCTCCTCAACATCCAAGACGATCGACAACCCGGTCTCTTCAACTCGCCAAGCCGCATCGGCGTCCCTGGGCAGGTGGTGTCGCGACGTGAAAAACCGTCGACGGTACTTCAAACCAAGATCCAAGCAGGCTGCCTCAAGGTGCCCCAGCGCCAACACGCCCTCAACGGTGGCGGGTGCGCTCAGGTGCAGAAGACCAGCGGCCTTGATTCGCTCTCCGTGGTCGGCGAGCAAGGGTGCCACGGGGGCAAACATCGCCGTCGCAAGCACGTCTCGCATGGTGAACAATTGTCAGGAACGGTGTGTTCCTCATGAAGGTGTTCGTCGACGAGGTTGACTCACTCAACCATCAAACGAAGTTCGTCGCGCTTGTACCGCCAGTCGCTGGGGAGACGGTTTTCGCCGATGTAGTACGAAGCAAGTCGGCGGATTTTGGATTCGGTGATTTCCAAAGCACGCTTGTTGTGAATGTCCTTGTGGTTTCCCGAGCCGAGGTGATTGATGATGGCCACGGCTTGTCGCATGAGGTTCATCATGTCCTCAGGGTAAGCGCCCATCATGTCGTTTTCAGCGAGGAACTGCCCGATGCGCTTCCCGAGAACGAGACGGGCGTTGGGGACGGCGTGCTTGTCCCGTAGGACGGTGCCGATCTCAGCGGTGCTCATGCCCGATTTGGCGAGGTCAAGAACGAGCGACTGCACCGCTTCTTTGTCCGTGTTGGACCATTCAGGGGCGTCCGTAACGTGAGGGCGAGTCGAGCCACTCTGGCCTTTTCGAGACTTGTACATACGTGCCATTTCACACCACCAAGCGGCTTTGCGACTTATCTCCCCTTCTTAATCACTCCGCCGAGCGAGGGCGTCGTTGGTTCATGACTTCTTTTTCCGCTGGTGGGATTTTGCAAGCGTACCCGGCGTACCGTTCCATTCCCAACCAGCCGCCGTTGCTCGGGCCAGTCCGATGCACCGGTCGCCTTGAATCACACGCACGTCGTCGCCCAGTCGAATGCCAGCATCGGCCTTTTTGACAAGTTGTGCGAACACATCGCCTTTCCACGAGACATCGTCATGCAGGTGAACGGTCTTCAGCGCCCCGTGTTCGTGCAGGAGGTCAATCGCCGCTCTGGAAAACGAAAATCCGTTTCGGTCGATGGACCACACCGCAACTTGCGTGCCGTTCAGTTCCAAACGCCATCGAGGCAGTTTTCCGCGCACAACAAGGTCCTCGCACCATGCATCGGTTTGGGTGGTTTTTCGTGCAATGCTCTTGAAGTGTTCTTTCAGCCGAAGGCTGTTTTTCTGATTTTTCAGTTCAAACGTGGCCTTCGCGTCCTTGACGGCATCGGTCAACCTGGCCAGCGCATCGTGGTGCGTTGCACCGTTCGAGCCGCGTGTGTCCACCACCTCGACATCGAGAAAACTCAGGTCCATGGCGGTGTGGTTGATCACGCGGTGGTAACCGGTTCGCTGAACGAGCGCCAAGAGCATCCTTTGGACCCTCTCGAGTTCATCTTTGGACCACTCGCCGGTCACCGGTACGTCGTAGTTTGCTGCCGGCCAGATGTCCTCAAGATCACGCGGTACGAGACCCAACGGCGATGTCATCATCACTTCGTGACAACCGGTTGAAGCGATGGCACGTCGGAATTGCGAATGCGATTTTGACAGCCGGTACGGCTTTCGAGCCGAACATGGAAGCAGAATCATCACTTTACGAACAGGCTCCGGAGCCCGGTACTCAAGGACCATGAAGCGCTCCCAATCAGCGACCAGAGGATCGGAGAGTGCTGTAGCGGAAAAACACGGGAATTCCGTCGCCGAAGGGCGGTGAGAAGCGAGGTTTCCCGTTTGGTTCTTCATGCACTCGCGGTGGCGGCGAAGATGTTCCACCAGTCGAGGGCTGGCGAGGCTCTGTTGGTCGGCCAACGTTCGTATCTGACCGGCGATCAGGAAAGCCCTGACCTCGTCGAGCGACTTCATCATGTGGACGGCCTGAGCTTCAATGCTGGTTTCCTCGTGGTCCAGTGGATGGCGCGGACCCCGCGAGGTCAGAAGAACGCCGTTTGCGGCCGCTTCGTGGCATCGGGCGAGGTCGAACAGGTCCACGCCCATCGAAGCGAGTACACCGAGGTTGTCGGGTCCAGCCAAGCCTGGCGTCCAAAGAAGGGCCCCCGGAAATCGATGCTTCAACGTCATGATGGCGAGTGGAAGTTTACCGGGTTGAGAAGCGAGCTGGAGGGCATCCGTGAGCACCACCAATTCTGGAGCGAGGTCCTGATCGGTGAGGGATTCGTCGTGGTTCATCCGCTGCCAAGAGACGGGAAGAAGTTGAGCGGTCCCGTGCTCCTCACCCGCATTTGCGTCCTCGAGCGACGGGGGGAGAACGTGCCCGAGATTCACTTCGTAATGCGGTGCGTTTCGTCCAAAATCAGGAGGCGAGAAGGCGCCGCGAGACCGTACGCTCAACACGGTAGGAATGGATGCGGTGGTCGACGATTCGAAGGGTGCGTACGCCAACGGAAGCGCGGGGTCCCCCTCCATCAACACCAAGGCCGGTGTTTCAGAGGTGGGCGATTTTCGGTCGCCCAGGCCCCAACGTCGTGCGTAGCGATCTCGATGCATGACGGTTCGACCAAGTGCATCGCCCATGGGCTGGCCTGTCGGCATGGCTTCTTGAAGAGTTTGAAACCACGGGAGGGGTGGATTTGAAAGACTCCACTCACCCGCAGTGCCATGGGTTGGTGGCGACGACAGCACACGGCCATCGTGCTCGTTTTGCTGTTCTCCACCAGCCTGTGGCCAGCCGTGTTGGCCGAGCCTACGTTCGACGAGAACGCCGACCTTCGACTTGACGAAGTACAACTCGAAGCGGGTGAAGTCGTTTCCTTTGACGTGGTACTGGACGAGGATCGATTCGCAGTGATTGCTTGGCAGTGCTCGGAATGCGATATCAGTCTTGAATCACCACCGGAGGGTGTTGAGGCAAATCTCCACGGAACGCAGATGATGAGTGCGCACAGCGACGAAGAAACGACGCTGCAACTGACCGCACGTTCCGAGATCTCAGAGACAATGACCCTCATGAGGCTGGTCAACGTTGAGGACGTACAGACGAGCAACCGTCCGTCACCCAACGCAGACGTTGATTCAACACCGGTGGGGCGCTGCCCTGTTGCGAGCGATTGTTTGAACGTCTCATCGGGGAGTTTGGCGACCGTCGTCGACCTCAACAACAACGGTTTCCTTCAGCAAGGTGTCGCTCTCTCATCCAACGACCACCACCTTGTGTTTGACGCTCTGGAAGGCGATTCACTGGAATGGCAATGGTTGGCATCCACCCACGACGTCACCGTGGAGATGTACCATCAAACAACCAGCGGTGAACTCCTCCTCAACGGCACCCACCGCTCTGGAGAAGCGCACGCCGAAGTCGGAGACACGCCGCAACAACCTGGTTATTGGGTGGCGCCTGAGGACGGTCGGTTTGTTGCACGTTTGTCCACCGAGGCGGTTCGTGCGATTTGGGCGGCCAACGTTGTCGTGCACCCTCATGCCCCGTTCACCGCCCTGCTCGATACCGAGTTGGACCAAGGGGCACGGGTGGTGGGGCACCATTCAACCATCGCCACCTTTGACTGGCCAGAATTTGAGCGGCTGAAGTTGAATGCCCCCGTTGGCCACGTTGAGATCAGCGTTGACCAGTTGTGGAACGGTGCTTGGGTCGCAGGTTCCCCGATGCTCCTGAGGGCGGGAGAAGAACAAATCGTCTACCCCTACCCCGATGCAGAAGGAGGACGCCTGATCATCACCAACACCTCGGCGTTCGCCGTGGATGCTTCGTTTCAATCCTTTGCTGACCTCGAACAACTCGAGGCGCCGTCCTTTCGACCCGAAGGAACGGGTGAAGACAACGCATCGTGGCCCGTGATCAACCTCACGAGCACAACGGAGGGTGAATTCACGCTCTCGGTTCACGACACCGTCGACACCTACCGGCTGGTGGTTGACGGTTGGGCCGAAAGCATCCATTTCGTTCAATTCGTCCTGACAGGTGATATCGCAGGATTGGAACTCCAGCTGTGGGACATCGACCAAACGACGGGAGAGGTCATCAACACCGACATCACACGACCGATCGGCGAACAACTGAAAATCGGACTGCAGGTTGGTCGAGGAACGCATTACCTGCAGCTCAGGTATCAGAACGCCTCGGAGGCAACGCCGCATCTTTGGGGGGAGGACGTCGAGGGGCGAACCTACGCTCTTCAAGCGTCCTACTCGCTCATTGACGAAGGCGAACAACCCTGGTTCCCCCCAAGCGACGAAGCCGTGTTTTGGGGAAGCGTTGCTCGCTGGTTCATGGGCATTCTGTTCCTGCTGCCGGTGGTGTACCTGGCGATTTATGTGAAACGTTCCAAGACGTTTGCCGCATCGGTGGCGGCAAAAAAGCAGCGACTGGCATGGTACGTGGAACGGTTGGACAGAGGCGAGAGCAGCGTCAAAGAAGCCCGCACCGATCTTGCAAAAGCCCTCCGTGCGGTTGCTCAACTGGACTGGCAAGATGGGCTGGAGGCTTGGGGTCCGAAGCGACTGGAACACCGAACCGAAGACCTGGCACTGGCGGTGTGGAGCGTTGACGAACGCATGGCAACGGTCGCAGGTGCATGGCCCGTGGTCGTGGGCGTGCACGTCCTGAACGGGACGTGGGATTTGGCAGCCTTGCGCTTTGATGCACCGGACGGTGAGGCGTTCGAGGTGGTTGGACTCGAACCACGCTTTTTGTTTCAGGGAGAGGAAGTCTTTCTGGACACCATGGGCCCCGGACACAGCACGTATCTGATGGCCGAGTTGAACGGCTCAGCCCAGCGAGTGGACGTGGAACTGAACGGGCGAATGGACGGTGTTCCGTTTGCAGCCCGCGTGCCTGAGACGCTGGAGCGCAACTGATCCGTTAGGATCGTCGTCGCTCGCTCGCATCCTCGACAATGCTCCCGAGGACATCGTCTGGGGACAAATCGCTGCGAAGTGCATCCAGACTTTTTCGAGTGGCCTTGGGCACTTTTTTCGGCATGTGGAGTTTGAGAAGGACGACGACATCGCCACGCCCGCTGCCGCGCTGCCGTGGAAGGCCGCGTTTACGGACTTCGATGGTCTCACCCGAATTGGAGTGAGGGGGGACCTTGATGATCAACGGTTTCCCGTCGAGGTGTTCGAGTTCAACGGTCGTGCCCAGCAAGAGGTCGGCATATCCGAGCGGCAAGGACATGATGAGGTCGGAGCCTGTTCGTTCAAACCACGGGTGCGTCTCAATTTCGATCTCAATGAACAAATCGCCCGGCTCGCCCACGCCTTGAGGAGCGGGTTCGCCCCTTCCACGCATTCTCAGACGGGTGCCGTTTTCGGCCCCCTCTGGCACGCTGAACCGAATGGTGTTGGACTTGAGTTGTGTGCCGGTTCCATCGCAGTCTCCACACGGATGCTCGGCGATTTTCCCGCGCCCTCCGCAATCCGAGCAGGTTTGCAGCACTTCTTGGATGAAAGGGCCAACCTGCTGACGAACCCGCACTTGTCCCTGACCCCCGCACGACGTGCATGTTTCCAGAACCCCGCCTCGGGCTCCCGTCCCCTCGCAAGTTGCGCAGATTTCAGGCAGGTCAAGCACCACTTCCTGTTCGCTGCCCAACAAAACATCCACGAGTTCGACCGAGTGCCTCAACAAAATGTCTGAGCCGCGCCGGGTCCTCCGTCGACGGGAACCCCCGCCGAAAAACGACGAGAAGAAGTCACCGCCGAGAATGTCTTCGAGGTTGATGTTGAAACCACCCCCGCCAAAGCCTCCAAAGGGACTGCCTTGAGGTCCATCGTGACCGAAACGATCGTAGTGGGCCCGTTTTTGCTCATCGGAAAGCACGGCGTAGGCTTCTTGAATTTCTTTGAACCGTTCCTCCGCATCGGTTTCCGTGCTTCGGTCGGGATGGTATTTCCGAGCAAGGCGACGAAAAGCGTTCTTCAAATCCCCGCTGCTGGCCGACTTTTCGACGCCCAAGACTTCGTAGTAGTCTCGTTTGTCGCTCATGTTGTCGTCCTCGTGGTTTGCGATGCGGGACCTGATTTGAACCTCACGCCTTGGTTTTACAGGTCAAGACCGCAATGCGGGCAGTAGAGGTCTGCGGGGCTCACAACACCGCCGCATCCCGGGCATGTGGGTCCAGCAACCGATGGGGAAGCACCGGTTCCAGAGGCACTCGGTTCCGGCAGCATCGCCATGCTCTCCAACGATTGACTGACCGTGGGTGAAGGTGAGGAATCAGACTCGTTGCGCACC
>Ga0208390_1000843_pt1 | contig 11223 bp, 6 predicted proteins | sample Knorr_S7_td_Surf_FD_185594 | JGI IMG/M metagenome (GOLD analysis project Ga0208390, IMG submission 185594) | Marine microbial communities from Southern Atlantic Ocean transect - Knorr_S7_td_SurfaceA_ad_6m_LV_A (SPAdes) (version 2) | ecosystem: Environmental > Aquatic > Marine > Oceanic | place...
ACCATCATGAAAAACATCCCATGGATTTAAACCTAGGTTAGCTTCAATTGTGAATCCCAAACCCATTCCACAAAGAAACAAACCTATCATTAGTTGTGGAAGTCTGTTGATAGCTCTTTTATTCATTATTTATAAAAAGGTTCTCAAGTTGAGATATATTTTCAGGACATAGCTCGTAAGTAGATTGGAATCTTAATATAGGCACAATGCGGTCATCCTTATTAATTGATAAACCGTAATTATTTATTTGTGATGTGATTATTTCAATAGAAGCATTTTCATTAATCCACTTTTCTGCATTAAGACAGATTTCTTTACCCAGATTAATTAAATCAGAATCATCTAGTTCATTTAAAGTATCTTCGCTATCGGCAATTCTGACTTGATTAATAAACTCATCACCAAATGTTTCAGAATTAAAAGTACTGTAACTTATAAAACTGATTACAGAAATAATAAAAATAACTATAAAAGAGATCAGAGTTTTATCGTTCATATTATATTATTAGCCGTTCTCAGATTTACTTTTCTAAACAAGTACCCGGAGGGGGAGTCGAACCCCCACATCCGAAGATACTGGATTTTGAATCCAGCGCGTCTGCCAATTCCGCCATCCGGGCTTTATAAGGATTATATTCATATCAAGATGAATGAGAGAAAATTTTTATAAGTTTACAATAATACTGTGGTAATTCTTATAGATGGTCATAGCATTGCTTTTAGAGCATTTTATGCACTTCCAGATTCTCTTGTTACAAAAGAAGGATTTCCTACCAATGTAATTCACGGCTTCTTGATGATGATTTCTAAAATCATAAAAGATTTTGATACAGATAAATTAATAATTACATGGGATGTCTCAAAAAAAACTTTTAGAACAGATTTATATAAAGATTACAAAGGAAATAGAAAATCTGCTCCTGATGAATTCAAGGTACAAGTAAAAGTTTTACAAAAATTAATAGAAAAATTCAATATTCCACAAGTGTCTGTAGAAGGCTATGAAGCAGATGATGTACTTGGGACACTTTCAAAAAGTTTCAATGACAATAATGAAGAGGTTTTAATAGTTACTGGAGATAGAGATTCTTTTCAGCTAATAGGTGATAAAACAAATGTACTTTACACAAAAAGAGGAATTTCAGAAGTTGAGAGATTTGGTAAAGCGGAGTTTGAAGAAAAATATCAAATTTCAACTTCACAATATATTGAATATTTAGGATTAAAAGGTGATTCATCAGACAACATCCCAGGACTGCCAGGAGTCGGTGAAAAAACAGCAATTAATTTACTTTCTGATTATGAAAATATAGAAAATATATATAAGAATCTTGATGACTTAACACCAAAATTAAGAGATACGTTCCAAGAAAACAAAGATTTGCTGATGCTTAGCAAGGATCTTGCAACAATAAAAAGAGATTTAGACATTAATCTACCTGAAACAAAAATAAAAGATTCTATTTTTTTTAATGAGGAAGTACTTGATAATGCAAAAGATGAAATTATGAAATATGAGCTGACAAGATTTTTAGGTGAAAGAAAAGATACTACTCAAATTAATAATTCTGAAGAACTAGAAATTGTACTTATTAAAGAAAAAATTGCTGATGAAAGTATAATTTTTAATTTTGAAAATAAAAATTACTTTGTGACTAATAATTCATTTGGTGAATTTAAATCATTAGAACAATTTAATAATGTGATTTCAATGTCATCACAAACATTTGCTTTAAATTCAGAATTTGAGCTTGATATTGAAAGATTCTTAGCTTTTGATTGTTGTTTGTTTTTAATTGATCCAAGCATTAAACCAGACAATCTATTAAATATTGTTTCTTACATTGATAAATATTCTGAAATAAATAAAAAATCTAATCTGAGTGAATATCTATTATTTTTTCAAAATAATTTTGATAATATAAAAAAACAATTCAGTGACTTTAAAAAAGATAGAAAACTTTTCCAGATATACAAGGATATAGATTTTCCAATGTTAGATATATTGTCTTTAATGGAAAAGGACGGTATATCTGTTTCATTACCTAAAATGAAAAAACTATCAAAACAATTATCTAAAGAATTAGAATCTTTAAGCAATAAATGTTTTAAGATTACAAATCAAGAATTTAACTTAAATTCTCCAAAACAACTTTCTGAAATATTTTATAATGAAATGAATTTTCCAGTTCTTAAAAAAACACCTAAAGGAGCGCCGTCTACAGATGCTTCTGTTTTAGAGGAATTATCAAAAGAACATGACTTACCAAAATATATTTTAAAATATAGAGAATTAGAAAAGATTAGATCAACATATGTTGATGGTTTAATTCCGGAAGTAACTAAACATAATAAAATCCACACTCACTTCAATTTATTTGGAACAGCAACAGGAAGATTGTCATCAGAAAAACCAAACTTACAAAATATTCCAAACAAGACAGAATTGGGTCAAAAAATAAGAGATTTCTTTATAAGCAAACCTAATTTTTCATTCATTATTGCTGATTATTCTCAAATAGAGTTGAGGGTTCTTGCTCATTTGAGTCAAGATTCTACAATGATCGAAATATTGAAAAATAAAAAATCAGATATACATTCTGAAACTGCTTCTCGAATATTTGATGTACCAATATATGATGTCACTTCAGACATGAGAAGAAAAGCAAAAGAAGTAAACTTTGGCTTAATTTACGGGATGGAAGCTTTTGGACTTTCAAAAAGTTTAGATATCGAACAAAAAGAAGCTTCACAATTAATTGAATCTTATTTTTCTCAATTTCCTGAGATTAAGGGGTTTTTAGATAATATAGTCTTAAAAGCATCAAAAGATACATTTACGGAGACTCTAATTGGTAGAAAAAGATATATTCGTGAATTAAATTCATCAAATTTTCAAGTTAAAGCTGCAGGAAAAAGAATCGCTATGAATGCACCTATTCAGGGTACTGCTGCAGATATCATGAAAATTGCGATGATCAAAGTTGTTCATAAAATAAAAGAATTAGACCAAACAGAATTACTTTTACAGATACATGACGAAATTATTATAGAAACCAAGAATTCATTAAGTTCCAAAGTAGAAAAAACTATTATTTCTGAAATGGAAAAAGCTATGAAATTAGATGTCCCTTTATTTGTAAATACTAAAGTTTCTGAATCACTCGCAAATTTTAATAATTAGTTTGTAAAAAACTCAGATATGTTATTCTTATTGACGCAACACTATGATTGGAAAAAACTTTAATAATGGTAAATAATAGCGATGAGGCGTCAGCGCCATCCAACGTAGTGTCTCTTCCAGATGATATAAAACCTGAGGATTTTCCAGAACTTCTAGAGCAAACTTTAGTATCTTTCAACGATGGTGATGTCATTGAAGGGACAATTGTAAGAGTTGATAGAAATGAAGTTATGGTTGATGTTGGTTATAAGTCAGAAGGCGTTATTCCATCAAGAGAGCTTTCAGTAAGAAAAGGTGTTAATCCCAAAGAAATAGTAAAAGAAGGTGACAAAATCCAAGCTTTAGTTTTGGACAAAGAAGATGATGAAGGGAGACTGATTCTTTCTGTCAAAAGAGCAGTCTATGAAAAAGCGTGGGGAGACATTCAAGAAATATCAGACAACAAGAAATCTATAAAAGGAACAGTTATTGAATCAGTCAAAGGCGGTCTGATCGTAGATATTGGTGTAAGAGGTTTTTTACCAGCTTCATTGATTGACGTTAGAAGAGTTAAAGAGCTTTCTTCATATATTGGCGAAGAAATAGAAGCAAAAATTTTAGAACTTGACAGACAAAGAAACAATATTGTTTTATCTAGAAAAGCTCACCTAGAAGAAGAAATGTCAGAAGAAAGACAAGGGTTTTTAGATGATCTTCAAGTTGGTGACATCAAAGAAGGAAAAATTTCATCAATAGTGAGCTTTGGCGCTTTTGTTGATATTGGTGGTATGGACGGATTAGTACACGTTTCAGAATTGTCTTGGAGGCATGTCGAAAACCCAAATGAGATTGTTAAAGTTGGAGATTCTGTAACAATAAAAGTTTTGGAAATTGATAATGATAAAGAAAGAATATCTTTATCAATAAAGCAAGTCAAAGAAGATCCATGGTTAGATTTCGAACTTCATTATAAAGAAGGAGACGTAGTTGAAGGCGAAGTTACTAAAGTCGTACCTTTTGGTGCTTTTGTAACTATTGGAAAAGGTGTGGAAGGACTAGTTCATGTATCTGAAATTTCAAGTGAGAAAGTTGATTCCCCAGAACTCGCTTTAGCTCTTGGTCAAAAAGTTCAAATTAAAATAACCGAATTAGATATTGAAAAGAGAAGAGTAAATTTATCAATCAAACAAGCAGATCCAAACTGGAAAGAAGTAGAATCAGATAAAAAAACTCCAAAAACGCACTCTAGTGCAACTGAAGACTCTGCACCGAAAAGACAAACAGTTGAAGGCGTTGACGAGTCTTTAGAAAATATCCTCCAAGAACTGAAAGAGAGAGGAATAGGAAACTCTTAATCTTATTTTTTTTTACGCTTAATCTTTAAGTATGGCAAAAAAAATAATAATTGTAACTGGTCCAATTGGTAGTGGAAAAAGTACCACGATTGAATATCTAAGGAAGAAAGGTTTTCAAACCTTAGATCTTGATAAGATCTCAAACGAAATAATCAACTCAAATGAGTCAATTAAATTTCTAGATACTAATTTTCCTGGTGTTATTAAAAACCAAAAATTAGATAAGGAGTCTCTTGCAGATATTGTTTTTAATGATATTGATAAATTAAAAACATTAGAAGAATATCTTCATCCGAAAATTTTAATAGAATTCCAGCAATTAGCCGCAAAAATTGACGGGGTACTCTTTGTCGAAGTATCAGCTCCAAAAAATATTCACAAAGATTTTGAATGTTTGGTAATTAGTACACCTGAAGCAGTAAGAATAGAAAGATTACTGGATAGAGACATGAAATTAAATGATATTAAAAATAGAATTCAAACACAACAAAATGAAGATTGGTGGAACAGTTTAGGTCATGTTATTATAAACAATTCACATACTTCTTTAGAGCAAGAAATTGATAAATATATAAATGAAAAAATTTGAAGTAATTTCTGAATTTTCTCCTAAAGGCGATCAACCTAATGCTATAAAAGAATTAAAAAATGGAATTGCTAGTGGAAATACTTTTCAAACTCTGAAGGGAATTACCGGTTCGGGTAAGTCTGCGACAATTGCTTGGTTGATTGAACAAACTCAACTTCCTTCACTAGTTTTAGCACCTAACAAAGCACTTGCTGCTCAATTAGCAAATGAGTTTAAACAATTTTTTCCAAATAATAGAGTTGAATATTTTGTTTCTTACTATGACTATTACCAACCCGAAGCATATGTACCACGTTCAGATACTTTTATCGAAAAAGACGCAACTATAAATGAAGAAATCGATAGATTAAGACATTCAGCAACTAGTGCACTTTTGTTACGTGATGATGTAATTGTTGTTTCATCTGTTTCATGCATTTATGGACTCGGTTCCCCAATTGAATATAAAAATAAGTTAATACCAATAATTAAGGGTGAAGTTTTTGATATAGAAGAACTATTAATCAAATTAGTTAAGCAACAATACATTAGAAATGATTTAGTTGTGGACAGAGGGGCCTTCAGACTAAAAGGCGATACACTTGATATATTTCCAGTCTACGAAGAGACGATATTTAGAATCGAATTTTTTGGTGATGAAATAGAGAACATATCAAGAATTGACCCAATAACTGGTGAAATAATTGAAAAACTTACTGAATTAGCAATATTACCAGCATCTCATTATGTCATTTCAGATGAGTCGAGAAAAAATGCTTTGAAAGAAATTGAAAATGACATGGAGACACAAGTTGCTAAGTTTAAATCCGAAAACAAACTACTAGAGGCTCAAAGGATTGAACAAAGAACAAAATATGATTTAGAAATGCTCACTGAACTTGGAGTATGTTCCGGAATTGAAAATTATTCAAGATATTTTGATGGTAGAGATCCAGGGGAACCACCTTTTACTCTACTTGATTTTTTTCCTGATGATTTTTTAATGGTTGTAGATGAAAGCCATATTGCAATACCACAGATACGTGGACAGTATGAAGGTGATAAATCAAGAAAATCTACACTAGTTGATTATGGCTTTAGATTGCCTTCTGCTCTTGACAATAGACCACTTAAATTTGATGAATGGAAAGAAAGAGTAAATAAAGCAGTGTTAGTTTCTGCAACACCTGGAAAATGGGAAAATGAAAATTCTGAAAATTTCATTGAGCAAGTGATTAGACCAACTGGTTTATTAGACCCTAAAGTAAAAATTAAATCTACAAATAATCAGATTCAAGATCTTTTAGAGGAGATAAATTCTGTAGTTGAAAATGGTAATAGAGTTCTTGTCACAACATTGACAAAAAAAATGAGTGAGGCTTTAAGTGATTATCTAATAAATGCAGGTGTCAAGACAAGATATCTTCATTCGGATATAGATACTTTGGAAAGAATTGAAATTCTTAGAGATTTAAGAAGAGGAGATTTTGACGTATTAGTTGGCATTAATTTACTAAGGGAGGGCCTTGACTTGCCAGAAGTACAACTAGTGGCAATTTTAGATGCAGATAAAGAGGGCTTTTTAAGATCTGAAACTAGCTTAATCCAAACTATAGGAAGAGCTGCTAGGAATCAAGATGGATATGTAATCATGTATGCTGACAAAATAACTGATTCAATGAGCAATGCAATCGGTGAAACAGAAAGAAGAAGAAACTTACAAAAAAATCATAACATTAAAAACAAAATTACTCCCAAGACCATACAAAAAGAAATAACTGACATTTTGGAAATTGTTGAGAAAAATAGAAGTAAAACAGGTAAGAGTCTTAATAAATCCTCAATGAACATAACCGATGCTTCAAAAGGTGATCTAATAAAATTATCAAAAACTATTGAAAAAGAAATGAAATCTGCAGCCGATTTCTTAGAATTTGAACTTGCTGCTAGATTAAGAGACGAATTAAAGGAATTAAAAAAAGAAATTCAAGAATTGTCAGAATGAAAGAAGATATTTTAAAAGTCAGAGGGGCTCGAGAACATAATTTAAAAAATATTTCTGTAGATATCCCAAAAAATAAACTTGTAGTAATTACTGGATTGTCTGGTTCGGGAAAATCTTCGTTAGCATTTGATACTATTTATGCAGAGGGTCAAAGGCGTTATGTTGAAAGTTTATCTGCATATGCAAGGCAATTTCTAGGGCAAATGGAAAAACCCAATGTTGAAAGTATCGACGGCCTTTCACCGGCAATTGCTATAGATCAAAAGACTTCCTCCAGAAGTCCAAGATCTACAGTAGGAACTGTAACTGAGGTCCATGACTATTTAAGATTACTTTGGGCACGTATTGGAGTGAGTTATTGTCCTCAATGTAATAATAAAATTGAAAAACAATCTGTAAATTTTATAGTGAATCAAATTATGGAATTCGGAGAAAACTCCAGTATTGATATTCTTGCACCAGTTGTGAAATCAAGAAAAGGAGAATTTGAAACATTATTTAAAGATTTACAATCACAAGGATTTTCAAGAGTCTTAGTTGATGGTGAGATAGTAAGATTAGACGAGGCTAAAAGACTTGATAGATACTTCAATCATGATATTTCGGTAGTGATTGACAGAATTAAAATAAAAAAAACACCTGGTAGAAGGTTGCCTCAATCAGTTGAAACTGCATTAGATTTGACCTCTGGCTTAGTTGATGTAAGTTTTGAAAATAAAATTTATTCATTTAGCCAAAATTTGGGATGTATTAAATGTGGATTGTCATTCGATAAGCTAGAACCAAGAGATTTTTCATTCAATTCACCCTTTGGAGCATGTGAATTATGTAATGGTCTAGGTGTTAGTTATGAGATTGATGAGCAACTACTAATTAAAGATATTAGTTTATCAATTAATGAAAATGTCTTTCCAGATATGTCTACAAGAAAATATTTTAGGGCTCAAATCCACGGTGTATGTGAACATTTTGGAATCCCAACTGATCAACCTTATAAGAATTTGTCAAGAAAACAAAAAGATATACTTCTTCATGGTTCAAATGGAGAGAGTACTGTTATTCGATATGTAAATAGATTTGGTAACTCAAGAATCTGGCACAAGCCATATAGAGGCATAATCCCAATATTTAAAAAAAATTACGAAGAGACAAATTCAGAGGCAGCTAGAGATTACTACAAACAATTCATGAGGGAATTGCACTGTTCTGTTTGTGATGGTGAAAGATTAAATCCAAGATCTAGATTGGTAAAAGTTAAAAGTTATTCATTAGGGGAATTGAACAATTTGTCTATCTCTGAATCAGTTAAAGTTTTTAAAAGTCTTAAATTAACCGGTAATGACAAAGAAATTGCAGAACCAATTTTAAGAGAAATAAGTGAAAGGTTGACTTTTCTAAATGAAGTTGGTTTGAGCTATTTACAACTAAGTCGAGGAGCAGCCACTTTATCAGGCGGTGAGGCACAAAGAATAAGACTTGCAACACAAATTGGTTCTGGTCTTACAGGTGTTTTATATGTATTAGATGAGCCTTCAATAGGATTGCACCAATCAGATAATAAGAAATTAATTGACACATTAATCAGGTTAAGAGATTTGGGAAATACCGTCTTAGTGGTCGAACATGATGAAGAAACGATGAAATCATCCGACCACCTTATTGACATAGGATGGGGAGCAGGTGAGCAAGGTGGAGAAATAGTAGCCGAAGGTGACTGGAAAAAAGTTTCTGGAAACTTAAAATCAGTCACTGGACAGTACTTATCTGGAAAACAAACAGTACCTTATCCAAATGTAAGAAGAAAAAGTAATGGAGTAAAAATAACTGTCAGAGGAGCCAAAGAAAATAATTTAAAAGATATAACTGTCGATTTTCCTTTGGGTCAATTTATTTCTGTAACTGGTGTTTCTGGAAGTGGCAAATCTACATTAATAACTGATATTTTATCAAAATCTATTCAGAATGAGTTTTCAAAAAATTTGATTATTCCTGGTCTTCATAAAAGTATTTCTGGCCTAGAAAATATTGATAAATTAATTGAAATTGATCAGTCGCCTATAGGTAGGACACCTAGATCTAATCCTGCAACATATTCAAGCGTTTTTGATCAAATCAGAAATTTATATTCACTAACAGAAGAATCAAAAATTCGAGGTTATAAACCAGGACGATTCTCATTCAATGTTCCAGGGGGAAGATGCGAATATTGTAAGGGTGATGGAAATATCAAAGTTGAAATGTATTTTTTACCAGATATATATGTAATGTGTGAAGATTGCCAGGGTACTAGATATAACTCAGAAACACAATCTATTAGGTGGAAGGGATACAGTATTTCTGACATTTTAGATTCAACAGTAGAGAGCGCTCTAAATATTTTTGAAAATCAACCATCAATTTATCGAATAATTAAAACATTAGATGATGTAGGACTTTCATATATAAAGCTTGGCCAACCCGCAACCACCCTTTCAGGGGGAGAAGCTCAGAGAGTAAAATTAGCAAAGGAGTTAAGTAAAAGATCAACAGGTAAAACTGTTTACATTTTAGACGAACCAACTACAGGACTTCATTTTGCTGATGTTCAAAAGTTACTAGAAGTTTTACATTTGTTAGTGGATAAAGGAAACACAGTTATAGTTATAGAACACAACTTAGATGTTATAAAAAATTCAGACTGGGTTATAGATCTTGGACCTGAAGGCGGTGAAAAAGGGGGTAACGTAGTAGCGGAAGGTACACCTGAAAACATATCAAATAATAAAAGCTCGTTAACTGGAAAGCATTTGAAGGGAATTTTAGATGGATAAGTTAGATACTAAAGAAATTCCTGAAAAGCCTGGAATCTATATTTTTAAGGATAAGTTTGAAGAACCGCTTTATGTTGGTAAAGCTAAAAATTTAAGAAAAAGAGTACCTTCATATTTTGGACAAGGTACATCTTGGAAAGTAAAAAGATTAGTCAATGAAGCTTTTTCCATATCGTTTGTAGTCTCTCAAAATGAAGCGAATGCATTGTTAGCTGAATACTCATTTATTCAAGAATTCAAACCAAAATACAATATTCAATTTAAAGATGATAAATCTTATCCTTATATCACAATCACCAAAGAGGAATGGCCGAGAGTTTTAGTTACAAGGAACATAAATAATAAAAATATTAATTTTGGACCATTTCCATTTATTGGAGCTGCAAAAAGATCACTAGACCATCTGATCAATATATTTCCGGTGAGGACATGTAATGATACTACTTACAAAAATCATCAAAAGATGGGAAAACCGTGTCTCTTGTATGAAATTGAAAAATGTTCTGGTCCCTGTGTCAATAAAGTTAGTAAATCTGAATATGATGTAATGCTTAATAGTTTAAAAGAATTTTATAAAGGTAATTCTGACAAATATATACACGATAAAACATACGAGATGAAAAAGCTTTCGGATTCTCAGCAATATGAAGAAGCTCAAAAAATTAAAAATGTTATTAAACACTTAGAGAATGCAAGGATCAATCAAACTCTTATGACATCAAATGAAAAAAATGTCGACGTAATAGGAATAGATATTGGTAAATATGATGTCGTAATAACCTGTCTACTGATTAGAAATGGAAGAATTACAGGAGAAGTAAAGAGGTCCTTTGAACCCATTAATGTAGAGGAAGTAGAAAATTATTTACCACAAATTATTATTAATTTGTTTGAAGAAAATAGTCCATCCAATGAAATTTTGATTAGTCATGAATTTCCACTTAAAGACACTATCCAAAAACAATTATCAGATAAGTGGAACAAAAATATCAAATTGTTGAATCCAAAAAGGGGCTGGAAAAAAGATTTATTAGAAACTGCATTAGGCGATGCAAAAGAACTTAGAAGGGTGTCAGATTTAAAAAGAAGAACAGATTTAGAATTTAGAGCACTTTCTTTGGAGCAACTAAAAAATAAATTAAATCTAAAAAATATACCTTACAGAATTGAAGCTTATGATATTTCCAATCTAGGAGATAAATACAGGGTTGGCTCGATGGTTGTAATGGAAGATGGATTAACCAAGCCATCAATGTATAGAAAATTTCATATACGTTCATTCAAGGGTCAAGATGATTTTAAATCTATTGAAGAAGTCTTGT
>Ga0208390_1000847_pt1 | contig 11202 bp, 1 predicted proteins | sample Knorr_S7_td_Surf_FD_185594 | JGI IMG/M metagenome (GOLD analysis project Ga0208390, IMG submission 185594) | Marine microbial communities from Southern Atlantic Ocean transect - Knorr_S7_td_SurfaceA_ad_6m_LV_A (SPAdes) (version 2) | ecosystem: Environmental > Aquatic > Marine > Oceanic | place...
AAGAAATGACTAGGTATAGTAAATATTCCACTGGTTGTACTTATTATTCCAGCAGTAGGATTAAATGTTTTAGAATAAATTGGAACATCGTTATGTTTTAATACAAAGTCTTTTTTGTTAGCCCTTAATCCTGCAGCACCGTCATATGTTGATAAGAAAAGTCTTTGATCAACTGTTCCATAAGTTAAATCAGGTGGTGTATTTTCAAAATCGCTTGCGGTATATAATATTTGATTATAAGATTGAACTTCAATTAAAGATTCAAACTCTGCATCAGGATAGAATCTTAAATTAATATTATCACCACTTATTTCACCACCAAATGTTCCAATACCTGTTGTTGATCCAGCAGATACGAATGGGTATTGAACAGTTAAAATATCATCTGCATCACGAATTGATACGATTTGATGAACTGCGGAAGTTTCTCCACAAGAAACTCTGACTAGTGATTTGGCACTGCTATCAATCAATTTATTTAAAGTTGCATATGTTATTGTACTTCCAGTTCCAGTAACATATCCAGATTCTAATCTTGCACTTCTTTCAGAACCAGCAGGTTGTCCAGCAACAGAGAAACGATACGTACCGATACCTGCAGCAGTTGAACCTAATCCAACAATATTAGATCTAACATCAAGTGTATTAACTCTATCATTTTCCACTTGTAATTTAACAAAATTATTTTCAACTCTTGCAGTTATTACTCCAACAACTGATTGACTTAATCCAGATTTTGTATCTACGTATGTTTCAGAAATTGTAGTGTCAGTTCCATCAAAATCAACAATAACCTCATTATAATTAATCTCTTTTGTAAAACTATCTTGTACAAAAATTGTTGCATATAATGAATTAAAATCATATGTTGGAACTTCAATTATTGATGATGTGGTAAATCCAACTGTTGTGCTTCCTATTCCTGTATTCACACCAGTTAAATCAATACTACCTATTCCGTTTGTACCGATACCTGTTAAATCTGTATTAAAATCAATTTTAAGGAGTTTAATATCATGATCTTTTACAAATTTTTCAGTTGGTTCAAACAATAGGTTTTTAGTTCCACTTGACAATATTTCAGTATTAAAATCACCTAACTTAATCGTTGTAAAATCAGTTGTTTTTTCAAGAATAAATGCATCACTTTCAGTTGTTAATGTTACTAGTTCTGTAAATTGAGTGTCAAAAGTATCTGGATCAACAATTTGAACAAGATAATGTGCAAAATCCTCAAGTAATGGTTCAATAACTGTATTAGTGCTTTCAAATCCATCGCTAGAGAAGTTTTCACTTACATCATCATGTAGAAGAACTCTATTTGTTTTACATCTTGTAAAGTCAGTTAATGTTCTATTTTGAAATGTTAAAAATTTAGATCCGTTTGTTCTTGTATCATAATCTCTTGCAAAATCAAAATTATTAATAGCATCAACTCTTTGCTTATCATTAAGTTCTAAAACATTACCAACATCCAACACAACGGTTTGATTAGACTCTCTAACTTCACCGACTCCAACTGTTAAATTTGATGTTATTGCAGTATCAGAAAAATTCTTAAGTCCAGATGGATGAACTAAACGATTAACTGGATTTACAAATTTTTCCCACTCAATTGAACTCTTAACTGTGTATGATAAGTTTTGATAATAATCATTATCAGGTATAACTTGATAATCTTCATTTAATTTACCTATGTCATCTAACCATCCATATTCTTGTCTATTTGAAAAATCAGTTTTAAATTTAGCTTGATTATCAACGATACTGGTAATTTCTGCAGAGACGTTGCTTAATTCACCCTTTATACGATCACCTTTTTCAATTTTAAATTTACCATCAATTTTAATATAGTCATTTCTTACTTCAATTACTTTTAAATCTGTGACTATATTATCAACAATTAGAGTTTCCTTTAGTTCAAAAACACCTCTTGATTGAATTGGTTCAATAACAGGATATTTTTTCTTATTAATTAAAGTTGCATAACCTGATTGGAAAGTTTTTGCAATACCAGGATTTGTTGTTACACCTGCTGTACTAAACTTTAATATACATTGTGTACCAACAATGTAATCATCTACATTAAAGAATTGATAGTTATAATTATCGGAGTTATATCCAGTTCCTTCAATTGTAGTATTAGTTGATATTCCACCTTGTGTCGCACCGATTCCCGCCTCTCCTACTCTTTGTATACCTTCAACATAAACCTCATCTCCAACTGCAAATGGTTGATTATCAAATCCATTTATTGGTGTTTCAAGGAAACAAGTTACAACTCCAGAATTACTTATTTGAAGTGAGTTAATTCCGACTCCATTTGAGTTATTAATAGAAATAATTTTGTGTACGACTGAATCTAAACCAGTAACAGGTGATAATACGTCTACTTTTGATATTGTTTGATTAGGTGTAAATGCTTGTAATGAGAGAGTATCAACGACAGTATTTGAAATAGGATTGAATACAATCAAATTAGGTGTGCTCATATAATCAGCACCACCACTCACAATATTAACTGAATCAATAATATCAAGATTATCGATGCTAATAACAGGTGATATGAATGCCTCTGGACTTAAAGTTTTATCTGAAGAATATTCGTAACCTATATCAACTATTCTTATCTTTTTAATTCTTCCAATTGAATTAGAAGATGCTATTATATTTGCATCAGTTCCATTTGTACTCTTAACGGATTTGAATTGTGGTAACTTTTTATAATTAAATCCTGGTGATATTATATCTAAATCTTTAATTGCACCATGAACAGAAGTTGATTTAGTTGAATACTCTAATTTTTCACAATCTGAAGTTGTGTAACTCAAAAATTCTGGAATTTTTGGTGAAATATCAAAGGTATCATCAGTGACATTAGATATCTTATATTCTCCATTATATTCACTATCAATAAATCTTATTTCAGAATAATTTGATACTTCGGTGTCTGCTGTGCTAATGTAACCACCTTTAGTTAAACCATAGTATAATCTGCCAGGTGAAGACGAAGAATACTGAACTGTTAATGCTGCACCCACTGGATCAGTATTATTTGTGCCAATTCCAATAGTACCTGCAGTTCCAACATTAAATGAACTTGAATCTTGTGAGCTTAAATATTCATTTGTAAGTTCTCTATCATAAAATAATTTAAAATCAAAATCTGCTAAAGTCGTGCTTGATAATCCAAAGTTTAATTTAGAATTTTTAACTACGTCAATTCTTGGATTTATTAATCCAATAGATTGATTTCCACCTGTATTTGCTGTTATAGTAACTGTTCTTACTGGATCTGAATTAATATCTTCAATTGTTTCTGCAAGTTGAAATCTTCTACTGCTTACTCTATTAATAAAGTATGTGCCAGTGCTTAATCCAGTAGCACCACCATTATAGAACACTTTGTCTTTAGTTTTAAATCCATGATTAACGATGTCAATTTGATTTGTTTCAACATCGGAGGAAGTGAATAGTATTGGGTCAACGATTAATTTTTCAAATTCTGAATTATAATTCACAGATACCGATGTCGTTGTTCCAATTCCAACATTAAGATTAGGAACTACATTCATTCTTATTACATCACCTTCAACTAGATTATGTGTTGTTGTGTTAGCAGCAGATACGTTTGTTGATACCGTGGTAATTATCTTATCAATATCTCCTGTAACTTGTTTTTTATTAGACTGGAAATAATATAATCCCGACGAAATACCAGAGCTTGATCCATTAGTGTAAAAATATAGTCCCTCACTTGTGCTTCCAATACCAACTTTAGAAGTTAAAATACCAATATTATTTTGACCTTTGTTTATTACATACACATCAAGTGAATTTTGTCCAATATGAGGAACCTTGAACTCATTAACAAGCGGAGTTGTTCCTACATCAAATCTATTAGCACCATTTCTTTTATTTAATGTGACTTTCTGACCAGTTTTAAATGGATGATTTGGAATATGAATTGTTCTTGTTGGTATTGATACTGTTTCTTTTATATCACCAATAATTCTATCGACATTTATTGCACCACCAGAAGTTGTTCCAACTCCCACTGACTGAATTCCATTAAAGTATATTATATCGTCAACTTCAGATTCAAATTTAGTGGTCTCAACAGGAATACTAATACTATTATTCAATACATCAATGTTAGAACCTAAAGTATGTGCAATACCAGTATGTCTCAATACTCTTATTACTTTTCTTAATGGGTATAAATTTAATACTCTTAAAGACTCAACATCAGAAGTGTTTCCTGAACCAACTCTTAATGAACCACCAATAGCGATTGTATTTGGTATCTCAGTAACAAAAATATCTTGAATTAAACCGTTAGCAGCTCCTACTGTCATAGCCTTTGCAAGACCGATAGTATCAGTTTTAACTCCAACATTAAATGAATTAGTTAAATTCACAATTGAGCTACTTAAACCTGATATTGAAACTGAGGTTTGGTCATTTAACTCTATAAAAGGTAAATAATTAGCTTGAACTTCATTGCCACTCTTCCATTCAAAAACAGCACCTTCAAACTGTGTAATATTCGTATCGATACGTGAAATTCCAATACCAACAATTTCATCAACTTGTGCACGGAAACCAGAACCACTTGTCCCTTCATCATCAAATTCAGTAATATCTCCAACTTTATATCCTGTACCACCATTCAAAATGGTAAATGAATCAACTCCACCTTTTGTAACAGATTCAATTTTTGAGATTTGTCTAATCTTCTCATAGGATTCAATGACAAAATCATTACCAGAAAACTTCTCATCAACATTATATGGGAAAGTATTTCTTCTTAATCTTGAATTATTAAAATCAAATTCTTGATTTAATATTTGATTTTCGGCAATAAGTGGTGAACGATAAGTGTTTCCAATAAAATATGGATATAAACCCTCTAATTTATTTGTATTGGTTCCTAATCCTACTGTTGTAAAATACGCATAAACTCCATTAGGAAATTCTGGTGTTTTTCCAAATCTTCCATTATGAATATCTAAATCTCCAGTTCCATTATAGTAATAATCCTCAACAAAAAATCCTGCTGAATAACCAGCTGGACGATTTTTTACATTACTAATATTAGTAATATATGAAGGTGTTATAATTTTTAAATCTGAGTTTATATTATCTGGATCAGAATAACCGAATGGTCCATATATTGGATTACCATCATATGCCCATCCAACAATCGGAGAATGACCTGTTATTTGATTGAACTCACCACTTCCAGTAACTGTAAATGTATTTTCAAAATTGTTTGCAATATCTTGAGAGTATCCTAAAATACTGAATCTTAAACTATCTTCTTTAGTTGATAAGAATGAGTCTCCAAATCTATGAGTATTGTTTAGTGTTAAACTTCTAACTCTAGCAACATAAGCACCATTTGAACCTCTGGAGAAAGATCTAACTTCTGTAGTATTGCTATCATATCCAATACCTGTATTAGTTACAATTGCATCTATTACTTGACCATTTTCAACAACAGGACGTATAACAGCACCAGCACCTGCACCAGTTGAAATAACTCTAATCTCTGGACTTGAATTATACTCTCTTCCTCTATTAACAACTGCTACATCAGTAATTTTACCATTAACAATTATTGGTTTAAATTCAGCGAATCTACCATTTTCAATTTTAACTTTAGGTACTACTTCTTTATCAAGAATAGTAGATCCATAATTTGTTCCAGATTCGTAAAGATATCCACCAATTAATTCACCCGTTACAACTGGTGTAATTGTAATATCACCTGTAATTGTTGAACCAAAAGATACATCAACATTAACTTTTATTTGAGGATAATTAAATATTTGGAAACCTTCACCAGATGATGTAAAATCAACAAATTTGCCACGATTATAATCTACATTTGAAGTTCCACCTACACCAGCGTTAGCTAATTTAAATGAATCATTATTTAACTTCTTAATGATATATGAATTAGATGTGCTTAATCCTTGAACTGGTGTAGTCTCTGCAGAATATTCAACTATTTCTCCACTCTCAAATCCATGATTATCAAAAAATATTGTATTGAATGATGAAGATATTCCTGCTGGTTTAACTCTTAATTTACGATGTGTATATCCAGATCCTTCTTCTAATACTTTTACTGCTACTAAAGTATTCTTACTTTCTGTTCTAAATTTATGAATACCACTAGCAGCTGTATCAGTTGATAGACCAACAGTATTGATACCCGCTGTGCCAAACAATGCATCTACTCTACTATTAAAAATTCTAACAGTTGTTGGGTTAACAGACCTAACAAAGTATGGTGCACCGTCAGATAAAGTAGCATCAATCTGATTAAGTAAATCATAAGCTGTTCCTATACCAATTGGTGAGTTACCATTTGACCCATAATAAACAAGTTCTCCATCATCTAAATTATGTTCTGTTTTAAATGTAATAGTTTCATTAACAATATCAACACCACCATTAAAGAAAATATCTCTGCTATCAAATTGCAATTCTCGATTTCTTGTTCCTAATATTGGTTGTAACACACATCCACTTCCATTACCACCAGTTAGAGAGATACTAGTAATTGTATCAATATCAAACTCTTGAGGATCAACGAATACTTCTTTTACTGTTCCTTGAATTATTGGTTCAACAGCAGCACCAACTCCTGTACTTGTTTCAATACCAACAATTGGTGGATTCACAACATCATATCCATTTCCACCATTTAAAAGATCAACAGATTCTAAAGGACCATAATAAATTTGATTATCAGAAATTGGTGATCGAATTTGAACCCCATTTATTAAAATACCGATATCATTCGTAGGTATGTCTTGATTTGAACTAACAAATAAGTTTTGAGATAATGGAATCTTTCTTAATACATTATCTGGTTCTAATGCTCTACTTTTATGTTTCTCTAATACAAATCTATGAACATCAGTGGTTGATGTAGTAGGTCCAACTTGAACAGTGCTCGCAGATCCAATTTGAGCAGTAGAGTTAAATATCCTTATTTTTGTAATATCTTGACTTGGATCATCTGGTATAACAGGATCAACAAAATATGTTCTACCAGTATCTAATCCAATTAATCCAGCACCCTCTGGTTGATAAGTTACTGCATCACCTTGAATAAATTTTATATTTCTACTAATATTAAAATTGATAAAACTATATCTATCATTTAATGGATTAAATCCATCAAGACCTGATGCTGTGCTTCCTATAAGAGTTTCTTCAATAATATTAGTTGTGATATCATAACTTGGTAATGAGTTAGATGCAACGTATCCATCTTGGTTTCCATCAGTATACACACTTAAAGTGTCAGCAATAATTGCATCATTTCCTTGAGCAATACTTACGCCTGAACTCGTTGCTTTTTCAACTTTTCTACGAATGTCATATAATTGATTTGCATCTTGTGTAAATCCAGCAATATTAGATACTGTAATTTGTTTTAGTCCAACGTTAATACTTGCAACCGTACCACTACCAACAACAACTTGTTCATTTCTTTTTAGAATATCAAATCTATCACCAACTTTAAGAGATGATTTATCAATCGGAGTTTTTAGTGTAAAAGTTGAACTACCAACTGGAATATCAACTTGAAATCTTGAACTTGTATTGTAGATATATGAATTTGCAAATATTTGTTTGTAATTTTTACCATCATTTTCTATTTTTTCACCAATATTTTTAACAAAGAAATTTTCACCTTCATTAATTAAACTTATATCAGTAATCGGAACTAACTCAGATAATACACCAGTAATTCTTAAATCAACTCTCTTTGTTAAATCGCCATTTTCAAATCCAAAAATAGTTTCATTATCTCTTACATTATGTGCAGTGCCGATTGCAACATTTATACCAGAGCATCCAAAGAACTGATTAATTGATTTTGACGTATAATTTATGTTTGAATTTGCACCACTTACAATTGTTCCAGTAGTACCAAATCCAACAGTTGAATCTACATTAATTATTGTAGCACCTGCAGGTGATTCATCTAAAACTTTTGTATTACCTGGAACTGTAAATACACCTTCAATTAGGTCACGGTCACTAAATCCAACAAATAATGCAAATTTAAAATAATTTTTTCCATCTCTTTTGATTATTTCAACTTCTGATACTGATGCGTTTGTTGAGGTGTCAGTTGACTTAAATATCGTTTGACCTGTTAAGTTCTGTGGCTCTCCATTTGGTGTGATTAAATCTGCTACTACTACTTCTCTTCTTATAAATTCAGCATCAGATGGTTTTATTAGATTTCCTTCTAAATCAAGAATTCTCGCTTCAACTCCATATAATACTTTGAATAAGATTTTTATGGATTCTTCAATTCCTTTTGATTGATAAAAAGAACGTGCAAATTTGATAAAGTTACCAATATCTAAATCTGATGAAAAATCGTTATTTTCTAAACCTGGTAAAAATGTTTTTTTTAATTTTTTAAAAAATTCTTGTATGAATAAAACGGATAAATTTTTTATTTCAGTTCCAGAGGTATGTTCAGATGCTATGGTATCATCAAATACTACATGTTCACGATTAATTTCTAATAAAGATGATGAGATTCCAACATTAAATCCTGATACACCACTAAATCCACGTATACAACCTGTAAATGAAGTAGAAGTTATACCAGTGTAAGATATTATTTCATCATTAATTTTAATAAGTCCATATTCATCAGGAAAACCTTTAGTTGATGGCACATTAATAGTTGTATCAGTCGAAGATATATCGGATGTAATTGAAGTGACTCCAACTACAACTTCAGATGTTAAATTTTCAATCTTAATATACTGATCAAAATTATTAATTATATCAACAGCACCGCCTTGAAATTCTTGAGAAATATAATATTGCTTCAAAAAATCAGCAGCTTTTGAAAAATCAGTTAAAACAAATTCAGGTAACTGATTCTCAATAATCGTGCTAACTTTTATTCTTTTGTCATACTGCGACATAAATTATTTCCTCTCTAAATCACCATTAGAGTAACTTGATGTATAGTAATCTCTTGTGAATACAACCCCTGAAACATCTTCTCCTGAAGCAATTACGTCTTTAAGAGTATTTATTGTGCTTTTGGATACGTCAAAATTAAGATATAGATCTTTCAATCCAATTACATCATTTGATTCTGGAAACGCTTGAACTTCAATTATATTATTTTCACTTACAGTTGATGTTATGTTTATTGTGTTTAGTATCACTTCTCCCTTCTTATAATCAACTATACCAGCATCTTTTACTAACACAACTTGTTGATTTTTATTATTTTTAGAAACAACACTTAATGTCCCTTTTAAACTACCATCAAGATTACCAACAATATTTTTATTTGGAATATCTGTAAGATAAGCTATATTCGTAAATCCACTAATTGTAAATCCTGTGCTTTTTATATTGAATCCTGCTGGATTTATAAAAAAACGATTTCCAAAACAAAGTTCATATTGAGCAAATTGATTAAGAAGTGCTTTCATGTCCCTTCTGACAATTACTTTTGTAATGTTAGATGTAATTCCATTATCAACACGATCAATAAGTGTGCTAACCTTACTATATTTGAATCTACCACCGAACTTGTTAAGTTCAACGTTACTAGCATAATCATTCAATGAACTTATAATATTGGTTCTTAAGGATGTCGCAGAATCAACTTGAGCAGGGTTATAGTAAATATTAGATTCAATTTCTACATATAGTATTTTTAAATCAACTATTTCAGAATTTATACCAGCGATAGCGTAACTCTTTAATTTGTTTTTAATTTGAGATTTGTCAAAATCAGATACAAATGTACCATTCTTTGGTTTAATACTGATTTGAACTTTACCAAATTGAGGTGGGTCTAATTCTTCACCACCTACAACTGCAACAGATTCTGTTTGGGGAAAAATTGTACCTATTATTGCCTCATAATCTCTTGGTGTAACTGCTCTGTATTGTGCTGAATAAAGTCTAGGAGCAAAATACTTAATAGAAGACACATCTTCAACTTCAGCACCGTTAGAAGCGTTTGAGACGGTGGTTATTGTTATATTATCAGTAGGTGTAAAGAATGAAAATGTACCATTAGATTCAGGTTTTTCAAATGTTCCTTGGAAACTGAATTGTGATGGACCGTTTCCATCTTGACCATCAGTTACAAGATATTTTGCAGTTACTATTTGAGCATTTTCTAATTTTCTTCCAAATAGACCATCACCAAATAATATTTCGTATTTTTCATCTTGAACTTCCTGTGCAAGGAAAATTTCAGAATTCTTATCAATGTTTAATATATTATCTACCATTGCATATTTTCTTCCAAGTGTAGTATCACCTGGTCCTTTGACATATACTCTCAAAGTTGAACTATCGATATTTGGACTATCAATAATAAATCTTTGATCTTGTGAAGTATCTACACGAAAAACTCTCTGAAGAATAGTTCCTTCATAAACACTGATTTCATTATCAAATTTAGCAAATGATGTGCCACCTATATCTACAACTCTAGTCGATGAAATTTCTTCTGGTATTGAAAATCTATAAGTTGTATTAGCTACATTACCAACACAAACTAATCCTGCACGAAGATTGAGGAATTTTGGAGTGCTATCATTTGTTGCACCCAAGTTTACATCACTGAGTTTAATTCTAGCGATTGCAGCGGTTTTAGAACGTGGTACATAACCAATAGTTCTTGCAAGTGAAACAACGTTTTCACGAACTGTAGCAGAATCTAGGAACGATTCATTTGCAACCAAGTTAGCATTAAAAGCATTAATATAAGAATTATATGCTAAAGTATCAATTAAAACTGAAAAGTTAGAACCTTCAAAGTCAAAATCAGAGAAATTTGAGTTTGAACGCAAAAAATCTTTAATCTGTGTTTTGATTTGATCAAAATCTAAGTTTGTAAACTGTGTAAAAGGCATATTATCTCGTTGGTTCTAGTATAAAATCAAAAGATTGTAAAGGAGCTTCCATTCCTACAATTTCAAAAAGCACTTTTACATCGATAGCGTTTGAATCTGGTCTAGCATCAACCTCAATACCTATATCACCTACTCTTGGTTCATAATTTCTTATTGTTGTGCGAACCATATCTTCAATTATCATTACAGAAGAACCAGAAAAATTGTCAAATAACATTTCTCGTATTGGAGTTCCTAAATTTGAGTCAAAAAACCTCTCTGA
>Ga0208390_1000848_pt1 | contig 11197 bp, 15 predicted proteins | sample Knorr_S7_td_Surf_FD_185594 | JGI IMG/M metagenome (GOLD analysis project Ga0208390, IMG submission 185594) | Marine microbial communities from Southern Atlantic Ocean transect - Knorr_S7_td_SurfaceA_ad_6m_LV_A (SPAdes) (version 2) | ecosystem: Environmental > Aquatic > Marine > Oceanic | place...
GCTAACCTGATAAGAAATGAGTATGGTAATAGATTATTTGCAGATTTTTTCTTCTTCATAACTGGTTTTCATGGTTTTCACGTTTTTTCTGGTGTTGTTATAAATATTATTATTTTTTTAAATGTTTTAATTGGTACTTATGAAAAAAGAGGTCATTATGAAATGGTTGAAAAAGTAGGTTTGTATTGGCACTTTGTTGATTTAGTTTGGGTTTTTGTATTTACATTTTTCTATTTGGTTTAATATATGGGACAACACACGCACAAATTAGAAATTTTTAGAGGTTTAATTAAATTTAAATCTAATGTTCAAAAGATTTGGGGAGTTTTAATCTTTCTGTCAATTGTGACTGCAATTGAAGTTGCATTGGGAATTGTTAAGCCTGAAATTTTAATGTCATCTTTTCTCAATTTAAAGTTAATTAATTGGATATTTCTAATATTAACAATTGTTAAAGCATATTATATAACGTGGGATTTTATGCACATGCGAGATGAAACATTCGGGTTACAAGCATCAGTTGTTATTTCACTTATTTTTCTAATTGCTTATTTAGCATTTATTCTTTTAGTTGAGGGTAATTATATTTACGATGTTTTTTTCGAAGGCTTTGTTAGTTGGAATTTTTAATTTTGTTTTTTATTGAAAAAGTACTTAGTCCTTATCGTTCTATTTGTACTTCCGCTGGTTGCATATCTTTTTTTTGCGTCTGGTATAAATAATTTTGCAAAATTACCTGTGTTAACAAACAATATTAAAAATTTAGATAGTCTTACAAATCAACCTTTTAATAATAAAATTACAATCCTATTTTTTATTGGTAGTGAGATTGATTTACGTGAAGGAGATGCTCTAAATTTAAATCAAAAAATATATAAGCGATTTTATCAATTTAAAGATTTTCAATTTATTTCTATTTCACCAATTGGTAATGAAAAAAAATCAAGTTTACTGAGGGAAAAGTTATCATCAGGAACAAATACTGATATGAAAAACTGGAGCTTTATTCATTTATCAAATGATGATATAATTTCTGTATTTAAAAGCTTAGATACAAGTTTAGAATTGGATGAATATTTAGGATCTCCTTTTGCTTTTATAATTGACAAGGATTCGTCTTTAAGAGGAAGAGACGATTCTGATGGCATAAAATTTGGATACGATTCTAGGTCAGTAGCAGATATAAATAATAACATGCTTGATGATGTAAAAATAATTTTGGCAGAATATAGATTAGCTCTTAAAAAGAATAATATTTTTAATGAAAAATAAAAAGTACATCCCATTAGTAATTATAGTTTTAATTTTTGCAGTATGGTTTATTCCAAGAATAAATAATAGAATTAAATCTGATAAAATTATTGAATCAAATCGAACTGAGGAAATAACTCAATCATCTAAATTGTCTTTTGTCAAGTTAAATGGTGAATCTAGAAAAGTTCCAGATTTTATATTCTTAAATCAAGACAATAGATATATATCTAATGAGGATTTTACAGGGAAAGTATATGTAGCTGAATTTTTTTTCACCTCATGTCCTAATATTTGTATAGAGATGAATCAGAACATGAAAATTCTGGATGAGGAATTTGGAAATCGTGAAGATTTTGGTATTGCTTCGTTTACAATTGATCCAATTACTGACACTCCTAAGGTATTGAAAGAATACTCAGAAAGATTGAATGTTAAATCTCAGAATTGGCACTTTTTGACTGGAAAAATTGATAATGTTTATGAACTATCAAATAGTGGGTTTAATATTTTTGCAGGTGTAAATCCAGCCGTTGCTGGTGGTTTTGAACACCAAGGGTATTTTGCTTTAATTGATAAAAACGGATACATTCGATCTAGAAGAGACTCAAATGGTAATCCAATAGTATATTATTTAGGTATAACATCTGGAGATGGTAAGCAGGGAATAGATATGATTAAAGAGGACATTATTAAATTGCTTGAAAATGGATAGGAGCAAAAGTATTTATGATATTTTGATATGGGTTGTTTCAGTCCTTGTTCCTATTGTTGTTGCGCTATTACTTTTTATGAAATGGGATTATGATCAATTAGTCTTTGATATGAGAATTCCAAATTCTGATCCAATTATTTTATTGGAGAATCTGCCAATTGCTAAGCCTTTAACTTTTCTTCCACCGATATATGCGACAATTAATGGATTAACTGCAATATTATTAGTTCTAGCAGTTTATTACATAAAAAATGGAAAGAGAAAAATTCATGAAAGTTTGATAAAAATTTGTATTGCTTTATCATTGTCATTTTTGGTTATGTATATTGCATACCACCTCACAACTGATCCAACCTCATTTGGAGGCTCTGGATTAATATCATATTTATATTTTTTTATTTTAATTACTCATATCTTACTTTCAATAGTCGTTATTCCTTTAGTTTTAATTAGCTATTCGCGGGCTATTAAGTCAAAATTTATTTTACATAAAAAAATTGCTAAAATTACTTTTCCAATTTGGTTGTATGTAGCTACAACTGGAGTTGTTGTTTATCTAATGATTTCACCTTATTATACATGATGTATACTATTTTTCAATGTTCAATGTGTAAAGCTGTTCTTGAGTCAGGGGCAGATCAAAAAGTTGCCGAAAGTTTAAATGATGGTATAGTTTATTTAATGGCTATTCCATACGTATTAGTAGCTCTGATTGGTTTTTTAATTTATTATAAATTTTTCAGGAAAACTTAATATTTTTTTTCTAAGTTTGCTACTTGGTATTACATAGTACCAAGACTAAATAAAATAATTGCTAATGAAAAAAATAAGTTCAAAAAATGTAATCTATCAGTATGGATTTTTAACTGGTGTTGTTGCTATAACTTGGGGAATAATTCAATTCATTATGGGAACACATTATGAAAATGATGTAGTTTCTCAGATTGTGGGTTCAATTATTTTGATTACTGGTATTGTCCTTGGACAACTAGCTTTTAGAAAAGAAAATGGTGGTTTAGTTTCATTTACTGAGTGTCTAAAAGTTGGAGTTGGAATAAGTTTAGTTCAAGCAATATTAGGTCTTCTTTATTATTTTTTATTAACAAATTTTATTGAACCTGATTTTAATATTAAAGCACTTCAAATTTCTTATGCCCAAATGGTTGAAAGTAATCCAGAGTTTACAAGTCAAATGAACGAACAAACCTTTATTGAAAATTCTGAACCATTTATGTGGATAGCTTATCCTGCAATATTATTATTTTCTTTATTTTTTGGTTTACTATTTTCATTGTGTTCAGGAATACTTATAAAAAAATCTAATTAGTTATGATATCAAATTCACAATTAAGATCTGAGGCAAGGATTTCTCTTGGTAATGGTAAATGGGGTATTGCTATTGGAGGTTTTTTAATTTATTTTATTATTACACAAGCCATAGGGCTGATACCAATTATTGGACCGATTGGAAATATATTATTAGGGGGTCCCTTTGCTGTTGGTCTAATGTATTTTTATTTAAAAATTTCAAGAGATGAACAAGTAGAAATTGAAGATCTTTTTCTAGCATTTAAAAACAAAAATCAATTTTTAGCATCACTTGTAGCTTTTCTTTTAATTATTGCGCTGGTTGTTCCAACATTAATTGTCTCACTAATTATTTGGATTTTTCTAATAATTGGTAAAGACTCAATTGAAAAATTTATTGAATCAATTGGTCAATTTTCTAGTAATTTAAATGCATTTAATATTCAAACTGAATTACCATTGTACGAACCCAATGTAATTGATAGTATTTCAAATGATCCAAATTGGATGGTAATTATTTTAGGTTTTATTCTAGTGATATTAATCCCATTGATATATATAAGCCTTAGCGTGTCTCAGGTATTTTTCATAATTGCAGATAATAAAAATATTTCTGGATTAGAAGCCTTCAAAAAAAGTTGGATATTGATGAAAAATCAAAAACTTAATCTTTTCTTACTTCAGTTGAGCTTTATTGGATGGGTAATTCTGTCAATACTGACACTTTTCTTAGGTTTTATATTTTTAAACCCCTATATATATACATCTTATGCTAAGTTTTTTGATAATTTAAAATAATGTTTATGAAAAATTTTTTTTTAATAATACTCATTTTCTCATTTTTCTCCTGTATTGATATTAAGCCTGATATAAAAGTTGAGCAGATTATTGATTTAAAAATTGATGGTGAAAATGTTGAAGGAATTGAAGGAGAGTGGGTAATTACAACTGATGAAATTGATGACGTCATTACAATTAAAATTCAAAAAAAAGAAGAAGAAATTAATTGAGCAGCGAGAATTTTAAAATACAGCTTCGAAAGGGTTTATTAGAGTTTTGTATCCTTCAAATTCTTTCCAAAAATAAATTTTATGCTTCAGAAATAATTGGCATGCTGAATGAATCAAATATGAATGTTGTTGAAGGAACTGTATATCCTATTTTAAATCGATTAGAAAATAAAGAATATGTTAATATAGAATGGGCTGAATCAAGGCAAGGACCACCTAGAAAATATTTTTTTTTAACCAAAAGAGGAAAAACTTATTTAAAGCAATTTCAGACATGTTTTCAAGAAGTTAATTCATCCATTGATAAGTTAATTAAATGATAAAAATTAAAAATTTACATAAGTCTTATAAAATGGGTAAAAATTCTCTTCATGTCCTAAAAGGCCTAGATCTTGAGATTCAAGAGGGTGAATTAGTTGCTATTATGGGTTCCTCTGGTTCAGGTAAATCAACACTGCTAAATATTATTGGAATGCTTGATAATCACGATCATGGAACATATGAACTAGATAAAGTAATCATTGAGAAAATGGATGAAACAAAAGCTGCTAAGTACAGGAACAAATTCCTAGGATTTGTTTTTCAGTCATTTAATTTAATCAATTATAAAAATGCTTTAGAAAATGTCATTCTTCCTTTATACTATCAAGGACTAACAAAAAAAATGAGAGAAGAAAAAGCTTTAAAATATTTAGATGATGTAGGTTTAAAACAATGGGCTTCTCATTTACCAAATGAATTGTCTGGTGGTCAAAAACAAAGAGTTGCGATTGCAAGAGCTATGGTTTCTGAACCAAAAGTTCTACTTGCTGATGAACCTACAGGTGCTTTAGATTCAAATACTTCCAAAGAAGTAATGGATTTAATTCAAAAAATTAATAAGGCAGGAAAAACCATTCTTGTTGTAACTCATGAACATGATATTTCTCAGATGTGTTCTAGGGTTGTAAAACTTAAAGATGGCGTAATAGTTGAGGATAAGAAAATTAATCAAAAAAAAGCTTTATAATGTTTCATTTAGATCGTTGGTCAGAGATATTTGAAACCATAAAAAGTAATAAACTAAGAACTTTTTTAGCTGGCTTTACAGTAGCTTTAGGAATATTAATTTTTGTTGTTTTATTTGGATTAGGGAATGGTCTACAAAATACATTTGATGAATATTTTACTGATACAAAATTTAATAATATTTACATTAGTGGTGGAAGAACATCAAAACCCTTTGCTGGATATGAGTCTAATAGACTAATAGAACTTGATAATGATGATCTACAAGATATTTCTGAAAAGTTCAATTTTTTTATTGACGGTTTAACTCCTAGAATAAGTATTAGTGGCGAAGTTGGCTACAAATTAAAATCAAACAATTATACAATTAGTGGTGTCGGTCCTTCAAATCAAGACAGTGAAATGAACGTACTCATGTTTGGTAGGTATATTAATGAGCTGGATGTTTTAAATAATGAAAAAAATATTGTTTTAGGCAGATTGGTTAAGCAGGATCTATTTGGAGAAGAGGATCCAATTGGTAAATATGTGAGTGGCGGGGGTAGATCATGGAAAGTTATCGGTGTTTTTCAAGATGATGGCGGGGATAATGAGGAACGTGTAATTTATACACCATATACAACTCTCCAAAAAATTTTAAAAAATACAGATAAGGTTAATTCAATTATTTTATCATACAAACCATCCATTGGATTTGATGGTGCAATTGAGCTTGAGAAAAAACTAAAAGGATTCTTAAAGAATAAAAAAAAGATAGATCCCTCTGATCCAAGAGGCTTGAGATTGAGAAGTGCAGCACAAGACTTAAAAAATAATCAAGATTTTTCAATGGCTTTGAATTATATTATCATTTTTGTTGGAATTGGAACGCTGCTGGCTGGTATTATTGGAATCTCTAATATTATGGTTTTTGTTATTAAGGAAAGAACAAAAGAATTTGGAATAAGAAAGGCTGTAGGTGCTACACCATCATCCATAGTCTGGATGGTTTTACAAGAGTCTATTTTCATTACTACAATATCAGGATACATAGGTTTATTTATTGGAGTTGTGTTTCTGTCATCATTGGGTGATACTTTGAAAAAAGAATTTTATATTACGGATCCTTACGTAGATTTAAATACTGCTATATTAGCAACTATCATGTTAATTATTTTTGGTGCTATTGCTGGCTATATTCCAGCTAAAAGAGCTGCAAAAATTAAACCGATAATTGCCTTAAATGATAAATAAGTGAAAGAATTATTTTCAAAAGATACCTGGCAAGAAATTTTTGGATCCATTCAAAAAAATAGAACAAGAACAATTATTACAATGATTGGTGTTTTGTGGGGTATTTTTATTTATATAACATTATCTGGAACTGCAAAAGGTCTTGATAATGGATTTGAAAAGGCTTTTGCTTCAATATCATCAAATAGTTTGTTTGTATGGGGTCAATATACATCGATGCCATATGCAGGATATAAATCCAGAAGAGGAATACAATTAAAAACAACTGACGTTCCAATAATTAAAAAAAGAGTTCCTGATATAGAATATATTGCACCTAGAAATGTCAGAGGCGTTTTTGGTTCATCTGGGGGAAGTGTTGTAAGAGGTTCAAATTCCGGTACATATGCTGTTTATGGAGAGTATCCTGAATATATAAAAATTGCAACTACAAAAGTATTTGACGGAGGAAGGTTCATAAATCAAACTGATATGACTAAAAGTAGAAAAGTTTGTGTTATTGGAGAAAGAACCGTTAAAGAATTATTTGAAGAAGATGAAAATCCAATCGGAAAATATTTATCAATAAATAATATTTCATTTAAAGTTATTGGGATTCATAAATTTGTTCAGGGAGGTGGGTTTGGAGATGATGGTGATATCTACATTCCATTTATTACATTCAAAGATTTATTTAATACAGGAGAAGATGTTGGTTTTTTTATGATGTCAGCATACGACAATAGTGATATTGTTCAAGTAGAAAAAGAGGTCAAGGCTGTACTAAAGGATATAAAAGATATTAATCCAAAAGATCATGAAGCACTTGGATCCTTTAACTTAGGAAAAATATTCAAAGACACTGTGAACTTTGTAGAGGGGTTATCATTTTTATCATTAATAGTTGGGATTGCAACAATTTTAGCGGGTGTCATTGGAATTGGAAATATTTTATTGATTTCAGTAAAAGAAAGAACAAAGGAAATTGGAATAAGAAGAGCTTTGGGTGCAACGCCTATACAAATAAGAAATCAAATAATTACAGAATCAGTTTTTTTAACAATTTTATCTGGGATAATTGGAATTATATTTGGTACGATAATTCTCTATGGAATTAATATGGCAACTGAAGATTTATCAGATTTTCCATACACTAATCCAACTGTTCCGTTAAGATTTATTTTTGGAGCTCTGGCATTAATGATTACGTTAGGTACATTAATAGGTTTAATACCAGCACAAAAAGCTGTTAATATTAAACCAATAGATGCGCTAAGAGAAGTATAATATAATTTAATAATATGAAATATTTAAAATATGTTGGAATAGGCTTTATTATAGTTGGATTTTTATTTTCAATGGCTTATTACATTAAAACTAATAGTAGATCTGCAATTACATATGAAACTTCTAAACTTACAATACAAACAATTGAAGAAAAAATTGTTGCAACTGGAAGTGTTTTGCCTGAGGACGAGGTTAATATTGTTCCTCAAATTAGTGGTATAATTGATGAAATTTATGTTGATGAAGGTGATGAAGTTTTAGCCGGGGATCTTTTAGCAAAAATTAAAGTTGTTCCCAATGAACAGGCTTTGAATAGTGCTGAAGGAAGAGTAAAATCTTCTAGAATAATATTAAATAATTCGAGAAAGGAATTTGATAGAAATAAGAAATTATTTGTAAAAGGTGTTATCTCTGAACAAGAATTTAATAATATTGAGTTAAGATACAATCAAGATCAACAAAACTTAGAAAATGCATTATCTGATTTACAAATTATTAGGTTAGGTTCAGTCGGTGGTTCTGCACTTACTAATACTAATGTAAGATCAACTGTTGCAGGAACAGTTTTACTGATTCCTGTAAAAGAGGGTGATCAAGCAATTGAAGCTAATACATTTAACCCAGGTACCACAATAGCAACAGTTGCAGATTTAAATAAAATGATTTTTGAGGGAAGAGTAGATGAGGGAGAGGTTGGTAAATTAAAAGCAGGAATGCCATTAAAAATATCGTTAGGTGCAATTGAAGGAAAGGAATATAATGCTAAATTAATTCACATAGCTCCTAAGGGTATGGAAGTTGCTGGAGCAATTCAATTTAAGATTGAAGGAGAAGTTTATCTTGATGATGAGTATGTTGTGAGAGCAGGCTATAGTGCAAATGCTACAATAATTACTAATGTAAAAAAAGATATATTATCTATAAATGAATCTCTATTACAGTTCGATAATGCAACAAAGAAAGCCTTTGTTGAAATACAAATAACTGGTCAAAAATTTGAGAGAAGAGATATTGAGCTTGGTATCTCAGATGGAGTTTACGCAGAAGTTTTAGGAGGAATTTCGGAGGGTGATAATATTAAAGTTTGGAATAAAACCGAGCCTTTGAAAAGGGGGGATGTTGATGAACAAGAATTTAAATACGATAATTAATAATGAAAAAAATAATTTCAATATTAGTAATATTCTTCAGTTTCAATTCATTTACTCAAAAGCTTTGGACTTTAGAAGAATGTGTAAACCGAGCTCTAAATGAAAATATTTCCATTAAACAAGCGGAGTTAGACTATTTAGATTCAGAAATTTCAAGAAAAACAGCTATTGGGAATTTTCTTCCAAACCTGAATATAGGTAGCTCACATTCTTGGAATATAGGTCTAAATCAAAATATAACAACAGGATTATTAGAAAATATTACTACTCAATTTAGTTCAATGAATCTAAATATGAATATTGATATTTTAAATGGCTTGAAAAATATAAAGCAATTACATTTAGCAAATCTTTCAATTTTAGCAAATCAATATCAGTTGGCAGATATGAAAGAAAATATCTCTTTATTAGTTGCTAATTCATTTCTGCAAATTTTATTTAATAAAGAAATTTTAAAAGTTCAAAAATTACAATTAGAAATTTCAAAAGAAGAAGTATTAAGAGCAAATGAACTTGTAAATAATGGCGTTATTCCACGGGGAGACTTATATGAGTTTGAAGCGAATTTAAGTAGCGTTGAAAAAACATTAATTGATGCTGAAAATAGCCTTAAACTTGCAAAAATGTCATTGGCACAAGTTTTATTGATTGAAGATTATGAAAATTTTGATATAGTTGATAAAGATTATAAACTTGAAATTTCTAATATTTTAGAAAAATCACCTAATGAAATTTTTGCGTATGCTGTTGAAAATAAAAATGAAATAAAAATTGCAGAAACAAATTTAGAGATTGCAAAAAAGTCTTTAGAGTTTAATAAAAGTTTTCTTCAGCCAAGATTATCTGCATTTTATTCGCTTAGTACTAGAATAGCTTATAGTGACAGACTTGTAGGAACAGGTGATTTCAGTTATATTCCAATTGGAATCGTGGAGAATACTAATCAGAGAGTTTTATCTCCTGTTCAAAACACTAAAATTATTCCTCCTAAATCTTTTTCAGATCAATTTGATATAAATAAAGGCCAAAATTATGGTTTAAGCTTATCAATACCTGTTTTTAATGGATTTTCAGTAAGATCTAATGTTAACCGAAGCAAAGTTAATATTCAAAGAAGTGAAAACTTACTTTTTCAAACAAAATTAGATTTAGAGAATACAATTAATCAAGCCTACAATGATGCTATTGGATCTTTAAAGGCTTATCAAGCATCAAAAAAATCTTTTAGTTCTAGAAAACTATCCTTTGAATATGCTCAAGAGAAATTAAATTTAGGAGTTTTAAATCCATATGAGTATAGCCAAGTTAAGCAGAGATATGAATCCTCTCAATCAGATTTGATAAGATCTAAATTTGATTTAATATTTAGGATTAAAGTTTTAGAATTTTATTTTGGTATTCCAGTAAAGATTGATTAAATGTCACTTATATTAAATATTGAAACATCTAGCACTAACTGTTCAGTTTCTTTGTCAAATAATGGAAAATTAGTTGATTGTTTTGAAAAAGATTCTACTAACTATTCACATTCTCAAAAACTACATTCTTTTATAAATGAAATAATGAAAAAAAATAAAATATTATTTAATGATTTAAAAGCAGTTGGTGTAGGTATTGGCCCTGGTTCTTACACTGGCTTGAGAATTGGACTTTCAGCTGCAAAAGGAATATGTTATGCTTTAAATATCCCCTTAATTTCAACATCATCTCTTGAAAATTTAATTGTAAATATTGATTTTAATGGATTTTTAATACCAACAATTGATGCCAGAAGAGATGAAGTTTATTCATGTATTTATGATAAAAATAAGAAAATTATCAGGCCCGAAATTCCTGAAATTATTAATTCAAAATCATTTCTGAATTATTCTAGTAAATCTAAAATATTAATTGTTGGAAGTGGTCAATTTAAATGTAAAAAAATTATTGATTATGATTCTAATTTTAATTGGGACCATAAGATTCAAAAACCTTCAGCAAAAAATATGAATATATTATCATTTAAAAAATTTAAAATTGCAGACTTTGAAGATACTGCTTATTGTGAGCCCAAATATCTTAAAGAATTTAAGTCAAGTAATTAACCGTTTATTGCAACAACGCTGGAAATTTTTCCTGGTAATTCACTTTTAAGCATGGTTTCAATTCCATTTTTAAGAGTAATGGTAGAGGATGGACAACCACTACAAGCACCTTGTAAAATTACATTTACTTCCTTAGTATCTTTATCGTATGATTGAAATAAAATATTTCCA
>Ga0208390_1000850_pt1 | contig 11192 bp, 13 predicted proteins | sample Knorr_S7_td_Surf_FD_185594 | JGI IMG/M metagenome (GOLD analysis project Ga0208390, IMG submission 185594) | Marine microbial communities from Southern Atlantic Ocean transect - Knorr_S7_td_SurfaceA_ad_6m_LV_A (SPAdes) (version 2) | ecosystem: Environmental > Aquatic > Marine > Oceanic | place...
TTATAGAGTTAATGCATATCAACTATCACAGAACAGCACCACCTTGTCCTGTACAAGAAATAGAAATGGAAGATGATTGGTGATATATAGTTATGATATCGTAACATTTTGTAATGACTAGTAAAGCAAAGACACTATTAAAAGTTGGATTACCACTCGTTATAGTAATCCAACTTATTTCAATCACATTTTTATTGGCAAAGATAAGTAAAGATAAAGCATTCTCCTGTAAAGCAGTCGGTAATTATTTTGTGTGTAAGCAAATAGAATTAAAATGATATATAAAGAAAGTGAAAGAAGCACAGGTTAGAATGTTAAAGATGGAACCAATTAAAGTTAGATGTCGTGCATGTAATAAAGAAGTAAGAGCACGAGCAGGGAAATCAGTATGTTGTGGATGCTCAAATATGACCACAATTAAAGGAGATGTTATATCTGCAGTGGATTTAAGTCAGGTTATTATGTTGAATACCTACTCAGTAAAAGAGGAAAGTGGATTATCAAATGAGCAACTTGAATGGCAGAAAGCAAGAAGTAGAAGGAAGATAACTAAAATGGACTTTGAAATTAGGTAGTATAAATATTTAAAAAAAGTAGATAATGGCTGCGTTCGATTTTCCAAATAGTCCAAGTGTAAATGATACCTATTCTGCGAATGGGATGACTTTTACATGGAATGGTACTAAGTGGAATAGGACATCCCCTGATGTGGGTGCACAAGGAGCAACAGGACCAACGGGAGCACAAGGTGCTCAAGGTGTTGCTGGTGCTCAAGGTGCAACTGCTGCACAAGGAGCTCAAGGAGCTGCTGGTGCACAAGGAGCCGCTGGTGCTCAGGGAGCTGCAGGTGCTCAGGGTGCTACAGGTGCAACGGGTGCTCAAGGTGCTACAGGACCTACAGGTGCTCAAGGTGCTACAGGATCTGGTGGAGCAACAGGTGCTCAGGGTTCACAAGGTAATGATGGAAACTTTGGTGGTGCTACTTTTGACTATACATTTAGTACTTCGACATCTGATAGTGATCCAGGTCAGGGTAAGTTAAGATTCAGTGAGTCAACATTCTCTGGTGGATTAGTACTTTATATTGATGATGCAGATGATAATGGAACAGATATTCAAACTTATTTAAGAACTATTGATGACTCAACTTCTTCAATTAAGGGTCATTACAGAGTTTCTAATCGCTTGAACACTGACGACTTCGCCTTATTCACCATTACTGGATCAATAACAGAGGCAACTGGATATTTTAAAGTTCCTTCTTCACACATTTCAGGGTCTACATCTTTTAGTAATAATGAAGATGTTATCGTAACTTTTGCTAGAACTGGTGATAAAGGAGATACAGGAGCACAAGGTGCAACAGGATCCACGGGTGCACAAGGAGCAACAGGATCAACAGGACCCACTGGACCGACTGGTGCTCAAGGTGCGACTGGTTCAGGTGGATCAACTGGTGCTCAGGGTGCAACAGGATCAGCAACAATATCTAACAACGCAGACAACCGAGTTATAACTGGTGGTAGTGGAACTAATTTAGTTGGTGAATCAGCTCTAACATTTTATCATGCAGGAAATGATTCTCTTTTAACTATTGAAGGTATCAATAGTGCTGGTCATGCTCAATTAACCTTAAAAACTGGAGGAACAACTGATCATTGTTCAATTAATTTTGGTGATAGTGCTGATCATGATGCTGGTGAAATAAGATATACAAATTCAAGCGATAGTATGAATTTTGATACTGCTGGTGTGGCTAGAATGATTCTAGATTCAAGTGGAAACCTTTATCCTAACACATCTGATACTCAAGCTCTTGGACAATCAGATAAACGTTGGAAAAGATTATACTTAGGACAAGGTGGAGAACTTCAGATTGGTGATGCAACTTCTAATAATTGGTTTGGTATTACTGAAGGACTACGGGGCACCTTTACTGACCAAGATTTCCTTTCTCTATACTATCGAAATAGTCTAAGATTATTCTCTAACAGTAATAATGAAAGAATTCGCTTCTCATCAGATGGTGATATGACGTTTTACAATGGAAATATTATCGGTAATTCCAGTCATACGATGGAGATTGGTGATATTACTAATGGAGCAATAAAAAGAATTAGAATGTGTCAGGGTGGTGAACTTCATTTTGGTGATACCACTACATCTAACTTCATGGGTATCACTGAAGGTACAGTTAATCAGTTTAGTGATGTAGACAATATGGGTTTTTATTATCGTAATTCACTGAAATTCTTTTCAAATAATAATAATGAAAGATTCGTGATGGATTCTAGTGGTCATTTTCGACCAGCCTCTAATAATGTTGGTGACTTAGGTACAACAGCTTATCGTTGGAGAAACTTGTATGTTAATGACTTACAATTATCCAACGAAGCAAAGAAAGATGAAGGTGGTAATGATGTTGATGGAACTTGGGGCGATTGGACTTTACAGGAGGGTGAGAATAAGATTTATATGATAAATAATCGTACTGGTAAGAAGTATTCTCTAAAAATGGAGGAAGAATAATGCCTATATTTGTTGGAGCATTAAATACAACTACACAAATTGGTTTTCTAGGATCAGAAAAAACTAGACCAGCAGAAAAAGCCAGCGATATTGTAAGTGCTAACTCTAACGCACCTGATGGTTTATATTGGATAAAACCATCTGGTTATAGTGGAGAGCCTTTTCAGGTATACTGTATTCTTGCAAGTTCTACGCATAATTCAGTAACAGACCCTGGCGGTTGGATGCACGTTGGAACAATTAGTGATAATCCACAGATTGGCACCAATGAACCAAAATTTAGTGAGTGGGCATATTACATACACAGGAATACTGCTGGTGGGTATGATAGTTCAGATAATAATGGAGGGAGATGGACAGATACAGTTCCTATAGGAGTTCAATCTTTCAATGCTAATTTTAAAAACCAACCAGCTTGGTCAAATATTCCCATGACTCAAATGATGATCTGTGATGCTGGAGATCAATTAAGAAGAATACTTTATACAAGTGCAATAAGTCAGGTAAGTTCAACTCGACATTTCTTTGGTGGATCAAATCCAGGCACAACTAATATTCACCTTCACGACAACCAAAGAAACAGAAATCACTCAACTTCTTCAAGAGCAGATAGTAGTGGTGGTATTGCATTTAGAAACTTAGCAGTAACTTCTTTTAATAGAAATGATGATGTATTTCAAAATTGTTCAAGGTTATTAGTAATGTTTACTGAGTCGGATGATATGGATACTGGTAATAATGACCGATCTGTATTAACTCCTTACGGATCAGGTCAAGGTATCTCTCTTACACAAGGACTTGGAGCTTCAAGACAGGATGGAAACTCAACTGCTTTCCGAAATGTTGATAATCAATTCAGAGATGAACCAGGCAGTATTAGTAATTTCTATAACTACACTCTCTGGGTGAAATAAATATTTAAAAAGAAATAATGGCTGCATTCGATTTTCCAAATAGTCCTAGCACAAACGATGTATACACTGCAAATGGTGTATCATTCAAGTGGAATGGAACAGTCTGGCAGAGAATTTCAGCAAGCACGGGTGCTCAAGGAGCAACAGGACCTACAGGTGCTCAGGGAGCCACAGGAGCAACAGGTTCACAAGGTGCTACAGGAACAACAGGACCAACAGGACCAACGGGACCTACTGGATCTCAAGGTGCTACAGGATCAACAGGACCAACAGGAAACACTGGTGCACAAGGTGCTGCTGGTGCACAAGGTGCTGCTGGTGCTCAAGGTGCTACAGGATCCACAGGTGCTCAAGGTGCGACTGCTGCACAGGGTGCTCAAGGTGCTACAGGATCCACAGGTGCTCAAGGTGCTACAGGTGCTCAAGGTGCTGCTAATGCAACAAACGTAAACGGTAATGTAAATAATTATGTTGTTACTGCTACTGGCTCAGTAGGTTCATTGCAGGGTGAAGCAAATTTACGGTTTGATGGAAGTGATTTAACACTTCAAGGTCAGTATTTCTATATCAAAGCACCTGATGGAGGTAATCGTTATTTCTTTGGTGAAACAGGAAATAGTCAGTCATCACAACTTTCTTTATATGACTCAAGTGATTCCCAAAAGGTAAGAATTAGTGCTGGTGGTGGTGATTCATTTTTTACTGGTGGCAATTTGGGAGTTGGACTTAATAACCCATCATCAAAATTACATATAAGTGGTGCTTACAACGAAACAGGTGCGATAATTACTGGTGGTGCGGTGGGATATAATGATGTATTACAATGTAATACTGCGAATGGATGGAGACGTTTTACAGTTGCTGGTGATGGAACCATATACGGTCCTGGAGCAGGGAGAAAGAATTGGTTTGATAATGGATCTTTTGATTGTATAGGAGGAAGAAGAGCATCAACATCAATGGATTATGGAAATCATCACGCATATGGATGGGTAACTGATAGATTTCAATCAAGAAATTCAGTTCAATGGACTAGATCTACAAATGTTCCAACAGGAAAAGGATTTTCATATTCAACACAAACAAATGGTGCTGGTGGTAGATTGGTACAAGCAGTTGAACTACCAGACTACGGAGATATGGGTGTCTTTGAACCAAGTTCATACTGGTGTGTAAGTCTATGGTCTACAGCTGCAGTAAATCAATCAGGACAAGCATTTAGTTATGATTTAGGGTCAACAAAAACAGATATAACCATTGTTACCCCTAGTTCAGGTGGTGTATATCTATCAACAGGAGAGACTGCCTCTGGAACAAGCACTGGAACATTCACAAGATATTATGCTGTATTCCAAATGCCCAGTTCCATAATTTCAACTGCGACGAGTGCCTACTGGACTTGGGCTTTTCAAGCTGCTGGTTATCATACTGGATGGCAACTAGAAAGAGTTCCAACTTCAACATCAAAACCAACTCCATATGAGCATGTACACCCTTCAGTTACGATTAATAGATGCAGAAGATATTGTTATCAAAATGTAAATTCTCGTTTAATAAATGGTTATAAAAGGCATGATAGTAATATTCACTGGTCTGTACAATTCCCTGTTCCTCCAACACACATGCCAGCAGGTTCTAACCAAAGTGTTGCTCCTTACGGTATCTATTTGCATGATGGAGGTTTATTATCAAATTTCCAAAGTGTTTTACAAAATCCAGGAGTGAATAGTGTAGCAATATCTGAATTTGATTATCGCTCTGGTAGATTCTTAATAGTTGGAAGCACAAGTTATAGTTCTACACATACAACAGTTCCAGCTTGGGAAAGTCAAGAATATGAAATTCAACACGGACACTTCTAATAAATAATAAAAAAGTAGATAATGGCTGCCTTTAATTTTCCAGCAAGTCCTAGTAACGGTGATACGTATACACTCAATAGTGTTACATATCAATGGGATGGTACTAAATGGGTAAGATACTCAGCAGCTGTTGGAGCACAAGGTAACACAGGACCTACAGGACCAACAGGTGCACAGGGTGCACAAGGTCATCAAGGATTACAAGGAGCACAGGCACATATAAGCACAAATGCACCAAGTAGTGGTGTTAATAATGGAGATTTATGGTGGGAGAGTGATACTGGAGACTTAGCAATATATTATAATGATGGTAATAGTTCACAGTGGATTGATATAAACACAGGACCAAGAGGAGCACAAGGTGCTACAGGACCAACAGGTGCTCAAGGTGCTACAGGTTCCACTGGTGCTCAAGGTGCTACTGGATCAACAGGACCAACAGGATCAACTGGTGCACAAGGTGCTACTGCTGCTCAGGGTGCTCAAGGTGCTACAGGTGCTACAGGTGCTCAAGGTGCGACAGGTGCTACAGGATCAGCAGGGTCAACAGGGTCAACAGGAAACACTGGTGCTCAGGGTGCTACAGGATCAACAGGTGCACAAGGAGCAACAGGATCAACAGGACCCACTGGACCGACTGGTGCTCAAGGTGCAACAGGTTCAGGTGGATCAACTGGTGCTCAAGGTGCAACAGGACCTACGGGTGCTCAAGGTGCTACAGGTTCAGGAGGATCAACAGGTGCACAAGGAGCTGCAGGTGCTCAAGGTGCTACTGGATCTACAGGACCTTCAGGTTCAGCAACGATATCAAATAACGCAGATAATAGAATAATCACTGGTGGTAGTGGAACAAATTTAAATGGTGAATCAGGTTTAACCTTTAATGGAACTAACTTGATAATGAATACTTCTGGTGGAAGAATATTTTCAACAAGAACATCAGGTGAAGCAGCATTATTATTAGGATCAAGTAATGCTGGTGGTGCAACACTCTATCTAGATGGTGACTCAAACGGAGATTGGAGTGGTGGTGATTATGCTTACATTACCCATACTACATCAGGTCATTTAGCTCTCCATTCTACAAATCCATCTGATAATGGTGAAATTCAATTTTACACTGGTGCAAATACTTATTATGGTGGGATAACGGCTGATGGAGTTCTCTCTATGAATGGTAATGGTAATACTAGGGCGATAGAAATAAATGCTGGAAGTAATGGTGGCTCTATAGTTATAGATCGTAATGGGTATATAACGTCATTGATTCGTGCTTCTGATGGAGGTTCAAACGTTGGTGGTGGTTCTGGTGGTGGTTCAAGACTTCATTTAGCAAAGACTGCTATTAACTTTCAGACTTATCCTTATGTAAGTAATGTTGGAGATGCTGTAACTTATACCACTAGAGCGAGCATTGATACAAGTGGACATTTTGTGCCTGGTGCAAACAATACTTATGATTTAGGAACAACATCATTACGTTGGAGAAACGTATATACGAATGACCTACAACTATCAAACGAAGGTAAAACTAATGATGTGGATGGAACTTGGGGTAACTACACAATTCAAGAGGGTGAAAGCGATCTCTTCTTAATAAATAATCGTAATGGTAAAAAATACAAGTTTAATCTAACGGAGGTATCATAATGGCTTTTCATGGAAGTAATGGTGTGAGAGCTTGGATTAATTTTAAAGGTAATGGTACTCATAGCATAAGAGACAGTTTTAATATGGCGAGCTATAACGATAATGGAAACGGTGATTATAGATTTAATTTTAGTACTAGTTTTCCAAGCAGTAGTTTTTGTGCTGTTGCGAGTGTTACATATTTGATTGCTCAAGTTAGACGACATAGAATTGTTAGTCCTTATCAATGGAGTACCAGTTATATAAGAGTTGTATCTGGTTATAATGATACCACATCACAAGACCATGAAGTTGTGTGTGTAATGTGTGCTGATAGTAATTAAATGAGGTTGCCTTTATGAAAGTAATTTACTTACAAGATAACGGAGTTATTTCAGTTGTTTCTCCTATCATTGGTGCGATTAATCCTGATACTGAAAAGGAGTGGACAATAGAAGAAATAGCGAAAAAACACATTCCAACTGGTAAAAAATATAAAATAGTTGAAGATTCTGAGATTTCAAGTGATCGTAGTTTCCGTATGGCTTGGACTGTTGATGAATCGGATCTTACAGATGGAATAGGGGAGGGAGATGCGTAATGAGTATTATTAAAATAGACATGGCAAAAGCCAAAGAAATTCATAAAGCAAATATTAGAGAAGCAAGGACTCCAAAACTTGCAGAACTTGATGTTGAATTTCAAAAAGCATTAGAAACATCCTCTGATACAACTGCTATTGTTGCTAAAAAACAGGCACTTAGAGATGCTCCTGCAGCTGCAGGAATTTCTACTGCTGTGACTGATACTGATCTAAAAGCACAATGGGATACAAGCATACTGGGAGATAGTCCTTATTCATAATTGTATTCAAATTAAAACATAAGTTCTTGACGATAGACTTATAAAGTAAGTATAATATAGATACTAAAATTACAAATGTGATACCATGATCAAAACATTAATCACAGAATTTCCTTTAAGTGAAGTTCTTGTAGAGAGAACTGTCACTGAGGAAAAAATTCGTAAGTACACATACTCTAAAGAAGAGGTTGATGCTCTCATCGCTGATGCTGTAAAAGAAGCAGTTGCTGAGGCAACAAGAATTGATGAAGAATCAATGGCGAAGCATAATCGTGATGCTACAGTCATCAGTATGATTCTTGGATTCACAACTCTCGCATTATTTGTTGATGGACTGCTTAGGATGTTAGGTATTATCCCACCATTTATGGATCTTGATGTTAATATATTAGATAAGATAGAAACTGATATTGTAGATAAGATTAAACAAGTTCCTGTACAAAAATTATTTCAACACGGTTTCAGATAATTACCAAGGAAGTTCCTTTAGAACATATGATGGGGCAGGAGGATCAACTAGAGATTTGATAAATTCTTCATTTCTTGTCTTTAATCCTTCTACTTCAGAACTAACATTTGACCAACTTAAAACTTTACTTTCAGTGAGGTCAGAGTAAGTCACGAATCCTGTAGTAGAGATTCCACCTGTGGTATTTAAACCTGCAGTCACCCAATTAGTTTCTAGTGTGCCTGTGGGATCAGAACTATCAGATGAAGCCACCGAAACAGTTACATTGGACACAATATGATTATTGTCGTTGCATATTTGTAGTGTTGTTATACCAACGGTATGTGTTATAGACATATTTTTTTTTCTTTTATTTATACTTGACTATGAAAGATAAATGATCTATAATAGAGCATATACAATTTTATTATGATTGAAGTACTTGTACAGAATGATCCATACAGGTATGTGAAGATGCCTGATCCACTTGATAATGGTCAACCAGACTATCGTATACAGAAGTGGAACAATCACAATGGTTACAAAGATATGTACCTTTGTGATAACTTTATGCAGATAAAAACTGCGATTGATGATTTTGAATACACCAAATGGTTAGATCCTGCAGGTGTGCCTTGCTACGTACACGATGTCTAAAGTTGCTTTAATTACTGGTATTACAGGACAGGACGGTTCCTACCTTGCAGAACTTTTATTAGAGAAGGGATATGAGGTTCATGGAATCGTTCGTCGTGCTTCTTTAATTAATACTCACAGAATAGATCACATATTTGAACAGATTAAACTACACTATGGAGATCTTACCGATGCAATGAGTGTTACAAATCTCATTAAAGATATAGAACCAGATGAGATTTATAATCTAGGTGCACAAAGTCATGTTAAAGTTTCTTTTGAGATACCAGAATACACAGCACAGGTAGATGGTCTAGGAACACTGCGAGTATTAGAGGCAGTTAGATTGCTAGGTATGGAGATGAAGACTCGTGTATACCAAGCATCCACATCTGAACTATATGGTGAGGTGCAACAAACACCGCAAACAGAAACAACACCTTTCTATCCACGTTCACCTTATGGTGTAGCAAAATTATATGGATATTGGATAGTTAAAAATTATCGTGAGTCTTATGGTATTCATGCTAGCTCTGGAATCTTATTTAATCATGAATCACCAAGAAGAGGTGAAACATTCGTAACCAGAAAGATCACAAGAGGACTATCCAGAATATCTGTTGGTGAACAAGAGTGTTTATATCTTGGTAACTTGAATGCGAAAAGAGATTGGGGTCATGCAAAAGATTATGTTGAGGCTATGTGGTTGATGTTACAACAAGATGAACCAGATGACTATGTAATTGCAACTGGAGAACAATATTCTGTAAAAGATTTTGTAGATAAGGCATCACCATTCTTTGGTTTTAATATTGAATGGATGGGTGAAGGTGAACTTGAATTTGGATATGATTGGAATACAAAAAGAAAAGTCATAGCAGTAGATAAAAAATATTTCCGTCCTGCAGAGGTAGAGTCTTTGTTAGGAGATGCAAGTAAAGCAAAGCGAAAATTAGGTTGGGAACCTAAAATAAGTTTTGATCAACTAATCGAGGATATGGTGCTTTATGGACAGTGAAAGTAGAGTTTATGTTGCAGGTAATACTGGACTTGTAGGGTCTGCTATTGTTCGCACACTTCATTGGAAAGGTTATACAAATATATTATCAAGTCCATCTCATCACTGGGATCTAAGAAACCAGATGGATGTAGAAAGATTTTTTAGAGTCAATGAACCAGAGTATGTCTATCTTGCTGCTGCAAAGGTTGGTGGTATAGGTGCAAACGCATATTATCCTGGTCATTTCATCTATGATAATTTAATGATTCAAACAAATGTAATTCATGCAGCAAGAAAGTTTGGTGTTAAAAAATTGCTTTTCTTAGGATCATCTTGCATCTATCCTAAATTTGCTGAACAACCAATTACAGAGGATCAATTATTAGGTGGACATTTAGAACCAAGCAATGATTCATATGCAATAGCAAAGATCGCAGGTATAAAAATGTGTCAGGCATATCGTAAACAATATGGTTTCAATGCAATCAGTTTGATGCCTACAAACTTATACGGACCAAATGATAATTATGACTTAGATTCATCACATGTTCTCCCTGCAATGATTAGAAAATTTCATGAGGCAAAAGATAAGGTCACACTATGGGGTGATGGATCTGCTATGAGAGAATTTTTATATGTTGATGATCTTGCTGAAGCAGCATTCAAATGTATGGTTAGTTATGACTCTGAAGAGATTATAAATGTTGGAACTGGAAAAGATATTACAATCAAGGAACTTGCTACCACCATTGCCGATGTGGTAGGATTTAAAGGTGAGATTGAATGGGATACATCGAAACCAAATGGAACACCAAGAAAAGTTCTTAATGTAGATAAAATAAAATCTTTGGGTTGGGAACCAAAAGTTGGTTTACGTGAGGGTATCAAAAAAACATACGAATTGTACAAAGAAAGTTTATGAAAAATTTAGCACTTGGATTTGTATCTTTAAGACCTGCACAACTGCAAGAACATGTATGTGATGCCAGAGAGAATGAGTATCTTATTTGTTTGAAACAATTAGAAAGAGTTCTACCAAAATCATTTGATTTTTTAATATGTGAGAACACTATAGATGACCCTGCAGAGATTAAGAATGAAGAACTTAGAGAATATCTTAGTAATACAGAGATGTGTGCTACAGGAAGTGAAAGTAATATAGGAACATCTAATAAAGGTATGGGAGAATTATTACAACTCAAAACTGCCTTGGATCAAACTGATATAGATAAGTATGAGAATATATGCTATGTTACTGCTAGACGTTTTTATACTTGTCCATACGTTTTTGAAAGAACAGAAATTTTAAA
>Ga0208390_1000854_pt1 | contig 11179 bp, 11 predicted proteins | sample Knorr_S7_td_Surf_FD_185594 | JGI IMG/M metagenome (GOLD analysis project Ga0208390, IMG submission 185594) | Marine microbial communities from Southern Atlantic Ocean transect - Knorr_S7_td_SurfaceA_ad_6m_LV_A (SPAdes) (version 2) | ecosystem: Environmental > Aquatic > Marine > Oceanic | place...
GCTACATCTTCAAGAGGATTTTTTGATTTTTTTTTTCTTTTTAAATATATTTCTTCATGAACTTTGGCCATAAACTCTTGGAAATGAACTCTTAATACGGATTTTTTAAATTTACTTTTCTGTATAAACTTATAAAAAAGATTAACTATAAAAGTTTTCCCTCCACCTGGTTTTCCATATATATAAATACTATTATTTAAAATGTCTTTATTAAAAAAGCTAACAAGCCGAAACCTTCTTCGAATTAGCTTTTCATAAAGCACATCTAAGGCATGTACCAAACTAGATTGAAAAGGAAAAAAATTTATTTTTTTTTTTTAATTTGCTCTTTATAAATTAGATTAAATTTTTTGTAAGTCTCCATATTAACCTAATGTAGGCATGGTAAACTGGGCACCAGATCTTATGCCCTCTGGCCATTTAGAGGTTATAGTTTTTGTATGCGTATAAAATCTAATTGCTTCCATTCCATAAGCATTGTGCCCTCCAAAGATTGAGTTTTTCCATCCCCCAAAACTAAAATATGCTACTGGAACTGGAATAGGAATATTAACACCAACCATTCCTATATTAGCCTCGCTTGAAAAATTTCTTGCTGTGTCACCATCTCTAGTAAAAATAGAGCACCCATTACCATAAGGATTATCTTTAACTAATTGTAATCCTTCTTCATAGTTTTTTGCCCTCACAATGCTAAGTACTGGACCAAAAATTTCTTCTCTATATATTTTCATATTATCTTTAACATTATCAAATAAACATGGCCCTATGAAATAACCATTTTCATAACCTTGTAATTTTATATTTCTTCTATCAACAATTAAATTGGCACCCTCCTCAATTCCACTGTCAATTAAACCATTGATTCTCTCATATGCATCTTTACTAACCACGGGCCCCATATCTGAAGTTTCATCATTATATGGACCAACTTTAATGTTATTAATTTTGGGAGTAATATTTTCAATTAGCTTATCCGCTGAATCTCCTATGGCGACAGCTACGGATATTGCCATACATCTTTCACCAGCTGAGCCAAATGCAGCCCCTATTAAAGCATCTGACGCTTGTTCAATATCAGCGTCTGGCATGACTAGCATATGATTCTTAGCACTTCCTAATGCTTGAACCCTTTTGTTATAACTTGCAGACTTTTGATAAATATATGAAGCTACTTTACTTGAACCTACAAAGCTAATTGCCTTTACTTCTCTGTGCTCAATTAATGCATCAACTACTTCTTTGTCTCCATTTACAACATTAACTAAACCCGGAGGTGCTCCTGCTTCTTCAAATAACCTTACTAATTCTATAGAGCTTGAAGGATCTCTCTCTGATGGTTTTAAAATAAATGCATTACCGCATGCTGTTGCAAGAGGAAACATCCATAAAGGAATCATAACTGGAAAATTAAATGGAGTTATACCCGCACAAATGCCTAGTTCCTGCTTCATTGAAAATGTATCAATTCCTGATCCAACTTGATTAGAGTATTCGCCTTTTAAAAGATTAGGTATACCACAAGCATACTCTACTACTTCGATACCTCTTTGCAATGATCCCTTTGCATCTTCAATTGTTTTTCCATGTTCTTTAGATACCATCTCTGCTATTCTAGCTGAATTATCTTCAAGTAACTTTTTATAATTAAACATTATAGAAGCTCTTTTGGCAGGTGTAGTATATCTCCACTTTTCTAATACTTTCTTAGAACTTTCAATAGCATTATTTACTACCTCTAAATCACCTAATGTAACCTTAGATATAACTTCACCTATAGCTGGGTTATAAACATCTCCTTGTCTACTACCTCCTTCTATATCCTCACCGTTAATATAATGTTTTATTAAATCCATAAATTTCCTATACCATTCTTAAATAGATAAATACTACATAAATAAAATAAGAAATCAATACAACAAAAATTAATTTTTTATTCAAATGCTTCAATAATAAAGATATTAAAATAAATATTATTGTAGAAAAAATTAGATAATAAATATCAATCTTATCTAAAACATTACTGGTATTTATTGCCGTAATTATTGAAGCTATTCCTGTAATAGCTAATAAGTTAAAAAGATTTGATCCTAATATTGCTCCTAATACAAAACCAATTTGACCTCTAAAGGCAGCAACCATAGAAGTTACCACTTCTGGAATGGATGTACCTAATGCCACAACTGTTAATCCTATGATAGTTTCTGATACTCCAAATAAACTTGCTGTTATAACTGCACCTTTAACTAAAACTTGGGCCCCCACTATTATTCCTACTAAACCTAATATTGAAAATAATATTGATTTTTTAAAACTTACGTTTTTCTCTATATCTTCAGTATCAATATTTCTTAAACCTTTTGACGCTTCATATAGTATAAGTGCTAAGTAAGAAAGTAACAAAAGTAGCATCAGCAAACCAGAAATTTTATTAAAGCTTCCCACAAAAAGAATTATAAAAATATAGATGAAAGTTGAAATTAAAAGATAAAAGTGATCAATATTTTTAAGATCACACTTTTTTGGAATTTTAATTAAAAATGCTAATGGAAGTGCAAATAATACGTTAGCAATATTAGATCCGACTATATTCCCAAGGGTTATTCCTTCATAGCCTTTAAGTGCAGAGTGTACAGAAATTGCTAATTCAGGAGCTGAAGTTCCAAATGCTACTAGTGTTAGAGCAATTACAAAAGGCTTTACTTTCATATGTCTCGCCAGAGAAGTAGAGCCATCTACAAGCCAATCACCACTAAAATATAGTAAAGAAATACCAAGCGCTAGGTAAAAAAAACCTATCAAGTTTTAGCCAATATCTTTTTTTTGATTTTAGCTATTGCTTTAGCAGGGTTTAAACCTTTTGGACAAGTTTTTGTACAATTCATTATGGTATGGCACCTATACAACTTGAAAGAATCTTCTAGACTATCTAATCTCTCTTGAGTAGCTTCATCTCTGCTGTCAGCTATCCATCTCCAAGCTTGAAGTAATACTGCTGGACCTAGGTATTTATCTCCATTCCACCAATAGCTAGGACAACTAGTAGAGCAGCAAAAACACATAATACATTCATATAATCCATCTAACTCTTTTCTTTCCTCAGGTGACTGTTTAATTTCTCTTTCAGGTTTTTCAGAAGTTTTAAGCCAAGGCTCTATAGAACTATATTGTTTGTAAATATCTTTTAAGTCAGGAACTAAATCTTTTATTACTGGCATATGAGGTAATGGAAAAATTTTTACATCACCTTTAACATCATTTACATATTTAGTACAAGCTAATGTGTTGGTGCCATCTATATTCATGGAACAGCTTCCACATACGCCTTCTCTGCATGATCTTCTGAACGTAATGGAAGGATCAATATCATTTTTAATCTTAATTAAAGCGTCTAGAACCATTGGGCCTGTATTACTGAGATCTACATCATATCTGTCTATTCTTGGTTGTTCAGATTTATCTGGATCATACCTATAAATCAAAAAAGTTTTTAAACTTTTTTTAGATCCCTTTTCAGTGTAATGATCACCTTTTACAACTTTGGAATTTTTGGGTAATAATAATTCAACCATTAGTAAACTCTTGCCTTTGGTGGAAAAGATTGAACCTCATTAGACATAGCTCTCAAGGTAACAGGTCTGCTTCCCATTTTAATATCATTATCCTTCAACCATGCTAGAGTATGAAACAACCAATCCTCATCGTTCCTTTCTTTGTAGTCGTCTCTTGCATGAGCTCCTCTACTTTCTTTTCTGTTATCTGCAGATTTCATAGTAACCATAGCTTGTTGAAGTAAATTTTGGAGTTCTAGAGTTTCTAAAAGGTCTGTATTCCAAATTAGAGATTTGTCTTTAGTTCCTATGTGCTTAAATTCGGTTACTACTTTTTCAATTTCTTTATTACCTTTCTTTAGGCCCTCTCCCGTTCTAAATACAGCACAATAAGATTGCATAGTTTTCTGCATTTTTAACCTAATATCAGAAACCGAAACCTCTCCTTTAGAAAACCTGATGTTATCAAATCTATCTAGACATTGCTCCTCAGATTTTTTTTGTTTTGGAGGTAGTTTCCCATTTTCTTTAAATTCATCTGAGATGTGTTTTGCAACACTTCTACCAAAAACAACTAAGTCCAACAACGAATTAGATCCAAGTCTATTTGCACCATGAACTGAAACACAAGCTGCTTCTCCTATTGCATAAAGGTTAGGAACAATAATATCGTTTTTACCATCTAAGTTTGTTACAACTTCACCCGTATATTTTGCTGGGATACCTCCCATATTATAATGACAAGTTGGTATTACCGGAATTGGTTCCTTAGTCACATCTACTCCGGCGAAAATTTTAGCTGTCTCGGAAATACCAGGTAATCTATCATTTATAACTTTAGGATCTAAATGATTAAGGTGAAGGTGGATGTGATCAGACTGATCACCTACTCCTCTTCCTTCATTAATTTCTATAGTCATTGATCTAGCTACTACATCTCTAGAGGCCAAGTCTTTTGCATTAGGGGCATATCTTTCCATAAACCTTTCGCCTTCTGAATTAGTTAAATAACCTCCTTCTCCTCTAGTACCTTCAGTAATTAAACAACCTGCTCCATATATTCCTGTAGGATGAAACTGAACAAATTCCATATCTTGTAAAGGAACGCCTCCTCTTAATGCCATTGCATTTCCATCTCCTGTACATGTGTGTGCGGATGTTGCTGAAAAATAAACTCTTCCATACCCTCCTGTTGCGAGAATAACTTTATGAGCATTAAACTTGTGAATACTACCGTCTTCCAAGCACCAAGCCATAACTCCCCTACATCCATTTTCTCCATCCATTATTAAATCCAAAGCTATATACTCTATAAAAAATTCAGCTCTGTTTTTAATAGACTGTTGATACAAAGTATGCAGTATAGCATGACCTGTCCTGTCTGCTGCAGAACAAGTTCTGTTAGCTGGAGGTCCGTCTCCAAATTCAGTAGTCATTCCTCCAAATGGCCTTTGATAAATTTTACCTTCTGGCGTTCTTGAAAATGGTACTCCATAATGCTCAAGCTCAACTACTGCAGGTATTGCTTCTCTGCACATATATTCAATAGCATCTTGATCTCCAAGCCAGTCAGACCCCTTTACAGTATCATACATATGCCAATGCCATTTATCTTCTCCCATATTACCTAGGGCTGCGCTTATTCCTCCCTGAGCAGCTACTGTATGACTTCTAGTCGGGAAAACTTTAGTAATGCATGCAACCTTAAGATCATTTTCAACTAACCCTAGTGTAGCTCTTAATCCAGCGCCACCTGCTCCTACAACCACCACATCATAATTATGTTCTATTATGTTATAAGCTTTTTTCATTTAACCACCCAAATTTTTATATACGCATAGTCCTAAAGAAAGTGAAGCTATGAGTAAAGCAATAATACTTATTGTAATTATTAAATATTTTTTAACTATACTATTATGAATATAGTCTTCTATTATGACAGTCAATCCCAGTTTAAAGTGAAAAGCTGAAATAATAAAAAACAACGCTATTAAATAGAGGTTTAGAGAACTATTAATCCAAGATAATTTATCCGAGAAGCTCAGCTGTATAAATTTAGGTAGTTTTAAGAGCACCCATATTGTAATTGGTATTAAGAGCACCGCAGTAACTTTTTGATACAGCCAATGATTTAGTCCTGACTCTGAATTATTTTTTTTATTACTATTTAACATAACTAAAAAATCCAAAGCAATATATTCATTAAAAGAGCACAAAATATAGTTATGTAACCTGTTATATAAACATTTTTAATTTCAAATCCATACCCTAGGTCCCAAGTCAAATGTCTAATTCCATTACAAAAATGATAACAAATTGAAAAAAAATATAAAAATACAAATATTTTTCCTAATAAACTAGTTATAAAAAAGTCAATATAATTATAAAAACCTTCTCCGATAAAAAGAGCCAAGATATATACAAATATAATGATTGTCCCTATCGTTTGAAAAAAACCTGAAATACGATGAGATATAGACATTATTGATGTTATCTGAGGTTTATATACAGTTAAATGTGGAGACAAAGGTTGCTTTTTATTATTCATTGGTACTCATTATTTTTTTTTTAATTAAAGATTCTCCTATTTGTACTGAATTTAATGCAGCACCTTTAAGTAGGTTATCAGCAACCACCCATAAATTAAATATATTATTTTTATAAATATCTTTTCTTAACCTAGATACATATACCCAATCTTCTCCTTCACTATCTATGGGGGTATGATAATCAGAATTAGAATATTTTATTCCTTCTGCATTTTGTAAAGCCCTTTCAAGATCTTCAATACTCATATCCTTTTCTAATTCAATGTAAATCGATTCTGCATGTCCCATATATGATGGTACTCTCACGCATGTAGCGTTAACATTAATATTTTTATCTAATATTTTATTAGTTTCATTTACCATTTTCATTTCTTCTTTAGTAAATTTATTATCAGTAAATATGTCTATCTGAGGAATTACATTATATGCAATCTGCTTTGGAAAACTTTTACATACTATTTGATCTTTACTAAAATAACTTTTGGATTGTTCGGTTAATTCATTCATTGCTTGTTGTCCTGCCCCTGAAACAGATTGGTAAGTTGAAACAATTATTTTTTTTATTTTATTTATTTTATGTATAGGAAATAATGCTACCAACATTTGAATAGTTGAACAGTTTGGATTGGCAATAATTTTTCTATTAGAAGTATCTATATCTTCTTCATTAACTTCTGGAACTACTAAAGGTATATCTTCATGCATTCGAAAAAAAGAAGTATTATCTATAACATAACAATTACTTTCCTCTGCTAATAAAGCATATTTTGAAGATACTGAAGCACCAGCAGAAAAAAATGCTATATCAATTTTTGAAAAGTTAAAACTATCTAAATCTTCAACCATAAACTCTTTATTATTATGAGTAATTTTTTTTCCTGCAGACTTTTTTGAAGCTAATAAATAAATTTCATTATTTGGAAATTTTCTATCTAAGATTGTTGATAACAGTTTATGTCCTACTGCTCCAGTTGCTCCAATTATCGCTATATTGTATGTCATTTTAAAAGCTTCTAGATAAATTTTTTATTTCTTCACTTATCAGAGATCCCATATCTGAAGTAGTAACTAAATTCTTACCAGATTGCATTATGTCTTTTGTTCTGTAACCTTTTCCTAAAACATTTTCAACAGAAGACTCTATTAATTCAGATACTTTGTTATTTTTAAGAGATAACTTTATGAACATCGCAAAAGATAAAATCATAGCAATTGGATTTGCAATATTTTTTCCTGCTATATCTGGCGCACTTCCGTGCACAGGTTCATACAAAGCTTTTCTCTTACCATTAACCTCATCTCCTAGACTTGCTGAAGGTAACATACCCAGTGAACCAGTAAGTTCTGCAGATATATCAGATAAAATATCTCCAAATAGATTTCCTGTTATGATCACATCAAATTGTTTTGGCTGTTTTACTAATTGCATAGCACAATTATCAGCATACATATTAGATAAGTCTATATGTTTATATTTTTCATTATGTAACTTCATTATTTCTTCTCTCCAGAGTATTCCCGACTCCATTACGTTTGCCTTTTCTACCGAATGTACTATTTTTTTCCTTTGCTCAGCAATCTCAAAACCAACTTTACCTAATCTAACAATCTCATTAGTGGTATATACCTCTGTATTTATGCCTTCCCTTTGGCCATCTGGTAACTTTCTTATTCCTCTTGGCTCTCCAAAATAAATTCCTCCTGTGAGCTCTCTTAACACTATTATATCCATTCCCTCTACTATGTCGCTTTTTAAAGATGAGGCATCTTTTAAAGCATCAAAAACTTTTGCTGGTCTTATATTAGCGTATAAATCTAATTCTTTTCTTAATTTTAATAATGCTCGTTCAGGCTTTACTTCAAATGGTAAGTTATCATACTGATAACCACCAACAGACCCTAAAATTACTGCATCAACGGATATAGCTTTTTTTAACACATCATCTGTCAATGGGGTATTATTTTTATCGTAAGATGCTCCTCCTACAAGATCTTCTTCAACCTCTATATTAATGGCAGTATTAGCATCAGCAGAATTAATTACATCTTTCAAAGCCTTATTTACCTCAGGGCCAATACCATCTCCAGGTAATAATAAAATTTTACCTTCACTGTTTTTCATAAACTATATTCTTCCAAATATGGAATTTACTTTTGTTGTTTTCATAATCAACTATTAATTGTTTATTTTTTAAAGTAATTTCTATGTCATCATAGCCATGAATTAATCTATCTTTAATAATTGGGTCAACATTAAAATTAATCTCATTATTTTTAACTGATATTTTTTGATTTATTAAATCCACAGTAAAGCTTTCTTTTTTCATTGCTAATTCACTTAATTTTTGTATTTCATTTTTATTTAATTTAATAAGTAATAAGCCATTCTTAACAGAATTATTAAAAAATATATCAGCAAAAGAATTTGAAATGATACATTGTATACCAAAATCTAATAAGGCCCAAGGAGCATGTTCTCTAGAAGATCCACATCCAAAGTTTTCCCCTGCAATAATAATACTACTATTTGACCATGGATCTTTATTTAAAATAAAATCTACATTTTTATTATATCCTTCAGTGTAACGCTCATTATAAAACAAACTTTTTCCCAATCCTTTTCTATGTATTGTTTTAAGAAATTGTTTTGGAATAATAGCATCTGTATCTATATTTATATCTGGCATAACAGCAGCAATACCTTTTAAAATTGTAAATTTTTTCATAAACTCTCTTCGGTTACATCTACAAAAAATCCTTTAATTGCACTTGCTGCAGCTGTAATAGGACTTACCAAGTGAGTTCTTCCTCCTCTGCCCTGCCTACCTTCAAAGTTTCTATTAGAAGTAGAGGCACACCTTTCTCCAGAAGCCAACTGATCTGGGTTCATACCAAGACACATTGAACAGCCCGGATCTCTCCACTCAAAACCAGCTTCTAAAAAAATTTCTTTGATACCTTCAGACTCAGCTTGCTTTTTTACTAAACCCGACCCTGGCACTACTAAGGCTTGAACATTATGAGAAACTTTTTTGCCTTGAATATAGTTAGCAGCAGCTCTAAGGTCTTCAATCCTTCCATTAGTACAAGAGCCTATGAATACTTTTTGAATGCTGATATCTTTTAAACTATCTCCTGCTTTTAGCCCCATATAATTTAAAGATTTTTCTATAGATTGTCTTTTTTCCAAATTATTATACTGTTTTGGATCTGGTATCTTTTCATTTATAGCAATTCCATTCTCAGGACTCGTTCCCCAGGTTACAAAAGGTTTCAATTCTTCAATGTTGAAGGAAAACTCTTGATCAAATATGGCTCCTTTATCAGTAACTAATTTTTTCCAATATTCAATAGCTAATTCCCAATTTTTTTCCTTGGGCGCAAAAGGAAGTCCATAAAGATAATCAAAAGTTTTGTTATCAGGGGCAATAAGTCCTGCTTTTGCCCCTGCCTCAATAGACATGTTACATAAGGTCATTCTTTCTTCCATAGTCATATCTAATATTGTTGAACCAGAAAATTCAATAACATGTCCTGTACCTGCAGCTGTACCTATTTCGCTAATAACTTTTAAAATTATATCTTTAGATGTAACATTTTTTTTAAGTTTTCCATTAATGATTATTCTCATATTCTTTGGCTTAGTTTGCACTAATGTTTGCGTAGCTAAAACATGTTCAACTTCGGATGTTCCAATACCAAAAGCTAAGGATCCAAAAGCTCCGTGCGTTGATGTATGAGAGTCTCCACATACAATAGTAGTTCCAGGAATGGTAAAACCTTGTTCTGGACCTATTATATGAACAATCCCCTGATTTTTAGATGTCAGTGGAATATATTTTATATTATTTTCACTTAAATTTTTTTCTAATGTTTCAACCTGTAATTTTGCTATCTTATCTTTTATAGAGTTTATACCTTGATCTCTTAAAGTCGTTGGAACATTATGATCTGCCACTCCAAGTGTGAGTTCGGGCTTCCTTACTTTTCTCTTATTTAATTTTAATCCTTCAAAAGCCTGAGGACTAGTAACTTCATGAACTAAGTGTCTGTCTATATACAATAAATATTGATTTTTATTGGTCTGGCTAATTACATGATCACCCCAAATCTTATCAAAAAGTGTTTTTGGGGTATTCATTACTTACTTTCTTCTTTTACTTCCTCACTAGAAGCTTGAGCGTCAACAATCTTAGCTGATTGTGGCTTCTTTTTTATGAAGTCTTTTTTTTCAGCAATTCTAGCTGACTTTCCAGACCTTTGCCTTAAATAATAAAGCTTTGAACGCTTTACTTTGCCTCTTCTGATAAGTTTAATGCTTTCTAACATGGGTGAGTAAAGTGGAAAAACTCTTTCTACTCCTTCTCCATGCGACACTTTTCTTACCGTAAAAGTTGAATTAAATCCTCTATTGGACCTAGCTATACATATGCCTTCAAATGCCTGAACTCTCTCTTTATTACCTTCAGTAACAAAAACATTAACTCTAACAGCATCTCCAGATTTAAAATCAGGTACATCTCTTTTCTTGATTATTTCTGATATTTGTTCAGCTTCTATATCTTTAATAATATTCATCATTTACCTTTAAAATATATAAATTTATACAAAAAATAAAAATTAGCTATCATTTTTTTTATTTTTTTTCATTACCTTCTTGGTTAGGTATAAGGCTTTCTCACTTCTCCATTTTCTAATTTCTTTGTGGTTTCCGGATAACAATACTTCAGGCACTGATAAATTATTCCAAACTCTTGGTTTAGTAAAATGAGGATATTCCAACATGTCATTCACAAAACTCTCTTCTAATTTACTTTTTTCATTACCTAAAACATTAGGAAGCAACCTTAATACTGCTTCGCTAATTACTGAAGCTGCAGTTTCTCCTCCACACAATACATATTTCCCAATAGAAATTTTTCTTAAGTTATTATATTCTATAAATCTCTCATCTACTCCCTCATATCTTCCACAAATTATTAACAAACCTTTTTTTTTAGCAAGTGCTTCAGCTGTACTGTGATTAAATTCTTCACCGTTAGGAGTCAACATAATTTTTTCAACATTTTCAAAATTGTA
>Ga0208390_1000858_pt1 | contig 11138 bp, 10 predicted proteins | sample Knorr_S7_td_Surf_FD_185594 | JGI IMG/M metagenome (GOLD analysis project Ga0208390, IMG submission 185594) | Marine microbial communities from Southern Atlantic Ocean transect - Knorr_S7_td_SurfaceA_ad_6m_LV_A (SPAdes) (version 2) | ecosystem: Environmental > Aquatic > Marine > Oceanic | place...
ATTATTTGTGCAGTCAATAAAGCAAATTCATCTGGATCGCCAAGTCTTTTAGGAAATTGTGTCATCTCTATGAGAGGCTTTCTAACTTCATCTGAAGCCATAGCCATAAGAGGAGTATCAAAAATTCCAGGTGCTATTGTATTAATTCTAATACCCATTCTTGCAAGGTCTCTTGCAATAGGTAGTGTCATGGCCGTGACCCCGCCTTTACTTGCACTGTATGCTGCTTGACCAATTTGTCCGTCGAAAGCTGCTACGGATGCTGTATTGATGATCACACCACATTCATTATCATTTTCAGGTTCATTCTTGCCCATTACTTCAGCTGCTAGCCTTAAAGTATTAAAAGTACCTACTAAATTAACATCTATTACAATTTTAAAAATATCTAAAGGATGAGCTCCATCTCTACCAACAGTTTTAGAAGCACTACCTATTCCTGCACAATTGACAAGAATATGAATAGATCCAAATTCATCAACTGCACTTTGGATAGCTTTCTTTACACTTTCTTCATCAGCTACGTTAGTAACAATACCAATGACGTTATCTTTTAATTCCTCTTTAGCGCTATTTAAGTTATCTTCATTTAAGTCCATCAAAACTAATTTAGCTCCTTTAGAGTGTAAGTTCCTTGCAGTAGCTAAACCTAGTCCAGATGCGCCTCCAGTAATCAAGGCTACTTTATTTTCAATATTCAATTTGCTTCTCCTATTTATTTTTTAGAAATATAATTTATCATAAGATTACATTCAATTCTTAAATGATCTGATACTAAGTTACTAAGTGCCATTTAAGAAAAAAAGGAGAGAAGAATATGAAAACTGATTACGAATTTTTAACTACTGAGATTGATGGACATGTGCTGACGGTAACTATAAATAGACCTGACGTAATGAATGCCCTTCATCCACCAGCTCATGCCGAATTTGACGAAGTTTGGAACGAATTTGAAAAAGATGAAAACTTATGGGTAGGAATTATCACTGGAGCTGGAGATCGAGCTTTTTCAGCAGGTAATGATCTTAAATTCCAAGCTCAAAATGGTGGAAAGATGGATATTAATATAGCAAGTTCAGGATTTGCTGGTTTAACATCTAGATTTGATTTAAAAAAACCTGTCATTGCGGCTGTAAATGGAGTATCAATGGGAGGAGGATTTGAAATTGCTCTAGCATGCGATCTAATAGTTGCATCTACCAATGCAAAATTTGCTCTACCTGAACCTAAAGTTGGATTGGCAGCTTTGGCTGGAGGAATGCAAAGGCTTCCAAGACAAATAGGCATGAAGAATGCTTTAGGAATGATGCTTACTGGAAGACATGTTTCTGCAGAAGAAGGAATGCGTTTAGGATTTGTAAACGAAGTCGTGGAACCTGAAAACCTTCTTGCTTCTGCTAAATCTTGGGCCAAACAAATTGAAGAATGCTCACCTATGTCTATAAGAGCAACAAAACAAGTTGCCTACGAAAACTTCAATGAACCAGATTTAGAAAAATCAATGAGCACTCATTATTCTGCTGTGAAGGATTTATTTAGCAGCGAGGACTTTATTGAAGGCCCTGTAGCATTTGCTGAAAAAAGATTACCAAACTGGAAAGGTAAATAATGTTTGACTTAAGGGGGAAGAATGCAATTATTACTGGATCATCAAAAGGTCTAGGAAAATCTATAGCGACAGCAATGGCTCTTCATGGTGCCAACGTTGTTATTTCCAGTAGAAAAGCAGACGTTTGCCAAGCAACCGCTGATGAAATTAACAATTCAGAAACTGCTCCGTTGTATGGTGAAAAAGGAAAAGCGATTGTAATTCCTTGTAACATTTCAGATAAAACCGCATTAGAAATGCTTGTTGAAGACACAAGATCTCAATTGGGAAAAATTGACATACTTGTTTGTAATGCTGCTTCCAATCCATTTTTTGGCTCAATTAAAGATATTCCAGACGATGCTTTTGAAAAAATCATGAATAACAACATTAAAAGTAATCACAATTTATGCCAAATGGTTATTCCTGAAATGATAGAAAATAAAGGTGGAAGTATAATTGTTGTTTCTTCTATAGGTGGATTAAATGCAAGTCCAGTGATTGGTGCCTATAACATTTCTAAAGCTGCCGATATAATGCTTGTTAAAAATTATGCTTTAGAATTTGGTCAGCATAACATCAGAACCAATGCTATTGCGCCTGGATTATTCAGAACAGATTTTGCAAAAGCTCTTTGGGAAAACCCTGAAATATTAAAACAATCCACTGCTACCTGTCCGATGAGGAGAATTGGTGAACCTGATGAAATTGGTGGAGCTGCAGTTTTTTTAGCTTCGGACGCTGGTAGTTTTGTAAATGGTCACACATTAGTAATTGACGGAGGCACAGTAGTCTAAAAATGGAAAATAAACTTTTATCAGTTGAAGGTAGATTAGAGCTTTTGAACGAAGTTACAAAAGAAGGCTTATTATCACTATCAACAACAGAAATTAGAGGGAATGATTACCATGTGTTTGATAAAGCACCAACTAATCTAAGAGAGTACTACCAATTAGGTTTTATGCATGGAGATTGGACACACATTGTTTATGAAGGAGAAAGATTCCAATTTAAAGAAACAATGGAAAAATCAAATCAACTTGCAAATTCTTTAACAAATGATTTTGGTATTAAAAAAGGAGATAAAGTCGCTTTTTCTATGCGTAATTATCCTGAATGGATGTTTACATATATTGCTACAACATCTATTGGAGCTATAGCTGTTCCATTAAATTCTTGGTGGAAAGGTGACGAATTAGAGTATGGATTAGTTAACTCCGAAGCAAAATTATTTATTGCTGACGAGGAAAGATTGGATAGAGTTCAAGACATACTGCCTAACTTACCTAGAATCGCTGTTAGATCATCTAATCCTGAACATTCTCAAATAGATTTTGGTCAAATAATTAAAAACTCAAGTATAGACTTGGAAACTACAATTGAAATTCTTCCAGAAGATGAAGCTTCAATTATGTACACCTCAGGAAGTACCGGACATCCTAAAGGAGTTGTTTTAACTCATAGGGGCATAATTTTTGCTCCCTTTTATTGGATAACTATTACAACTATGGGAAAGCTTGCTGAAATAGAAACAGGAAAAAATACGGAAGAAGATTCTGAAAATAATTATCAAACTGCAACATTATTGAGTGTCCCTCTTTTTCACGTAACTGGTTGTCATGCAATTTTTTTACTTTCTATCGCTGTGGGACGAAAAACTGTAATGATGTACAAATGGGATCCTGAAAAGGCTTTAGATTTAATCGAAGCAGAAAAAATTTCAGCCTTCACTGGAGTTCCAACAATGTCATCTGAAATTGTTGAGGCACAAAGAAAGAACCCCAGAAATATTGATACTTTGAAGGATCTGTTAGGTGGTGGTTCTGCAAGACCTCCGGAACAAGTAAGAAAACAAAAAGAATATTTGCCAAAAACCAATCCTGGAATTGGTTATGGAATGACTGAAACTAATGCTTTGGGAGCAAATAATACTGGTGAAGTTTATGTTCAAAAACCTGAAAGTACTGGATACGCCCTACCTTTGCTGATGGATTTAAAAGTTATTGATGATGATGGAAATGATTTGTCCACAAATGAAAGTGGTGAAGTCTGTATTAAATCAGCTTCAACTTTTAAAGGTTATTGGAAAAACCAAGAAGCAACAGATCAAGCTTTAACCTTAGATGGCTGGGTTAAAACTGGAGATATTGGTTATTTAGATGATCAAGGATTTTTATACATAAACGATAGAAAAAAAGATTTAGTAATTAGAGGTGGTGAAAATATTTCGTGTATTGAAGTAGAGTCAATGATTTGTGAACATCCATCTGTTTTAGAAGCTTCCGTTTTCGGCGTCCCAGACGATCGTTTAGGTGAAATACTTGCCACCTATATATGTATAAGAGAGGACTCAAATCTTTCAGAAGAAGAGATTTCAAGTTTTCTTGCTGAAAAAATTGCAAATTTCAAAATACCCACACACTACAGATTTCAAAAAGATAAGCTTCCAAGGATTGCCTCGGGAAAAATTGCCAAGATTGATATGCGTAAAGAAGCAGTTGAACTTTTAAAATCCAATGGAAATATCAAATAAATCTATCATTGTCACTGGAGGAGCTAATGGTATCGGTAAGGCATTGGCAAAAGCCTTTAAAGATGCTGGAGCAGCTTATGTTTTAATTGCTGATCTTGATGACATTGAAGGAGAAAAAACTGCAAAAGAAATTGATGTTAAGTTTAAAAAAACTAATGTTGCTGTAGAAAGTGAAATTATTGATTTAATAAATACTGCAAACGAAGATGCCGGAAGAATTGATATTTTCTGTTCAAATGCTGGAATTGGCGGAGCTCCAATGCTTTTAGACGTTACGACTGAAGATTGGCAAAATATTTGGGAAGTGAACGTAATGAGTCATATTCATGCAGCAAAAAATGTCTTACCGCAAATGCTTGAACAAGGGAGTGGATACTTAGTTAATACTTCTTCTGCAGCAGGTCTTCTAACTCAAGTTGGACTCGCTCCCTACTCTGTAACAAAGGCAGCTGCATTAAGTTTGGCAGAATGGATCAAGATTACTTATGGAAAAAAAGGTATTGGTGTTTCGTGTTTATGTCCGCAAGCAGTCAATACTGCGATGACGGCCAATGGAGCAGGAACTGCAGGAGTAGATGGCATGATTGAACCAGACGAATGTGCAACTGCTGTTTTAGAAGCTATAGAAAAAGAACAATTTCTTATTACTCCTCACGAAGAAGTTCTTGAATACATTAGTAGAAAAGCTAACGATTACGATCGTTGGATAAGTGGAATGCAAAGACTTCAAGGCAAATTTGAAGAATTCTATGGCGACTTATTTAAGAAAATCTAATTAAAAGATTCTCAACTCATGAAAAATACCGAAACGTTTGAGATTTTTGGTACTGACCATGTTTTAACTATATTATTTATATTAGTAATTTCTCTTCTAATTCCTTACCTATTAAAAAATAAAACTAGAGAAAGTTTATATACATTTACTAGTCTTTTAGCGACAGTAATGATTGTTAATGAATTTGGTAAAGCTTTTTATTACCCTTATCTCTATCCCGATCGATACGAATTTTTTGAAATGCTCCCCTTTCATTTGTGTCATCTTTCCTCTTTCACAATTTCTATATTTTTATTAACTAATCAAAAAACTTTTTTTAATTTGGCCTTTTTTTGGGGAATCGCAGGATGTTCAATGGCTTTAACTCAGCCAGACGTGCCCTTTAAATTTCCTGACGCAAATTTTTTACTTTACTTTTTTTCACACGGACTCCTTTTGTTTGCGATCATGCTATCAGCAATTACTTTTAGAAATAGACCGAATTTTGAGGAGTTAAAAAAAACCGTCTTAATAAGCATTCCAGTAGTGGCGACAATTTATTTAATCAATATCACAATTAATTTCTTTGTGGATGGTTCTCCTGCAAATTATTGGTATTTAATTAAATTTCCTGATGGAGCAAATTTAACAGCTTTTATGCCTGATCCACCTGCACATCTCCCAATATTCTTTGTATTAGGATTATTAGCTTTTGGCTTAATCTATCTACCTTTCTATATTTACGATAGATTTTTTACTAATAATTGATAAAAATAGAACTCTGAGATGAAATTATGAATAAATTAAAATGGAAGATCTTAGGAATTTACGAAGACCTTTCTTATTACATCCTTGGCTTACCTAGATTCCTTTTTGTTTGGAAAGACAATAAGAAACTTTCTCTTCTTAATTTTTTTGATAACAATGTAAAGAAACGTCCCAACGATATTGCTTTTATTTTTGAGGGAGATGAAATTACTTGGAAAGAGGCAGACGAACAAACCAATAAATATGCAGGTTTTTTGAAATCTCAAAATATCCATAAAGGAGATTGCTTTGCTATTTTGATGGATAATAGTCCAGATTTTTTAATGTTACTTCTCGCATCTTTTAGAGTTGGATCTTTAGCTGCATTAATCAATACCACCGTTTCAGGAGAAGGTTTAAAACACGTAATTGGCATTTCCGATGTTAAATTAATTACTGCAGGAGCATCTCATTTAGAAAAATTAAGTTCAGCATTAGGTGATAGTGATTTAAAAAATATTCCAATCTTTGGTATGGAAGACAATGAGAAGATACCAGACCAAGTTGAAGATATTAAAAAGTTATCAAAACAATTCTCAACTTTTATTCCCTATCAACCAATTATGAAAGACGTTGCTGCATATATTTTTACGTCAGGAACAACTGGTCTGCCTAAAGCAGCTTTGGTAGATCATGCTAAGTTAGTAAAGGGTTCTTTTGCAGGACATTTTCTTTGTTTTAATTTCAATAAAAATGACCGTTTATATATGACTCTTCCTTTATATCACTCTACTGGCTTAATCCTAGGGTGGGCAGCTAGTTTAAGAAGCGGATGCCCTAATGTAATAAAATCAAAATTCTCAGCTTCTGATTTTTGGAATGACGTAAAAAAATATAACGTAAATAAATTTATTTACGTTGGTGAACTTTGTAGATATCTAATGAATTTACCTCCCTCCGATGGAGATAAAGACAATCCAATTACTCAGATCTCAGGAAATGGCTTGAGGCCAGATATTTGGGAGTCTTTTCAAAAAAGATTTAATATCAACAAAATAGTCGAAATTTATGGAGCTACCGAGGCTGTTGGTATGACAATTAATTCTTTTGGAAGATCTGGGATGATTGGAAGAAAACGATCAGACTCTACAATTATTCATTGTAATAAAGATGACGGTTCTCCAATATTAAATGATGAAGGATTCTGTACTAAAGTGTCAGAAGGTGAAACCGGACTATATATTCAAAAAATTAGCTCGTCTGCAAAATTTCAAGGTTATTTAGATGCTCAAGCTTCTAACAAGAAAATTCTTCAAAACGTATTTAAAACTGGAGATCAATATTTTAATACGGGAGACTTGATTACTCTTCACGATAACAATTGGTTATCTTTTGCTGACAGAGTTGGAGATACTTATAGATGGAAAAGCGAAAATGTGTCCACTATGGAAGTTGCCGCTATATTAAATAATGCTAGTGGAGTTATGGACTGTAACGTATACGGTGTTCAGGTTGATTCTGCTGAAGGCAAGGCTGGGATGGCAGCTATGAATGTATCTGATGAATTTTCCTTCATAAGTTTTATTGAACACGTAAATAAAAATCTTAATACTTTTCAAAAACCATATTTTTTGAGACTGACTAAGGAAATGCAAACAACTGGAACTTTTAAACATCAAAAGGAAGATCTAAAAAAACAAGGGTTTAATCCAAGTTTGATCAAAGATAAGCTTTATTTTCTTCAAAAAGACAATTACGTAGAAATTGACCAAGCTTTATATAACCGAATTCATTCGGGGGATGAAAGATTTTGATAAAAAAAGCTATTAGAAATTTTCTTAACAGAAGAACCTTTATGTACAAAATTCGTAACAAAGCTATGAATTCTTTTTCTAGCTATGAAAATCTAAAGGCAATAAGAGAAAAATCAGAATCTAACAGGGTTAAGGAAAATAGAAACCATGAAGTTTTATACTTTCATAAGACTGATGATCCCTATTCTCATTTAACAATTCAATTTGTCGAAAAACTAAAAGAAGAATATTCTGTTGATCTAATTCCTATTTTAGTTGGTGAAGAAAACCCTGATGCTTTACATGAACCAGATTTGTACGAAAAATATTGTCTTGAAGATGTTAAAAGAATTTCTCCCTATTATGGTGTTGATTTCAATGGAGACTCATATCCCGAAAAATCTTTGGTAAATAAGGCAAACTCAATTCTTGCAGCGACAGAACCAAACAATTTCATACAAATAGCTAAGAAAGTAAGTACTCATTTATGGAACAATGATGAAGAAGAACTCTCTATTCTTCAAAAACAGTTTAATTCATCTATGAGTAAAGTGAGTGAGGTTTTATCAGAAGGTAATAAAATTAGAAATGATTGTGATTATTATTTTGGATCAGCTTTTTATTATGAAAAAGAACTGTACTGGGGAGTAGATAGATTAAATTATTTAGAAGATAGACTTACCGAACTTGGAGCAAAGAAATCACCTTCAAACGAATCTTTAGCTCCTTTATCCATTAAAGCACCTGAAATATTAGATTCAGATAAATTAATTAATTTAACTTATTATCCATCCCTAAATAGCCCCTACACTTTCATTAGTGCAAAACGTATAAAGCAATTAGAAAAAGATTATCCAATAAATCTGATAACTCGACCTGTTTTACCTATGTTGATGAGAATGATGACCATCCCAACCTTTAAGGCAAAATATATTATTTCAGATGCAGCAAGAGAAGGCAGGAAATATGACTACGAAATGAAAGAAATATTCTCTCCTATTGGAAAACCTGCTAGAAAGGCCTATTCTCTTTTTCCAGAAATGGATAAACGCTCAAAAGGTTTTGATTATATTGATGCTTTGCTCAAAGCTTCTTTTCAAGACGGAATTAATATCGGTGAGGATTCATTCTTAGAGAATTTGGTGATTGAATTAGGTCTTGATTGGCAGGAAATCAAACCTCACTTGAATACTTCTACTTGGAAAAAAGTACTCGATGATAATGTTAAAGATATGTACCAAGGTAACTGTTGGGGAGTACCTAGCTTTAAAATTACAAATACTGATGGGAGTAATCCCTACTACGTTTGGGGACAAGATCGAATGTGGCTAGTAAAAGAAGAGATTTACAAAAGAATTGAGAATACTTGAATCTAATTATTAGATTTATTAAATGAATTTAAAATTACTTTTCAACTCTATACATGTAGAGATTGTTTAATTTTTATGAAAGAAGTAAAGAAAAAGAGAAGAAACCCAGTAGCTAAAAATTCAAGAAAATTTAATAAGTCTGCTGTATTCGCTGATAAGACTAAATATAATAGAAAAGTAAAAACATCCGAAGAAAATGAGTAAAGTTTATTCAAACATCCTTGATATGGTTGGAAATACTCCCCTATTGAAGATAAATAATATAGACACTGGTATTTGCGAGTTATTTGTAAAACTAGAAAATCTAAACCCTGGAGGATCTATTAAAGATCGTGTCGGTCTTCAAATGATTGAGGATGCAGAAAAAAATGGATCTTTAAATAAAGGAGGCACCATAGTTGAATGTACTGCAGGAAATACGGGTCTTGGCTTAGCTCTAGCAGCTAAATTAAAAGGATATAAATTAATTTTAGTGATTCCTGACAAAATGAGTCAGGAAAAAGTAATGCATTTAGAAGCCATGGGTGTAGATATAGTTTTTACAAGATCAGATGTCGAAAAAGGACATCCCGAGCATTATCAAGACTTAGCAGCAAAAATAGTTTCAGAAACACCTGGTTCATTTTTCTCCGATCAATTCAATAACCCTTCTAATCCGTATATTCATGAAACTACTACAGGTCCAGAAATTTGGAATCAAATGGATGGAGACATAGATGCCTTTGTCGCAGGAGTTGGAACTGGAGGTACGATAAGTGGTGTTGGAAAATTTCTTAAATCAAAAAACCCAAACTTAAAACTTGTAGTTGCAGATCCAATTGGTTCAGTAGTTGCAGATGCTGTAAATAAAGGGTCTTATAAATATGAAAATGGATCTTGGCTGGTGGAGGGAATCGGTGAAGATCATATTCCTGGAAATTTAAATTTAGATATCATTGATGAAGGAATTTATGTTTCTGATAAAAAGGCCTTTGAAATGTTAAATAAGCTTTTGCAAGAAGAAGGCATTTTAGCAGGCACCTCATGTGGGACCTTACTAGAAGCAGCAGTAGAATGGTGCAAAGCTCAAAAAGAGCCAAAAAAAGTTGTTACGCTTATTTGTGATACCGGTAATAAATATCTATCGAAGGCATACAATAAAGACTGGGTTGAGGAAAATTTATAATTATGGCTAATAAAAAAGATCTCAATTTTGAAACAAAGGTTATTCATGCCGGACAAAAGTCTGACCCTACTACTGGAGCAGTAATGACGCCTATTGTATTAGCGTCTACTTTTGAACAATCAAGTCCAGGGGTACATAAAGGTTACGATTATTCAAGATCAATAAACCCAACCAGAGAAGCTTTTGAAAACTGTATCGCAAGCTTAGAAAACGGAGTTAAGGGATATGGATTTTCGTCAGGAGTTGCCGCTATTTCTGCTTGTATAGAATTATTGTCGCCAGGTGATCATGTTATTGCTATGGATGATTTATATGGAGGCTCAGTTAGATTATTTAATGAAATTAAAACTATTTCTCAAGGTATAGAAGTTTCTTATGTAGATATGACAAATGTTGACAACATAAAAGCTGATTTAAAAGAAAATACCAAAATGATTTTTGTGGAAACCCCTACTAACCCATTATTGAAGGTTGCAGATTTATCAAAAATAGCAAGATTGGCAAAAGCGAATAAAATTCTTACTGTTTGTGATAATACTTTTGCCTCACCATTTAACCAACAACCACTAAATCATGGTTTTGATATTGTTATTCACTCGGCTACTAAGTATTTAGGTGGACATTCAGATCTTATTGCTGGGGCAATGGTAATTGGAAAAAAAGATAAAAAATTGATTAATAGAATGTCCAACATTCATAATTCCTTGGGGCCTATTACGAGTGCCTTTGATAGCTATCTTTTGTTGAGAAGTTTAAAGACTCTAGTTGTAAGAATGGAGAGACACAATAAAAGCGCCATGGAAATAGCTAAATTTTTAGAAAAGCGAAAAGATATTAAAAACGTTATTTATCCAGGCTTAAAAACACATCCTCAACATAAACTTGCCGCAAGACAAATGAATGGATTTGGAGGAATAGTTTCATTTGAAATCAAAGGTAAATTAAGTAAAGCTAAATCCTTTTTAAAGAAAACAAAGATCTTTACATTGGCAGAGAGCCTTGGTGGCGTCGAAAGTCTTATTGAACATCCAGGATTAATGACGCATGCATCTTTGTCAAAAGAGAGAAGAGAAAAATTAGGGATCTCTGATACTTTAATTAGATTATCTATTGGATTAGAAAATATTGAGGATCTTAAAGAAGATATAACTCAAGCTTTAAAATAAATATTTTTAAATAAATTAGCTT
>Ga0208390_1000859_pt1 | contig 11135 bp, 10 predicted proteins | sample Knorr_S7_td_Surf_FD_185594 | JGI IMG/M metagenome (GOLD analysis project Ga0208390, IMG submission 185594) | Marine microbial communities from Southern Atlantic Ocean transect - Knorr_S7_td_SurfaceA_ad_6m_LV_A (SPAdes) (version 2) | ecosystem: Environmental > Aquatic > Marine > Oceanic | place...
GGTTTTTCAGTGGATAGACTTGAGCATAGTTTACAGACTGCTACCCGTGCTTATAAAGATAATCGAGATGATGAATATGTTGTATGTGCATTAATGCATGATATTGGAGATATGCTTGGATCGCATAATCATGCTGAGATAGGTGCTGCTATTTTAAAACCCTTTGTATCTGAACAAAATCATTGGATGCTAAATCATCATGGAATTTTTCAAGGTTACTACTTTTTTGATCACCTAGGACTAAATAAAAATATGCGTGATCAATTTAAAGGTCATGATCACTATGAATATACAGCTCAGTTCTGTCATCTTTATGATCAATGCGCTTTTGATCCAAACTATGAATCAATGTCCCTTGAGGATTTTGAACCGATGGTTCACAGAGTCCTTAGCAAGCCAAAAAATTCAATCTATAAGCATTAAAAATCATTAGAAATGTCATTAGTTAAATTATCATTAAAACTTGCTTGGACTGCAGCTTTTTTACTTACTGCAATTAATACTTACTCATTTGCCGACAGGCAGCTTCCATCAATTATGATTCCGGAATTAAAAGCTGAACTGCTTTTAACGGATGCTCAAATAGGTTTCCTATTTGGTACAGTTTTTGCAATATTTTTTGGAATATCTACACTGATATTTGGGAGACTAGCCGATACACCGTATCGAAAAAATGTACTTATTTTTGCAATAATAATGTGGAGCGTCTTAACAGGTCTTTGTGGTATTGCACAACAATTTTGGGATTTAATTATTTTTAGAATTGGTGTTGGTGTTGGAGAGGCGGCATTAGGACCAATTGCCCTAGTTGTACTATCAGCATATTTTACAAGAGAAAAGCTTCCTTTAGCTCTTGGTATTTGGGGTGCTGGACCTTTTTTAGGATCTGCACTTGCTGGGTGGGGTGGAGCTGCAGTAATAACTAATATGGATAAAATTAAACCATATTTGGGTTTTTTATCTGAATTTTCTGACTGGAGAATCACCTTCTTTTTATTTGCAGTTCCTGGGTTGATTTTTGCGTTACTTTTAAAATTTTTACCATTCCCTGAAATTACTTTAGAAAAAAAGGAAGAGGCTGAATTTATGCCTTTTTTTAAAAAAGCTTGGAAATTCTTTATCTTAATGTTTGTTGGGGTAACTATAACTGGTCTAGTAGGTTATTCAGTATTAGCCTGGGGAATAGAAATGTTGGTGAGAGTTCATGACATACCTAAAACAATAGCTGGTCAAAATTTTGGTCTATTTAATATTTTTCTTGGTATTGGGGGAAGTATTGGTGCCGGTATTATAGCAAGTAAAATGATTGAAAAAGGTATTATTAATGCTCACCTTAGAATTGCAGGTATTTTTGTAATTTTAATATGGATTTCACTTTTACTTTTCACTCTATCTGCTTCCTCCCTCTACTCACAAGTTGGTCTAGCTGGAATGATTTTATTTATGTCTTGCGGTCCAGGTTTATATGGAGCAGCATTTCAGAATGCCTCCCCAATTAACCTAAGAGGAAGGACAGCAGCTATTTATTATATCAGCGCTAATGTCGTGGGATTTGCTCTTGGACCTTTTGCTTTAGGATTCTTTAATGATTATATATTCAATGAAGTAAACGGTTATGATCAAACTGGAATAAGATTCTCGCTATTAAGTTTAGGTATAATTTTATACCCAATTGCCGCTTTATGTTTTTATAGAGCATCAAAACTATTTCTGCCTCTGGAAGCCGAAGCTCGTTAATACATTAGTAAATTAATTAATTGACCTCTATAAATTGATTTATAAAATTAGTCTTATTTAAGGAAGAATTATGAAATATGAAAACTTAAAATTTGATGTTCAAGATAACATTGGAACAATAACTCTCAATAGACCGAATTCAGCCAATGCTATTACCATACCTCTTGTTAAAGAACTTTTAGATGTAGCCATAAGATGTGAGTCTGGGGAAAAAATAAGGGTACTCATTCTTCAAGGTGAAGGCCCTATATTTTGTGCTGGCGGTGACTTAAAGTTCATGACCGAGCAAAAAAATCTTCGAGCAGCAATTTCTGAAATGATAGGCATACTTCATGTTGCATTATCAAAAATTGATCATTTAGATGTACCAATGATTGGAGCTATTACTGGAACAGCTGCAGGCGCTGGTCTTTCTCTTGTCTCGGCCTGCGATATGGCAATTGCAGGAGAAAATGTTAAATTTTCATCTGCTTATACCGCAGCAGGTCTTACTCCTGACGGAAGTTCAACATTCCACCTTCCAAGATCTATTGGAAAAAAAAGAACAATGGAATTAATGTTAACTAATAGGGTTTTATCATCCAAAGAAGCGCTTGACTGGGGATTAATAAATAGAGTTGTGAATGATGAAGATGTAATTACTGAAACAAATAAACTTGCCATGAAGATTGCAAAAGGACCTACTAAAGCGTTCGGCGGTGTTAAGGAAATGCTAAGACAAAGTTTTTCTAATGGTTTAGAAACGCAAATGGAATTGGAATCCCAGATATTTTCAGAACAATTAAAAAGTGTGGATGGTCCGGAAGGAATTGAGGCCTTTACCTCAAAAAGAAAACCTGAATTCAAAGGAAAATAAAATGATAGAAATATCTGATCAAGAGCTTGAAAAAAAGAAAATCAAAGTTCTTGGAAAAAATATGTCATATATTGAAAGGGGTGAAGGTGATCCAATTATTTTTCAACATGGAAATCCCACATCCTCATATCTTTGGAGAAATATTATTCCATACTTGGAGAACCAAGGAAGATGCATAGCAATTGATTTAATTGGTATGGGAGATAGTGATAAACTTAATGATGAGGGTAATAATACTTATTCCTACCATGTTCAAAAAAAATATTTTGATGCCTGTTTGGAGGAATTAGAAATAAATAAAAATACTACTTTTGTAATTCACGATTGGGGTTCAGCTCTAGGTTTTAATTGGGCTTATGAGCACCAACAAGATATTAAAGGAATATGCTATATGGAGGCCATTGTAAAAAATATTACTTGGGATGATTGGCCCGAAGATGCAAAATCAATTTTCCAAGGATTTAGATCAGATGCAGGTGAAGATTTAATTTTGAAGAAGAATTTATTTATTGAAGGGATTCTTCCAAATGCAATTATCCGAAATTTAACAGAAAGTGAAATGAGTATTTATCGGAGACCGTTTATAGCGGAAATCGATAGAAGGCCTACATTAGATTGGCCAAGACAAATCCCAATAAACAATGAACCAGAGGATGTATGTAAAATTGTAGAAGATTATTCATCCTGGATGTCTATAAATGAAATACCTAAATTATTTATAAATGCTGATCCTGGATCTATTTTAACAGGAAAACAAAGAGAATTTTGTAGAAACTGGAATAATCAACAAGAATTGACTGTTAAAGGAAACCATTTTATTCAGGAAGACTCACCAAAGGAAATTGGTGAGGCTATATCGAATTGGTACAGAAATCTCTAAATGAAAAAAGAACAGTTTACAAAAAAATTTCACAATTTTGGTGATGGAAATGTTTCATATATTGAATGGAATGATGGTAAAGGATTGCCAGGTTTTCAATTTTCGCATGCTACTGGTTTTAATTCTCTAACATATAGAAAATTATTAGAACCCCTCTCAAATGAGTTTCACATAAGAGCAATTGATGCCAGAGGGCACGGTTTTACAGAAACTAAAGCTATGCCAAAAAAGATGTATGATTGGGTAGTATACAGAGATGATTTAATACGTTCAGTAGAAAATTTTGTTGAGAGAAAAGGTAAACCAATAATTTTAGGTGGACACTCCATGGGTGGTGCAACAATTATGCAAGTGGCTGCATCTAGACCAGAACTTGTATCAGGATTAGTTTTGATTGAACCAGTTTTAATTCCAAAGAAAAATTTAAACTTAATAAAGTTAGGAAGAAAATTTCCTATCTTTAAATTCTTACCATTTATTAAAGAAGCTTTATCAAGAGCTGATAGCACTTTAAAACGAAGAAGAGAATTTCCTAACAAAGAAATGATTAAAAGGTCATATAAGGGAAGAGGCGCTTTTACTACTTGGGTAGATGGTTTTTTAGATGACTACATAGATGGTGGAACTAAAACAGAAGGTAATTATCATATTCTTACTTGTCATCCTGAATGGGAAGCAGCAACTTTTTCATCTTGGAAACATAATGCCATGGAGGCAATAAAAAAAATAAATTGTCCAATTACCCTTTTACAAGGTGAAATAGGTTCGACTACACAAGAGCCAGGTATTAAATTATTAAAAAAACAAGATCCAAGTGGAACATTTAAAATAATAGAAAATTCTTCTCATTTTTTACCAATGGAATATCCAGAAATAGTTCAAAAAGAAATAAAAAAAATCAAAAATAGAGTTTGAGTAATATTAAAGTTTTTCGAATTTATTTCTAAATCTAAAATTATTGAGCTAAGGTTACCTTAGGAGAATATTATGGATGAAGAAAATAACTCTATAAATAATAAAAATAATACAGTTATAGAGAGTAACTCTCTAAATTTAGTCGAAAAAAATAATCAAAAAGCTAGGGATGAGGTAAAAATTTCAGAAAAAATTATTGAGATAGATATACCTCAAACAAATAAAGAAATTTTAATTAATAATACAAACAAAAATAATAATTCATCAAAAGATGTTAACTTTATTGATGCATTAAATGGCCTGATAGTACTAATCTTAATTTGTATGATTGCGTTAGGCTTGTCAGAAAGGTTCAAAAAATTTTAACCTTTTAGAACACACTTTCCGTTATTTATTACCATAACATTTCTTTCTTTAACCCAAGATCTAAATGAAATTTCCTTATCATCAACCCAAATTTCGGTTGAAATTTTTTCACCCGGAAATACGGGTGACGAGAATCTAACATCAAGTTGTTCAATCATTGAACTATCATAATCACAAACATCTTGAATAATTGATTTACATGCTGTTCCGTAAGAGCACAATCCATGAAGTATTGGTTTAGGAAAACCTGCAGCCTCTGCCACATCTGGATCTGAGTGAAGTGGATTCCTATCACCTGACAATCTATACAAAAGGGCTTGATCAGGCGATGTATTTAAATCGCTAATAATATCTGGATCTCTATCCGGAATAGCATGCGGTTTAGGTCCACCCTCTTTTGGTCCACCAAAACCACCATCACCTCTAGCAAAAGTTGTTCCGCCTAATGTACATAAAAGACTTCCTGTTTCTTTATCCTTAATATTTACCTCGGTAATTAATAAAGCTCCCTTTTCTTCACCTTTGTCAATTACATCAGTTACTCTAGAGTCTACCAAAATATTTGCTGAAACTGGAAGTGGTTGATGTATTTTTAATCTTTGTTCGCCATGCACGACCATAAGATAATTGATACCACTATCTCGCATATGTCCTGCACCCCAAGCTATTACCGTTGCCATTGAAGGTATGGTTTTTAGATTTTTTTCATAAACAAAATCTAATTCTTTTCTATTTAGAGGATCTCTTCCAAAACCAATGCCAAGAGCATAAAGCATTGTATCATTGTCAGTATATGAGTACTCAACATCATTGGTTTTCATTGACATAATTTTATCATAATCAATTGCCATAATTTTCTCCTAAAAAAATATACAAAAACATGCTAGAAATTAACTATCAAGATAGTATTTTATAATTTTTAGATAAAGGAATTTAAAATGTCACTTACAGATGAAAAATTTGAATGTTTTAAAATAGATATTCAAGATAAAATTGCACACATAATACTTAATAGACCAGAAAAAATGAATAGCTTACCAGTATCATTTTGGTCAGATTTACCAAGAATTATTAATGAAATTGATTACGATGCTTTAGCAAGAGTAATTGTTATATCATCTACAGGTAAACATTTTAGTGCTGGTATGGATTTATCTGTTTTTAGTAATGCAGAGAATGCCCGAAACAAGGAAAACCCACAAACAGACCCAGGGAGAAAAAAAGGTAGTTTTTATAAAGGTCTGCTGAAACTTCAAGAAACCTTTAATTGTATAGATAACTCAAGAATTCCTGTTTTGATGGCTATACAGGGTGGTTGTATTGGTGGAGCAGTAGACTTTGCATCAGCCTGTGATATGAGATATTGCACCGAGGATGCATTTTTCTGCATTCAAGAAATTAATATAGGCATGACAGCTGATGTTGGAACTTTTCCAAGACTACCCTATTTATTGCCAATGGGTTTAGTAAAAGAACTTGCATTTACTGGTAGAAGAATGTTCTCAAAGGAAGCCAATGAATGTGGTTTAGTAAATAATGTTTTCTCTAACTATGAAGATATGATGAAAGAAGTAATGGCGATAGCAAAAGAGATTGCAAAAAAATCTCCTCTTGCAGTTTGGGGTTCAAAGGAGGCTATTAATTATACCCGTGGCAGAACTATTGAAGAGGGACTTAACCAAATAGCCATGTGGCAAACCGGTATGTATAATCCTCAAGTAGATATGAAAGAAGCATTGAGCGCTCAAATTGAGAAGAAAGATCCTGAGTTTGAAGACCTATATCCTATTAAAAAAGATTTGGGATTACTTTGATTAAAAAAATCGCTGATGTGCAAATATTAAATTTATTTCAATATCTTTTGACTTAATATGGTCTTTATCATCTATAAAACTCAAATTAATAAATGATTTTCTGTTATCCCTATGAAACGACCATGATGTTTCAAAGTTTATTTCTCTTCCAGATGGGATTATAGGTAAAGTTACTGATTTAAATTCAACAACTCCATTAGGATTTCTTCCTTTTGGTATGTTTAAAGATACTCTTGCTTTCTCAATTCTAGGATCTTGTTTGATACGAAATGATAGAAAATCATTTTTATAAAAAAGCGATTTTTTAATTAAAGCAAAATCAAAACTAAATTCCTCTAAGCCTGAAATATTTTTAATGATTTTATCTGAGTTTATATTAGAGGAGTTAGAATAGTTTATACTTCCAATAAAACTTAATTCCTTTGCAAATGATGACTTAAAGGAAATTGATGAAAAAATACTCTTTGTATCTTCAATTATACTAAAAGCTCCATTAAAACGATTATCAAATAGGCCATTATTCGTTTCTAAAAATCCAAGAGTGTAACCAATCATAAACTTTGATAAAATGTTATTTCTGAATGTTAAATTGAAACCTTTACTTTCATTTTTAGTTTTTTGAAAATAATAACTTGGTTTTAAAAACCAATCTTCACTTCTCTTAAAACCAGAAAAAATATTTAAATCAAAATATAATTCATTTAACCTATTTGAAAAACCAAGACTATAACCTTCTTCGACTAGATTTAACCATGGATTTAGAAAAGCTTCTTTATCATAAAAACTTTGGTGAATTAGTAATTCTTCAGATGTATCTAGAAAATTTGATGAAGGATTTTTTCCATAAGCAAATGATAACAGGGTATCTTTTCTTCGAAAATTTATCTCTGCAAAATCAATTTTATTCACCTCTGCGCCGGTTGAGTTTAGAAATCTCTTCCATGATGAATAAAATTCAAAACCTTGAGAGGAAATATAACCATATTTCTTTTCTTTAAAATTAAATAATCTCTCCATAGTTTTTGAGGATGAAATATTACTTCTTATAAAAGAACTAACTGGTACAGAAAAGGGAGCGCCCAGTGCATCAAATATGGATAATTTTGTTTTTCCTAAGCTATTTTTTAGACCATCACCAAAAGATTTTGTTAGAAATATATTTGAACTTGTAGATGGTAACGCCTTTGAATATATACTTGACTTAGTATAGAAAAGAGTTGAACCAACTGGCGATGACGCTTTTTTTAAGTCTAGCAAACCTTGTCCATAAATTTCTTTATCAGAGTATTTCCCAGTTTTATTAGCAGTTATAAATAAGCGTTCTAAAATTTGAACACTGGATAAATTATCTCTAAAGAGTTCTTTTAACACAGCTATTGATCCAGTTACGTGAGGTGCAGAAAAGGATGTTCCCGATCCAAGTAAGTATGCTTCAGTAGGATAATTTTCTAGATAGTCTAGAACATTATCATTAAAATTACTTTTCTCATTCTCTGAAAGTGAATTAAATAAATTATTAGGAATTGCAAGAGGCACCCTTACACCAGGTGCGGCGATACAAAAATCAGCAGCAACACCACATCGGTTTGAAAAATCAGCAATTTCACCCTCTTGATCAACAGCAACAACTGCAACATTATTCTTAGCTAGTTCTGGAAAATAATAACCCAAGCCAGCCAAAATTCCTGGATTTGCAGCATTTACCTGCTGACCTTCAGTATCTTTTATTCCATTATAATTACCAGCTGACCAAACAAAAATAGTCTCCTGTTGACTTGCAAAAGTATTTATTAATTTTGGAAAAGTATTTTGAAGAGTTTCTCTTGAATAATCAGTTATCTGTCCAGTAAATCCAAAGCTATTGTTAATAACATCTGATTTAGAAGACAGTTCTTCATAGAACTTAGATTCCTGTTCATCAAATCGCTCCCAGCTAAAAGCCGGTATATCTATTGGTTCATATTCACCATCCGAAGGTGGAGAGCCTAATTCAATTGCAATAAATAAAATTTGAGCATCATAAGCAACACCATGCATATTTCTATCGACGGGTTCATTATCTTTTCTACCCGCGATTATTGAGCTTGTAGCGGTACCATGAAATTTCTCTAAAGGAGTAGGTTCTCTATTTCCGCTATACATTAAAATACTGTCAGGATGAAGAATATTTTCTTTAAGAAACTCATGATGACCCCAATCTAGAGCTTCGTCAACCACACCGACCACTACGCCCTTGCCTGAGGCACCGTAAGAATATGCATCTGAGGCATTTATAAAATCTAAACCCCATTGATTTCTATATTCAGGTGTTTCAAAAGTTTCCTTTGGAATAAATATATTCGTATTTGGGTCAAGTGTTTCAGATGAATTATTTTCTTGAGCTGGTATTGGTGTTAATTGACTTGAAGAGCCTCCTCCTCCGCCTCCACATCCATTTAACAATATTACTAATACTATTAGAGATATAGATTTATGCATTGAATTAAAAAACATCTAAAGATTATTGGACCAAACGCTTGAGGATGAAGCAATTATTTCATCATCCTTTATAATATAGGTTTTTATAAAAAGTGTATCTTTACTCTTTTTTTCAATAGACGATTTTATATGTGACTCATTTATTTCAAAATTATCGTCTAAGTCACCTAAATCTATATTAATAGTCAATAATTTTGGCTTAACTCCAAATTCACTAGTTGCTATTGCGTGTTTATTATCTAAAATAGTTTGATAATAATTATGTCTTGTATGATGATTTGACAAAAAAACTCCTTATACTTATGACATAATTTAATTTCTAAAATTAAAAAAGGAAAATATATTAAAAATTAAAATACTATAAATAACTTTATAGCCTAATTAATAACAATGAATTCTTATCTTACACAACTCACAAGGAGCTAATAATGACAAGAGAAGCAGTGATAGTTTCAACAGCAAGAACAGGACTCGCAAAATCTGGGCGAGGTGGTTTTAACATAACACATGGAGCCGCTATGGCTGGGCATGCCGTTAAACACTCAATTGAAAGAGCAAAATTAGATCCAAATGAAATTGAAGATGTGATTATGGGCTGTGGTACACCAGAAGGAGCAACAGGACAAAACGTTGGAAGACTTGCTGCTATTTGGGCAGGGTGTCCAGTTACAACATCCGGTGTAACGGTTAATAGATTTTGTTCATCAGGGCTTCAAACTATAGCGATGGCAGCTGGAAGAGTTATAAATGAAGGGGCACAGGCAGTTGTTGGTGCAGGTGTAGAGTCAATTTCTTTAGTTCCAATGCAAGGTATTAATTTTAACAATATTACAGAAGAGAAATTAATGGAGAGTTATCCAGCATTATGGATGCCTATGATTGAAACTGCAGATATAGTGGCAAAGAGATACAATATCTCACGTGAGGCTCAGGATGAGTATTCCCTACAAAGTCAACAGCGAACGGCCGCAGCTCAAGATGCAGGATTATATATAAATGAAATAGTAGCTATGGAAACAAAAATGAAGGTTGTTGATAAAGAAAGTGGTGAAGAGAGCATTGTCGATTATACAGTTGATAAAGATGAGTGTAATAGACCCACAACTACTTTGGAAGGCCTCTCACAACTAAAGCCAGTTCGTGGCGATGAGCATTTTATTACTGCTGGAAATGCTTCTCAATTATCCGATGGCGCAGCTTCAGTAGTTGTAATGGATTCAAAATTAGCTGAACAAAAAGGGCTTGAACCTCTTGGTGCATTCAGGGGTTTTGCTGTTGCTGGCTGTGAGCCTGATGAAATGGGTATTGGCCCAGTATTTGCGATCCCTAGGCTTTTAGAAAGAAATAATTTAACGATAGACGATATTGATTTATGGGAGCTTAACGAAGCTTTTGCAAGTCAGACTCTTTATTGCCGTGATAAGCTAGGTATTGATAATGAAAAATTAAATGTTAACGGAGGTTCAATAGCAATTGGACATCCTTTTGGAATGACTGGTGCTCGATTAGTTGGACATATTCTTCTTGAAGGTAAAAGAAGAAAAGCAAAAAATGTTGTTGTCACAATGTGTATTGGTGGCGGAATGGGTGCAGCAGGTCTGTTCGAGGTCTTTAATTAAGGTTCTCTTGAAGTTTGAATAACAAGCTTGCCCTGATTTTCACCTGTGAATAATTTGTTAACTGCATCGGGGGCATTTTCAATGCCCTCAACAACATCAACCTTATACTTAATTTTACCTTCAGCAATCCATTGACCAAGTGTTTGAAGACATTCCTCAAACTGATTAGTAAAGTCTGAGACTAAAAAACCAGTAACGGTTAGAGTTTTCATTAATATATTTCTATACATTTTTGGACCAGTGGATGACCAATCATTGTACATTGAGATTAATCCACAAACAGGTATCCTTCCAAATTTATTCATTAACGTTAATGCTGCATCAAGTGTATCACCCCCAACATTGTCAAAATAAATATCAATACCATTTGGACATGCTGCTTTTAATGCATCAAAAATATTTTCCTTTTTATAATTAATTACACTATCAACGCCCAATTCATTTTTAAGCCAGTCGCATTTCTCATCGGA
>Ga0208390_1000861_pt1 | contig 11109 bp, 12 predicted proteins | sample Knorr_S7_td_Surf_FD_185594 | JGI IMG/M metagenome (GOLD analysis project Ga0208390, IMG submission 185594) | Marine microbial communities from Southern Atlantic Ocean transect - Knorr_S7_td_SurfaceA_ad_6m_LV_A (SPAdes) (version 2) | ecosystem: Environmental > Aquatic > Marine > Oceanic | place...
TCAACGGGCAATGTGGCTGGACCAGCACTGAAATTATGAACTCTCTTCTTCATCAAGACTTTCTTTGAAGCCTACTGCATCAACAAGCATCTCTGCTTCTCTGGTTGTAACTACTTTCACTCCTTGGGTGTTTCTACCTATTACACTTATTTGATCTACTTTTGTTCTTATCATGGTTCCTTTATTTCCTATAAGCATTACTTCGTCTCCATCTAAGACTTGGACTGCAGCTACCATTTTTCCATTTCTGGCTGAGGTATTTAGAGCAATCACCCCTTTACCACCTCTTTTTTGTCCACTGAATTCAGAGATATTAGTCCTTTTACCATATCCGTTTTCACTGAGAGTCAAAAGTTTTGCATCTGGTATTACTTTAATCATAGAAATTACTCTATCGGTTTTATCGATATTCATTCCTTTCACACCTCTGGTAGATCTGCCCATTGCTCGCACATCAGACTCTTTGAATCTGATAGCTTTTCCACTTTCAGAAGCAAGACAAACTTCATCCTTACCATCGGTGATAATTGTGCTAATTAATTTGTCACCTTCATCAAGATTTATAGCTCTTAACCCTGGCGCATACCTTTTTTGAAATGCTGTTAAAGCAGTTTTCTTAACAACTCCATTTTTAGTTGCCATTATTATGAAATGGCCCTCTTTATACTCGTCTACTGGCAAGAAAGAAGTCACTTTTTCGTCCTCTTCGAGCGGTAAGACGTTTGATATAGGTCTTCCTTTTGCTGTTCTAGACATTACAGGTAACTTATAGATTTCTAACCAGTGTACTTTTCCTTTGGTTGTAAAACACAACACTTGCACATGTGTGTTAAGAACTAATACTTGTTTTATAAAATCTTCTTCTCGTAGAGCAGAGGCAGTTTTTCCAACACCACCTCTCCGTTGTGATCTATATTCGGCCAGCTGCTGAGTTTTTACAAATCCGTTATTAGAAATGGTAAATACCCTTTCTTCTTCTGGAATTAAGTCAGCGTCATCTATAGTTAATCTTCTCTCAATAATTTCTGTTCTTCTTTCATCTCCAAAATTATCTTTAATTTCATTAAGTTCTTCTTTTACCACTTCAACGAGTCTTGATTTATTGGAGAGAATTTCTTGTAATTCTTTAATTTGCTTTACAAGCTCTTCATATTCTTCGTTTAATTTATCTGTTTCAAGAGCTGTAAGTCTACTAAGTCTTAACTCTAAGATTGCCTTTGCTTGAACAAGAGAAAGTTTATATTCTTTTCCATTTAGACCAAAACCATCCTCTAAACCTTCAGGTTTACAAATATCTGGATCAGCAACTTTATCTAGTAATGGTTTAATAGTTGAAGCAGACCAATTTCGTTCGCACAGTTTGTCAGCAGCAACTTTTGAATTCTCTGATTTTTTTATTATTTCGATCACTTCATCAATGTTAGCGATTGCAACAATTAAACCCTCAACAATATGTCCCCTTTCTTTTGCCTGGCGAAGTTCATACAGAGATCGGTTTGTAATAACATCTTTCCTATGATCTAAGAATATGTTGAGCAATTGTTGTAAATTACATAACTGTGGTTTGCCGTCAACAAGAACAACATTATTAATACCAAAAACTTGCTCCAATTGAGAATGCTTGATGAGGTTATTTAAGACTACTTCGGGCACTTCTCCTTTTTTTAGTTCCACAACTACTCTCATTCCATCTTTATCTGACTCATCTCTTATTTCACCAATGCCTTCAAGTTTCTTTTCCTTTACTAGTTCAGCAATTCTCTCGAGCATTCTAGCTTTATTCACCATGAATGGTATCTCAGTGATAATTATTGCTTCTTTACCGCCTTTCATTTCTTCGATGGCAGTTTTTCCTCTAACATAAACTTTTCCTTGACCAGTTCTATAGGCCTGCTCTATACCGTCAATACCTGTAATTATTCCTCCTAGTGGGAAATCTGGTCCTTTGACAATTTTTAACAAATCATCAATTGAAGTGTCAGGAGTGTCTAAAATGTGCAAACATGCATCCAATACTTCATTAAGGTTATGAGGTGGAATATTGGTAGCCATACCAACTGCTATACCTGAAGAACCATTTATCAACAAATTTGGAATTCTGGTTGGCAAAACATCAGGAATATCTTCAGTTCCATCGTAATTTGGCGAGTAACTTACTGTTTCTTTTTCTATATCTGCAAGTATTTGATCAGTTATTTTTTGCATTCTGATCTCTGTATACCTCATCGCTGCAGCAGAATCCCCATCAATGCTTCCAAAATTTCCTTGACCTTGTATTAATGGATATCTAAGCGAAAAGTCCTGTGTCATACGTACTATGGCGTCATAAACTGCTGTATCTCCATGTGGATGGTATTTACCAATAACATCCCCTACTACTCTTGCTGACTTCTTATTAGGTTTGTTATAGGTATTAGAGAGTTTATGCATGGCAAATAAAATTCGTCTGTGGACTGGTTTCATTCCATCTCGAGCATCAGGTAAAGCACGTCCAACTATGACACTCATAGCGTAGTCCAAATAGGACTTTTTTAACTCTTCTTTAATGTCAACAGAAAGGACTTCTTTAGCAAACTCTTGCACGAAACTATTTTATCATAGGGATCTCAACTAATCTTTAAATTCTGCGACTAATTTAGAAATACTTTCTTTTGCATCACCAAAAAGCATTCTTGAATTCTCTTTGAAAAATAATGGGTTCTGAACGCCAGCAAAACCTGAAGCCATTGATCTCTTTAACACCATTGCAGTTTTAGCTCTATGTACTTCCAAAATAGGCATACCATAGATTGGACTACCAGGCTCCTCAGTTGCCGATGGGTTAACCACATCATTTGCTCCAATTACAATAGCAATATCAACAGTTTCCATTGTTGGATTTATGTCTTTTGGTTCCAGGAGGTTATCATACGAGACATTAGCCTCAGCTAAAAGTACATTCATATGGCCTGGCATTCTGCCCGCTACCGGATGAATACCATATGAAACTTCACAGCCATTCTCTTCTAAAAGATCACCTAATTCTTTTACAACATGTTGAGCTTGAGCAACAGCCATACCGTAACCAGGAACTATCAGAACTGACCTTGCCGCCTCAACAACGAGATATGCATCTTCAGCAGATATTGGTTTAATTTCTCCATCTATTTCAGCAGCACTTGAACCTGAACTTTCATACCCAACAAAAAAGATATTGTATAAAGTCCTATTCATTGATTTAGCCATAATCAGTGTTAAAACTAATCCTGAAGCACCAACTAAACAGCCCGCGACTATCAAAGCAGTATTGGTTAGTAAGACGCCAGCAGACGCTGCTGCTATCCCAGAAAATGAGTTGAGTAAAGATATAACCACTGGCATATCTCCTCCTCCGATGGGTAGAACAAAAGCTAATCCAGCTAACAAGGATATAATGAGAAGAACTATAAATATTTTTTGAATTAAGGCTAAATCTATGAGTTCGTAGCCCAGACCCCCAGCTATAACTTGAGCGACAGCTATAATCACAAACAAAAGGCTGAATATCAGAAACCATCTTGAAGCTTTATTAAGAAAATTATTGTCGCCTTTTAAGATTTCTGCTAGCTTAAAAAATGCTATAACACTACCACTAAATGTTATACCTCCAATAAGTACAGTCATAAAAGACAAAATCATTATTAAAGAAATTGCAGAGAGATTATTGAACTCTGACCAAGCTAAAAAGAAAGAAGATAAACCTCCAAAGCCATTAAATAATGCAACCATTTCAGGAATTGATGTCATTTTTACTTTTAAAGCAAATGCAGAGCCAATTAAAGCTCCAAGTAGCATGGCTGAAAGTACAAGTATTGGATTTACAATTTCAATAACCGTGACAAGTACTGCTAATAACATCCCCATTGAGGAGACAACATTACCCTTTGCGGCACTACTCTCGTTTGAAAGCATCTTTAAACCATAAATGAATAGAATGGCTGAAAATATGTATCCAATTTGTTGTAGTGTATTTAAATCAAATTCCATCATTTCTTTTTAAACATTCTTAACATGCGATTTGTGACTAAATAACCACCAAAAACATTTATGGATGCAAAGGTGATGGCTGAAAAAGCTAGGATCATTTGTAAATTACTTCCAGTATCAAGACTTAGCGCACCGACCAACGTGATGCCACTAATTGCGTTTGCCCCTGACATCAAAGGAGTATGTAATGTGCTCGGAATTTTAGAAATCAATTCCAAACCAAGAAAGATAGCTAAAATCAAAATAAAAAATAATAAAACTATAATTTCCATTATTTAAATGCTCCATTTAGTATTTCGCCATCATGAACTAACAATGCAGACTTAATTATTTCGTCTTCTTTATTTAACTCAATGCTCTTTTTTTCAGTGCAATAAAAATCAGATATGAAATTTGTAAAATTATTGCTCAATGCAAATGAAGCGTGATCAGAAACTAGCGAAGGTAAATTTGAAATACCCATGACTTTTACACCATTTATTACATTAACGTCGTCAAGAATAGAACCTTCAACGTTGCCTCCACTCTCAACTGCCATGTCAAAAATTACACTTCCTGGCTTCATTTTTTTTATCGTCTTTTCGTCAATCAGTTTTGGTGCCGGCCTTCCAAAAAGTTGAGCAGTTGTAATCACAATATCTGATCTTGCACAAACTTCACTTTGTAGATCTTTTTGCAACTGGATTTGTTCTTTTGTGAGTTCATTTGCATAACCTTGTTCAGTTTGCCCTGTATCGCCTAAATCAATTTTTACAAACTTAGCTCCCAATGATTTGACTTGTTCCTCAACAACAGGTCTGGTGTCAAATGCCTCAACTTTTGCACCCAGTCTCTTAGCAGTAGCAATAGCTTGCAAACCTGCTACACCAACTCCAATTACAAAAACCGTAGCAGGTTTTAATGTCCCAGCTGCAGTCATCATCATTGGTAAAGCTGATTTTAATTCTTTGGCCGATTCAATTACTGCCACATATCCAGCTAAATTCGATTGACTACTTAAAACATCCATTTTTTGAGCTCTTGTAATTCTAGGAATAAATTCCATGCTTACCGCTGAAACGTTATTTAGTTGAAATGCAGAAAATTGCTCCTTATTTGAAAACGGTTCCATTAAACCTAGAAATAAGGCTTGATCTTTCATTGCAGAAATCTCGTTCACTGCAATTGGGGATGTTGACATAAGCACATCTGATTGGGATAAACATGCTTCTCTGCTAGCTGATTTTGCACCCAAACTTAAAAAAACTTCGTCATTGACGTCCATGCCTTTCCCCAGACCACTTTCAAATATGATATCTATACCCATATCTAAAATTGGCTTTATCGTGTTTGGATGTAAACTCGATCTAAGATCTTTTTGGTTTTTTGGTGTGACAGCCCCTAAAATCATAAAATATTTAATGTCTAAAGATATACTTTAACTTATGGAAAATTTTGATCAATTAGAATTAGAAAAATTCACAAAACTAGCTGACCAGTGGTGGGATCCAAATGGGAAGTTTAAACCACTGCATTTGATCAATCCTTTGAGAACAAGCTATATTGAAGACAAAGTTGACATAAATAATCTGGAAATTCTAGACATTGGTTGTGGTGGTGGGATTCTTGCTGAACTTTTGTCACAAAAAGGCGCCAACGTCACAGCTATCGATTTAGCAGATGGCCCTCTAAATGTAGCTAAGATAAGACAAAAAAAATCCAAGCTTGATATAAATTACAGAAAAATAAGTACCACTGACATGGTAAAGGAGAAAAAAACATTTGACCTAATTACTTGTTTAGAAATGTTAGAACATGTTCCGGATCCATCACAAGTCATTAAAGAATGTGCTCAACTTTGTAAGCCAGGCGGACATCTATTTTTTTCGACTATAAATAGAAATTTGAAATCTTTTATTTTTGCAATTTTAGGTGCTGAATATATTCTTAATATTCTTCCTCAAGGTACGCATGAATTTGAGAAACTTATTAAGCCTTCTGAAATGAAAGATTATATTGATCAAGCAAGTTTAGTTTTTGAGGAAGTTAAAGGTATGTCATACCTACCATTTTTAGATATTGTTCGACTTACTGACGATCCATCAGTTAATTATATTATTCATGCAACCAAAAAATAGCGCTGTATTATTCGATCTTGATGGTACATTGATCAATTCAGGTCTTTCATTTTTAAAAATTGTTAATGAATTAAAGGTAGAAGAATCCCAAGATCCTGTTAATTTTGAAATTGTGAGAGAATTTTCCTCGAGAGGAGCTTCTCTAATTCTAAAAAATGCTTTTCCTGAAGCCAATAATGAAAAAATTGATGCGTTAAAACTTAAATTTTTGAAAAGATATGCTCAAATAATGACATCAGATATTTATGTGTATGAAGGTGTTGAAGAATTATTAAATTTTTTAACAGAGAAGAATATTCCTTGGGGAATTGTTACTAATAAATCAGCGAAGTATGCCTTACCAATTATTGAGAAACTAAACTGGCACAATCAAACTAGTGCAATTATTTGTCCAGAAAATGTTCATCAAACAAAACCTGATCCTGAAGGAATTCTCAGGGCATTAAATCTACTGGATGCAAGTATAGAAACATCTTTTTATGTTGGAGATCATGAAAGAGATATCCAGACTGCAAAAAATGCTAATGTGAAATCGATTGCCTGCACTTATGGTTATTATGAGTCTAACCCGTTAAGCTGGGGTGCTGACTATAACATTGATTCGCCAATTGAAATAAAAGAAATATTATGAAACACGTTCCTAGTATAGACATTTCTAAAGTCTCACTTTCTAACAAAAACATTCTCATTACTGGAGCTGGATCTGGCATTGGCAGAGCTGTAGCAAAAATTGCTGCAAAAAATGATGCAAATCTTATCTTGTTATCAAAAGACATAAAAAAACTTTATTCACTACAAGATGAAATTTGCGACGAGGGTCGAAAAGAACCCTTAATAGTAGAATTTGATTTTTTGAAAGCTAGTGAAAAAGATTACAAAAAGTTAGCTGATAGCTTATATAACAACTACGAAAAATTAGATGGTTTAGTGCATGTAGCTGGAGTCCTTGGTTATTTGTCCCCAATAATAAATACCTCATTACAACAACTAAAGACAGTAATGCAGGTTAATTTTGAAAGTAACTTTTTATTGACTCAGTTATCTTTACCTCTTTTACTGAAAGCAAAAGATCCATCAGTAGTCTTCACATCATCTGGAGTCGGAAGAAAAGCTAGGGCCTTTTGGACAAGCTACTCTATCTCAAAATTTGCTGTAGAGGGCCTGATGCAAAGTCTTGCTGATGAGTATGAAAAAGATATGAGAGTAAATTCTTACAATCCAGGACCAACGAGAACACAAATGAGAGCTCAAGCTTTTCCAGCTGAAGATCCAAATACTTTAAGAACTCCTGACGAAATTGCTATCGATTATTTATGGTTACTATCAGATCAATGTCAGGAAACAGGTAATATGTATAACTATCATGAATGAACTAATTAATGCATTAAAGAATGGTATCGTTGTAATCAGTTTTAAAAAAATTGATTCCGGAGATATTAGGGTTATGCCCTCTACGCTCAATGAAGATCTTATGCCTGATGGTGTTAAAATTATGAATATCTCTTCGGAAAGCGAAACAATTATGGTTTGGTCGCTTGATAAGCATGCTTGGAGAGATATAAGAGTGAACACAATAACAGAATGGCGAGTTGAAAATGAATAATTTACTGAAAATTCTTACATCTTTATTATTTTCATTGTCTTTGTACGGTGAAACTGTTTCTGTAATGACATTTAATGTTGAAAATCTTTTTGACAACAGAGATGATGCTTATAAAACTGATGAAACTTATCTTGAGTTTTCGAAAAAACAAAATCCAGTACACATAAGAAATTGTGAAAAAATTTCTACTAAAAGATGGCGAGATGATTGCTTGTATACTGATTGGACAGATGAAGTAATTGAACACAAATTAAATTCTATAGCAACCGTTATTTTATCCTATGGAAACAATGGTCCAGACATAATCGGTTTACAAGAAGTTGAAAATAAAAGAATACTAAAACAGTTATTTAAAAAACTTGATGGAGCAGGCTATAAGTATTACGTTCTTTTAGAAGGCAGTGATAACAGAGGGATTGACACAGCTTTTATATCAAAATACAAAATCATTGAATCAAAATTACATAAGATTGAATTCAGTGGTGCAACGAAGCAACAAATTGGCGATACGAGAGAAATCCACGAAAGTGTTTTTTCCATTGATGACAAAAAAATTACAGTTTTCAACGTGCATTTCCCTGCACCATATAATCCTGTTTTCATGAGAAAAGCTGCTTTTTCCACGTTAGAAAACCTGGCCTCTACTACGAAAGGACCTGTGATAGCTTTAGGTGATTTTAATGTCACACAAACTGAAGATGATAAAGAGAAGACTTTTAAAACTGCCAACAAGACTTGGTATGTTTCTCATAGAGATCAATGTTTAAACTGCAATGGAACAAGCTATTGGTTTACAGGCAAATCATGGAGTTTTCTTGATGTGATTATGGTAAGAAAAAATAGAGATGCTAATTTTGTCGCCGATGGCGTGAGCATTGTGAATCACCCACTTCAAACTAGAAAAGATGCAACACCTATACGGTATGATGCAAAAAATTTAATAGGCGTTTCAGATCATTTTCCTGTTGTAGGAATAATTGAACTCAATTAATTTCTAAGATATTTTTTAACTTTGAAACTTCTTTTTTAGAAAACTTTTTCCACCCACCAGGTTTCAAATTATCAGGCAATAAAATTGGTCCAAACCTTAGTCTTATCAATCTATTAACGTCTAATTTTTGTGTTTTCCATAACTTTCTGACTTCCCTATTCTTTCCACTAAATAAACAGACATAAAACCAATGGTTTTTGGACTTTGAAGTTTTCTTTACTGCCACAATGTCAGAGAATTGTGCTAACTCGTTATTAATTTTTACTCCTTTAAGTAAGTTTTCAATTTTTTTGTCTGACACATCACCATAGACTCTACATAAATATTCTCTATCAATATTGCTGCTTGGATGAGCTAAAAAATTCACTAGATTTCCGTCATTAGAAAAAATTAAAAGGCCAGATGTATTTACATCAAGCCGACCTACCATAATCCACTTCCCTTTTTTTCTTGCTGGTAAGGCTTGAAAAACACTATCGTTCTTATCTGTAGGTATGTTTGAGCAAACCTGACCTGTGGGTTTATGATATAGGAGAACTTCAGTTTCTGGATTCAGTTCAACGACAAGATCCTCACCGTCTATGTTTAAAATGTCACCATTATGAATAAATGTGTCTATTTTTACTTTTTTTTCATTTAATGTGACTTTTTTTGTCTTGAGAAATTCATTTACGTTGCGGCGAGATGCAAGTCCTAAACTTGCCAGGTATTTTTCAAGTTTTTGTTTATTGTTTTGGAGCTTCTTGCTCAATTGCATCTTCCTGAAGACTAAGTTCCGGCGAAATATTTTCTATTTCCGGTAAATCAGGTAAAACCGGAAGATCATCTAATGTTTTCATAGAAAAATCATCCAAGAATTTTTGCGTGGTAATAAAAAGAGCTGGTCTGCCAGGCACATCTCTGTAACCTTTTATTTTTATCCAGCCTTGATCCATCAAAACTTTAATTACATTAGTTGCAACATTCACACCTCTTATATCCTCAATGTCCCCTCGGGTAACTGGCTGCATGTATGTGATTATTGAAAGTGTCTCTAATGTAGCTCTTGAAAGTCTTAGTGGTTTAACTTCCCACAGTTTAGCAATATCTTTTGAATAGTCTTGACTTAATTGAATTCTGTAACCGCTCGAAACTTCAACTAAATCATAAGGTTTATCTTCATAGTCTCCCTGAAGAGATACTACCGCACTGAGGACTTCAGATTCTTCTTTAGCAGATTCAATTTCTAATAACTCTACAATGTCTTTCACAGATAAAGCTCTATTTGCTGCAAGTAAAAGTGCTTCTGTCCTTTTTTTAATATCCATTAATGAACTGCCTCTTCTGATCCTTTAAAATAAATCTCTCCGAATTGCTCTGCTTGAACAATTTCAATATAGCCTTTTCTATTTAATTCTAAAGCAGCAGATAAAATTACTGAAACTGCTAACTTAGATTCGCCTTTGAGAATTAGCTCTGGCAGTGATATAAAATCTCTTTCTTTCAAACTATCTAATAAAAGTTTCATTTTTGATTCTAAAGTTATATTTTCAAGTTTGACTTTGTGACTTGATAACCTAACCATTTCATCAAGCATTGATCTAAGTGCAAATGTTAAATCATTTTTATCGTAATTATTCTTTGGTTTAGGCAGCTCAAATTCCGGTAACTTTCCTGCTGCCGGGAATATATCTCTATCAATTCTTGGCATCTCATCCAGTTTAAAAGATACTTCTTTAAATCTTTTATATTCTTGTAGTCTTCTAAGTAATTCTGCTTTAGGGTCTCCGCCCTCCTCCTCATCTTCCTCTTCCCTGGGTAATAAGATTCTTGATTTGATTTCAGCTAAATATGCTGCCATAGCCAAATAGTCACCAGCTAACTCATACTCAAAATCCTCCATCATCTCTATATAGGCAATATATTGATCTGTTATTTCGATTAAATTGACTTCTAAAATGTCTAAATTTTTACGTTGTATCAGATACAACAAGAAATCCATTGGCCCTGAAAAAACATCTAAAAGCAGTAGGAGTGCTTTTGGAGGCACATAGAGGTTTTCAGGCAACTGATCTACAGTATTACCTTTAACTTTTGGTAATGCTATTTCCTGAATGGCTTCCATACACTAGATATTGTATATAAAAAAGAAAATAAATACTAAATATTGTGTTTATTAATAAAAAAAATATTTCTTGCTAAATGTTTGATTTTTAAAGAGAAACTTTAGTCTTGATGATGTAAAATTTACTGCTCTATTTTAATTATATGATGTACATAACTGATAACAGCAGAATCCTCTCCAGAGAGGAACTTTCTACACCTGAAGAAATAACTAATGAAATTCCATTAGATAAGGAATCTTCAAAATTAATTTTTGGGGCAAGAAGAAGTATTAGTCAAATATTACACAG
>Ga0208390_1000862_pt1 | contig 11098 bp, 11 predicted proteins | sample Knorr_S7_td_Surf_FD_185594 | JGI IMG/M metagenome (GOLD analysis project Ga0208390, IMG submission 185594) | Marine microbial communities from Southern Atlantic Ocean transect - Knorr_S7_td_SurfaceA_ad_6m_LV_A (SPAdes) (version 2) | ecosystem: Environmental > Aquatic > Marine > Oceanic | place...
TAGAGAAGGAAACCTTAAATAAAAACCAAACCTATTATGATGAACGGCCTGTTGCTTCAAATAGGCATCGAGGCCAATAACCCCGTGAACCCAAATGAATATAGTCATCAAAGAAAATAGAATTGCGCCGATTATAATTTCACTTGGAGGATCTGTATTCATTACCGCGAAAAGTAAAGAGTAACTTTCCTCTCCTCCAAAAATTTTTGTTATCGCAAAACTCGCCGCGATGTGTTGTAGTAAAAATAAAAGAGCTAAAACGGGAAAAATGATTTGGATCCAGTCTTTCGCTTTCATCTTGAAAGACTTTCGCGTCAAGATTGATGAAAATCCTAAAATCATGTGGGCAACAAAAGACCCATATAGAAGAACAAGACCCACAGGGTTTTGCCAAACCGGGTGAAAGTAACTGCTTCTAACCGCATCAGCTAAATCTATTGAGAAGATGTTTATCGAATGGTTAAGCAAATGCATGATAACATAAGCAAATAAAATCGAACCACTAATAATTCTTATCTTTCTTATTATTGTACTAAAATCTTCTCTAACCACCGGTTTTGCTCCTTAAGAGTTTATTAATTGAACTAAAATATAGCCATATTTCCCATCAAATGACAAAGTTTTTGTTCACCAATCGTCATTTCGTTATATTCTACACGCAAACCTGAGCGGAGTATAGCCTTGAACACAAAAAGTAATCCAATTCCTCCCAATACCGGACCTCTAGCGGGTGTGAAAGTTCTAGATATGTCTAGGATACTTGCTGGTCCCACTTGCACCCAATTATTAGGAGACTACGGAGCAGATATAATCAAAGTAGAAAAACCAGGAAATGGTGACGACACAAGAAATTGGGGTCCTCCTTTTATGAAAAATGATAGAGGGCAGGACTCTAATGAAAGTGGCTACTTTTTGGCATCAAACCGCAATAAAAGATCGCTTAGCCTTGATATATCTAAAGAGGAAAATGTAGAAATTATAAAAACTCTTCTAAAAGACTGTGATGTGTTTATAGAAAATTTCAAAGTGGGTAGCCTTAAGAAATATGGCTTAGACTATCAATCGCTCTCCAAAGACTTTCCAAAACTTATTTATTGCTCGATTACGGGCTACGGGCAAAATGGCCCTAATTCCCACAAAGCAGGATATGATTTGATTGCGCAAGGTTATGGAGGATTAATGAGCATAACGGGAGGCCCTAATGAAGAGCCCGTTAAGGTTGGCGTTGCAGTTGCAGATCTTTTGTGTGGACTTTATGCGTGTACCGCTATTCTTGCTGCCATTAATCATAGAACGAACTCGGGGCTAGGGCAAAATATTGATATAGCTTTAGTAGATGCTCAAATAGCTTCTCTTGTAAATATGGGCACCAATTATCTCCTTTCAAAAGAAGATCCAGATCGTGTTGGCAACGAGCATGCTAATATCGTGCCTTATCAAGTCTTTGAAGTCTATGATGGGCATCTTAATGTAGCCATAGGAAATGACCAACAATTCAAGAAATTTTGTGAAATTATCAACCGATCAGATTTAAGTGAAAACCAGAAATATGCTACAAATATTATGCGTGTCTCTAACAGGTCTCAGTTGATCCCAATCTTAAAACGGGAACTAAAAAAGCATAAGAAAGACTATTTAGTTGATATGATGGAAAAGATGAAGGTCCCTGGAGGTCCCATAAATAAATTATCGGAAGTTTTTGCTTCAAATCAGGTATCTGCACGTAAGATGAAAATTCAAATGGAGAATAAAAATTCTGGTACAGGATTTGTTGAATTAATTGGGAACCCTGTGAAATTTAGCGAAACTCCTGTAAGCTACAGGCACCCTCCACCATCTTGCGGAGAACACTCTGACGAAATATTGAATGAAATTATGTCCAAAAAGGATAATAATGAAATCAAATGAAACATTTATGGCTAAGAGCAGAACATCGTGAAAACGAAAAACGGGTTGGTCTTACTCCTCAAGGCGCCACTCAATTAATTAAGAAAGGTATAAGAGTATCTGTTGAGGCGAGCAATACGAGAATTATTTCAACAAAAGACTATAAAGATGCCGGATGCGAAATTGTTTCTGCAGGTTCTTGGGAAAATGCACCAGAAGATGTAATTATATTTGGTCTTAAGGAACTACCAAATAATGATACTCCGTTGAAACACTCGCACATAATGTTTGGACATGCTTTCAAGGGCCAAGTATCTGGGAAGAAATTATTGAAAAAATTTAAAAGTGGTGGTGGAACCCTCTATGATATTGAGTATTTAACACAAGACACAGGAAAAAGAGTTGCTGCCTTTGGTTATTGGGCTGGATTTGCAGGAGCTTACGTTACGCTAAAGGTTTGGATAAGCCAATTAAAGAAAGAAGAGTGCCCCCCTTTATCTGCCTTTAATGACAAACGAAAATTATTAAAAGACATTTCTAACGCAATCGATTCGATAAAAACTCTACCATCTGCCATTGTAATTGGTTCATTGGGTCGGGTTGGTACAGGGGTATGTGATTTTTGCGAGGAGTCGTCTTTAAATATTAAAAAATGGGATTTAGTTGAAACATCGTCCGGTGGCCCCTTCCCCGAGGTCCTTAATCATGAGATATTATTTAACTGCGTGGTCGCGACTCCAAACACTCCTGTTTTTTTTCAACCAAATTACATTGACTCAAAGCGAAAACTGAGAGTAATAGGTGACATAGCATGTGATCCTGATAGCGATTATAACCCCATTCCCATTTATAGCGCACCGACCACATGGACTAACCCAGGTTTAAAGATAGCCAGTGATCCACCATTGGATGTAATGGCAATCGACAACTTGCCTTCCTTACTGCCAAAAGAAAGCTCAATTGACTTTGCAGAGCAACTTTTTCCTCACTTAATGGATTTTGATGGAAAAAATAATGACATTTGGCAAAGAGCAAAACAAGTGTTTAGATCAAAACTATTAGAGGTGTAAAATGGCAGTTCATTGGTGCGGAACAGGATTATCAGCAATCCCTGGATTAAAAAAACTCATTTTGGATGGCAATAATGTTGTTGTTTGGAACAGGACAGTTAGCAAAGCTAGAAAAGCTTTAGAAGGTGTTCAAGTAACAATTTATGAATTCGATATTAAATCTTTAGAGGAAAAGTTAGCCCCTACGGACATAATTGTATCAATGCTGCCAGGAGACTGGCATGTTCCTCTGGCAAAATTAGCAATTTCAAAAAAGGCTCACTTTGTTAGTTCATCCTATATTTCCCCTGAGATGAAAAATCTCCATAATGCTGCACTCAAAGCGGGGGTTTCTTTGGTGAATGAAATAGGTTTAGACCCAGGCATAGACCATCTGATGGCTCATAAGCTTGTCAACGAGCTCAAAGTGTCAGAGCTAATGAACGCAGAGACTGAGGTTTCTTTTCTATCATACTGTGGGGGAGTTCCTAAAGTTCCAAACGAATTTAAATATAAATTCAGTTGGTCGCCTCTTGGTGTATTGAAAGCTTTGAAATCTCCTTCAAGGTCAATAAAAGATTTCGAAAATTTTGAGGTAAGCCGACCTTGGGATGCTATAACTTCTTATAACGCACCGCTGAATAATCCAGAAGAATTTGAGGTCTATCCGAACAGAGACTCACTACCCTTTATTGAGCAGTACATTTTTGATCGTAATTGGAAAATTAAGCAGTTCGTAAGAGGCACTTTAAGACTAAAAGGATGGGCCCAGGCTTGGGCAAGTATTTTTAACGAGATAGAAACATTAAATGGACAAGCTGGGGAAAAGCGGTTAATCGAAATGTCCGAAAAGTTTTGGCGGGATAACGCTTATGCTGATAATGAACCAGATCGTGTAATTCTGTGCGTAGATCTTAAGGCTGAACAAAACAATCACGTTATATGGCATAAAACCTATAAAATGGATGCATGGGGTGATACAAGGGGAACAGCTATGGCAAGACTTGTGTCGTATCCTGTCTCCTTCGCAGTTAAAGCAATAATTGATAACGACACTGATCACGGCGTTAGCGCGGCTTCAAGTAAGTCTTATTTAGTAGACAATTGGCTTGAAGATATTTCAAACCTAGCTCAGGAATTTGATATTATTGATCATCTTTCCTTAAAATTATGAGCACCAAATAAGCAAAATATAAGGATGGATATTTCCTCTAAATGATGATGTGGTGATAAATTAAAATTTTCTTAATTCAATAAAGTAGCTCTGCGTGACAAATTCTGTTACTGTCTAATGTAGAACATAATCTTGGAAGGGTTAAATTTATTCTGGATGTAGCCGAAAAGTTTTTTTGGCCCTGTGATGAAGGCAAAGGTTGGGAAGCTTGCAAAGAATATTGCCATCCCAATGCTACATTCAAAACAGATGCCGACACTCTGATTCACCTCGATAGGCTTGAGGATTATGTTGAATGGATGAAAGATGCACATTCCATGTTAGCTAATACTAAATTTGAAATTAAGTCTATTGCAGAGGATAAAAAGCGAGGAATGGTGTTGCTATATGCCATTATTTATGCAGACAATATTTTAGGTGAGGAGCCGCAGCCAATTGAAACTGATTATGTTTATGCAATGAAAATTGAAGAAAATAAAATTAAACACATTACAAAAATTTGGTATCTAAATATCTAAAGGCTTGTACAAAAAATAAAACCCAACAGCATTTAAAAAAAGACTACTATACTCTAAGAGCATCAATCATCATGCTAAAAGGTTTGTTAAAGTTTAAAAAATTGATATTCCTATGTAAAAAAATATCTAATCTAGAGTAGGTGGAATAATTAATGTCAGAAAACGGCTTTTTACTAATTGCAGACATAAGTGGCTATACAGAATTCGTTAAGCTACATAATTTATCTAAAAAGCCAATTTTTGGTGCTGCCTTGGCAAAGGGATTTGAGTCCCATGCGACTACAATAGTAGCAGATCTTTTAGAGACAGTTATAGATGAGGTAGAGCCCACCTTAAGATTAAATAAGCTTGAAGGAGATGCCGCTTTTTTCTTCAGTAGCAACAAAATAGGCTCAACATCAGGAGATGATATTGTTGAAATCATGGCAAGAGCAAATGCGGCATTTAATAAAAAGCTATCAGATTTGGCCTTTGTACAAGCATGTGGCTGTGAACCATGTACGCAGTCGAAAAACTTAAGATTAAAGATTTGCGCTCACAAAGGAAATTTCTCTTTGAATACTATTAGAAATTTTGAAGAACTTTCAGGAGAAGATGTTATTTTAACTCATCGCATGCTTAAAAACGATATCGAAAGCTCAGAATATTGGCTTGTAACTGACCCTTTTCACAAGACACTTAATTCTGAGAATAGGAAAAAATTTACCAAAATAACGCAAAATCTAGAGAGCTTTGATAAAGTAAAGCTCAACTATTTAGAACTAGGTTCTCCTGAGCCACGTAACGAAAGTGTAGAGAAAAGATCAAGAGCCTACAATTGGATACGTCAGGCTGGATACTTTAGTTCCGCAATGTTTAGGAAAAAAAGAGCTAGGTAAACTAATTCTTCAAAGGTTCAAATTCATATGAAAACCAATAAACACGTCATTTGGGACTTTGTATCAAGAAATCAAAAAAGATTCCAAGAGCTCTCTAACAAAGTTTGGTCAACTCCTGAAACATGCTACTCGGAGCAAAACTCTATGAGTGCCCATGTTGATGAGTTAAGATATCATGGTTTCTCTGTGACAAAGGGTATAGCTAACATACCAACAGCTGTTATAGGAGAATATGGTAATGGTGGCCCAATAATTGCGTTTCTGGGAGAGTACGATGCGTTGGCGGGCCTTAGCCAAAAGGCAGATGTCTTTCATCAAGACCCAGTCAAAAAAGGTGAGAATGGGCATGGCTGTGGTCATAATCTTTTGGGCTCAGCATCCATGCAAGCGGCGGTTGCTCTAAGGGACTGGTTAAAAGACTCAAATTTACCTGGAGTTGTTAGATATTATGGCTGCCCGGCCGAAGAAGGCGGTGCAGCAAAAACATTTATGGTTCGTGACAAAATATTTGAAGATGTAGACGCAGCAATAACGTGGCACCCAGGATGCTTACCAGGGATTGTTAAAGGGTCCAGCCTTGCAAACTGTCGTGTAGACTTCACATTTGAAGGGAGGGCTAGCCACGCAGCTGTTTCCCCTCACCTTGGACGCTCAGCTTTGGATGCAATAGAATTAATGAACGTTGGTGTTAACTATATGAGAGAACATATGCCTGATAAAGCTCGCATTCACTACGCTCTGATTGATGGTGGGGGCATTTCTCCTAACGTGGTCCAAGCAAAAGCAAAAGTCAGGTATGTTGTACGAGATGAAACTACACCTAAAATGATGGAATTACTTGAAAGAGTAAAAGAAATAGCAAAAGGTGCAGCTCTTATGACTCAAACAAAAGTCAAGACCAAGATATTAGCTGGTGTCTCTAATCTAGTTTATAACGAAACACTTGGGAATATTATGCAAGGTAACTTAGACCAATTAGGTGCTCCAGAATTTAGTAAAGAAGAGCATTTATACGCGAAGAAGTATCAAGACACATTGACTAGAAAAGATATAGAAAGTGCTTATTCTCACGCTGGCATAGATCTAGTTGAGGGGCAAGTTTTGGCAGAAACAGTAGTAGCAGGTGATGTGAAGCCAGTCGACATGGGAGGTTCTACAGACGTAGCTGATGTTAGCTGGGTTGTTCCCACGGTTTCACTTTGGGGAGCAAACTATGCTATTGGTACACCTTTCCATTCATGGCAAATGACAGCACAAGGAAAATCATCCATCGCCATTAAAGGGATGACCCACGCCGCAATGGTAATGGCGGCTACAGGTTCTGATTTAATATCAAATAAAACGATTCTTGATGATGCTTGGAGCGAGCATAATAAAACAATTGAAAAAACAGGCTACATGTTACCTATTTCGCTTTCCTCATCACCCCCAATCAAGGATATGGCTCCCTAAAAAAATACACAAGTTTTCATTTTGAACTTCTTTTAAATTATAATATCATTAAATATTAAATAATTGTGGGGGAAATATGCCAGAAATAGATATTGCTTACTTACCTATAGTGGGTCGCGGAGAACAAATTAATATTGTATGCGCAATGCATGGCATTAAAGTGAACCTTAAAATGTCAAAGCCCATGGGTGAAGATTTCGATAAAGACAGTGAAGCACCTTTTGGAACAGTGCCGTGGATGAAGGACCATTCCAACGGTCTAGAGCTTAATGACTCTATGGCTATCGTTCAGTATTTAGTAACAAAATATGAAGGGCCATTGACACCAAAGTCACCTGATCAGGCTGCAATAATAGGAAATTACTGGGCTTGGTGCCAAGATTATTATTCTTTTGTACTATCGCCCTTTCATGACATCATAACTGGGCATAATGAACCGTTTTGGCGAAATTTAAGGCTTACTGATACTCTTGCCGAAGGAGGTAAAGAAACAGGAATCAAAAACTTAACTGAACTTCACGGCAAAAGAGCAGAAAGACTTGAGCAAGACCTAAAGAAATCGTCTTCAGGCCCATTTCTCACAGGAGGAGACTGTTCATACGCAGATATATTTTTGTATACTTGCGTTCGGACAACGCAAAAAACAGGAGGCTTTGGGATACTTAGGGAAGTTTGTGGAGATGATCCTTTTCAAGCATATCCTAAAATTTTGGAAGTATGTAATGCAGTTGAAAAAATTGAAAAAGTTAAGGAAACTGTGGGAAGTAAATTTTCTGACTGTCCAATCTAGTAAAGAAAAGACTAAAGCATAATATAGATGTCATGAAAATTTCATTGATTGAAAGCTATCAAGTTCAAGACGTAAGGCACTATGAACTGGATGAAACTAAAATTGAGGCTGATTTTGGTTCAACAGAGAATTTTGAAGAATCTCTTTTTTCTTCTGAATGGAGAGAAGACACGCATTTTTTAAATCTGTTACATAAGTACGGGAAAGAAGTAAATTTTAAACAAAATCAGCAACAGTGGAGTGATTTCTCAATTCAAGAAGGACATATAAAAACAGATGGTAAGGGTAATAAAGTTAAAGAAGATGGGACTTCCGAAAAATTATAAAAAATTGACACTGCCAAATTTACCAAAAAATACCATAACTTCTGTTTTTCTATAAATAATAATGATCAGTTCTCTTTCAGGGCTTGCTCCCTTTCCTCTTTTAATTCTACTGGGTATGTTTTTCGGTGTATTCAAGATTTTCGGTCTTGAAAATGCTCGAACATTTAACCTATTTATTTTTTATGTTGCCATTCCTTGCGTAATCTTTGAGGCAGTTACTAAAAGCAATCAGGAGAATATAAACTTTGGTCTTTTAGCATCGTATTTTGTAATGCAAACGATAGCTGGTTTACTAGCTTTTTACATAACACATAAATTTTTTCTTAGAACCAAAACTGAAGCAATCATTTGGGGTCTCTCTGTTGCCCTATCAAATCATGTGTTGATTATATTACCTCTTTCACAGATTTTTTTTGATGACAGTATATCACTCCATGTTTCTAGCATAATCGTAATGGACTCTGTAATACTTATATCTATCGTGACGCTTGGCCTTGAATATGTAAGTAAAATCAAAATTGATTTACGAAAATATTCTCAAGATTTATTAAAAAACCCTCTGGTAATAGCAGTACTGGTGTCTGTTATTGTAAAGTCTTCGGGAATAAATTTAAATGATAGTATTGCTGAAACTATTACATCTAAGCTTGCCCAGACTACAATGCCGATAGGTTTGATATCAATGGGGATAATTTTATCGCATTATTTAAACAGAGTATTAACAAGCCTCACCGTTACTATTTCTTTTCTTAAGTTACTTTTTGCGCCTTTAGCATTACTAATAATAACCGGTTTTTTCTACCAATTTAATTATCCAAACAATTTTTTAGGAACATTTTTAGTATCACTTGGCCCATGCGGGGCCTTTTCTTTAGCCCTATGTGCAGCTTATAATGTAAATCCAAGCGAAATAGTTAAGGCAATTTTTGTCACCACTGTTATTTCTTTTTTTATTTTAACCCTGTTTATAGGAATTGTATTAAATAACCTGTAATGTTTATTTTAATAGCACTCCAGAAACAAGATTAATTTTATACAAACACCATTATGAAAGGTCTTGGAATTACGAGATATAGGCACTATATCATAATTCAAAATAGTTCAGTTATATTATACAACTTACAATAGAGCAGATTTGCGATTTTTAAGGAATACACCATGTCTTTCAGACCTATAAAGGAAAAAAAATTAGCTCAACCATTCACCGAAGGAGCAGGAGTAAGTCTCTTTAGAGCATTTGGATTTAGTGACCCAGATGAATGTGACCCTTTTCTTATGCTAGACGACTTCAGAAATGATGATCCTGAAAAATTTAAGGCTGGTTTTCCATGGCATCCTCATAGAGGAATAGAAACAATTACATATGTACTTGATGGAACTGTGGAACACCAAGACAGTCTTGGAAATAGGGGTAGCTTGATTGGTGGAGACGTACAGTGGATGACAGCCGGTTCAGGTATATTGCATCAGGAAATGCCGCTCGGTAACAAAAACGGCCAAATGCATGGGTTTCAGCTTTGGGCTAACCTCCCCTCTTCTCAAAAAATGGTGGCTCCTCGTTATCAGGACGTCAGCGGCTCAGATATTCCATTGATCGAGGAGGATGATGGCTCAAAAATAAAAATAATTGTTGGTGATTATAAGGGCATTAAGGGACCAGTTGACGGCATTGCAGCAGAACCACAATACTTTGATATTTATATTCCCCCTTTTACTAAAAAAGAGATAAATATCGATGCATATAGAAATTGCTTTGCCTATGTTTTTCAGGGAAGTGCTGATTTTGCATATTCTTCTAAACCTATAGGTATTAGAATAGAAAAAGAATTAAAGGGCGAAGAGTTAAATATTAGGGATTTATCAGGAAACAGAACATTAATTCGGTTCGACACTGGTGACTCAGTCTCTTTAATATCTGGAAAAGATGGAGTTCGGTTCTTATTAATATCAGGAAAACCCATTCAAGAACCTGTAGCGTGGCATGGCCCTATAGTGATGAACACGCAAGCGGAGTTAGCACAAGCTTTTAACGAACTTAGAAATGGGACTTTCATTAAACCTTTACATTAATATTTTATATATTTGTTTTTAATAAATAATAACCAATAGATTAAATTAACAAATAGATCTTTATTAGCTTGTCATTTTGCTGATTTATGAACTACTTGCTCTTTCCAAGCGTCAAGTTAGGCATTTGCTTAAATGCATTTTTTAGAGCTTTACTCCAACCGCTTGAAACATCAGCTAGGTATTGATCTCCTGATTCAAAGCGACCACTTGGGCCTTTAACAAATGTATTGTTTTCATATATCTGGAAATCAAGCGGCAAGCCAACAGATAAATTCGCTTTAAGTGTTGAGTCAAAAGAAAGTAGCATCAACTTTATTGTTTCCTCAAAACTTAAAAATGGATCATAAGCTCTTACAAGAATTGGTTTTCCATATTTCGTCTCGCCTATTTGAAAAAAAGGATTGTCAGTAGAGGACTCAATAAAATTGCCTTGTGGATATATAAGAAATAATCTAGGTTTCTCACCTTCAACCTGACCTCCTAGAATTAGATTTGCATTAAACGAAGTATCTGCTTTTTGACCCTCCTCTCCATTCTGACCAATTGTTCTTTTTAACTCTTTACCAACTTTTTTTGCGATATCAAATAGACTTAATTTCTGAAAAAAAACTTTGGTCTTCTCTTTATTTTTCTCTCCAAATACATCATTGAGTGAGTTAACTAAAGATTGCGTCGTAGCTAAGTTTCCTGATGCTAATATAGAAATGAAAATTTTATTTCTATAACTCCAAGAGAAAATTTTTTTAAATGTAGACACGTTATCTAGCCCAGCATTAGTACGGGTGTCAGCCATAAACAGTAAGCCTTTATCAATTTTAATTCCTAAACAGTAAGTCAAATTTCAACCCTTAAGCTCTGTTGTTGGACTTTAATAGCTGTTTTAATGCTATTATTCTCACTTTCAAATTGTATGCCATGTAGCGGCTTAGCGTCTTTATAGTCAAATCCAGTTGC
>Ga0208390_1000865_pt1 | contig 11089 bp, 10 predicted proteins | sample Knorr_S7_td_Surf_FD_185594 | JGI IMG/M metagenome (GOLD analysis project Ga0208390, IMG submission 185594) | Marine microbial communities from Southern Atlantic Ocean transect - Knorr_S7_td_SurfaceA_ad_6m_LV_A (SPAdes) (version 2) | ecosystem: Environmental > Aquatic > Marine > Oceanic | place...
CAAATTTGTTTAAAAGTTCGTTTACAAAAATTGCAATAATTGCACCGATGATACCAACAAAAATTGAAGTGACTGATGTCATTGAATTACATCCTGCTGTGATTGCAACCAAACCTGCTAATGGACCCAAAATAATATAAAAAGGATCGGGTTTTTTATGTTTAAAATATGAAATACCTAATCCAGTTAATAAACCAAAAGCAGCAGCTAAAAATGTATTGATTAAAATTAAAGGCACTACTTCATCCATTGCACCGTTGCTTCCACCATTAAAACCAAACCAACCAAACCACAAAATGAGTGTACCTAAAACAGCAAGTGGAAAACTAGATCCAGTGAATTTTCCTTTATTAGCATTAGAGTATTTACCAATTCTTGGCCCCAAAATAATTACTGCTGCTAACGCAATCCATCCACCTACAGAATGTACAATAGTACTTCCAGCAAAATCAACAAAGCCTAGATCAGACAACCAACCTGTAGTTCTCACTGAGCTAGTAACAACTAATAACTGATCGACCGTATCATATTTTGAGAGATAACTTGAGGACCACGCCCAATGACCAACTATAGGGTAAATTATTCCTGTAGCCAAAACAGTCATAATCAAATAACCATTAAATTTCATTCTTTCAGCAACAGCGCCTGAAATAATTGTTGCGGCAGTTGCAACAAACATTGCTTGAAATACAAAGTAAGTCATATATTCCGCTTTGTTAGTTTTGAAAAAAAATAAATCAGTGCCAAAAAAACCGTAATAAGAAGTACCAAACATGATACCAAAACCAAATATCCAGAAAATAACTACAGATACTCCAAAATCTGCAGCATTTTTAAGGGCAACATTAATGCTATTTTTATGCCGTGATAAGCCAGTTTCCATACACATAAAACCTGCTTGCATTATGAAAACTAAAATTGCGCAATCTATCACCCAGAGAGTATCAATGTTACTTGTCAGTACATCAATTACTTCTTGCGGCATCATTGATATGTATTATCTATAAATACTCATGGGGTCATAAATACAATTTGACTGATCAATAGTCTCAAAAAAAATTTCATTTAACTCTGATGAATGATGAGTCTGACAATATTTTGCCTCTGAAAGTTCAGCCTGTAAACCTTTTTTTGCCTCATTTACAGCTAAAGAACTAGCTAAAGATGTAGAGGCTTGTGAAATAGTTCCACCAGTTGCTAATGTAATGCTTGGGTTCATCATTGCAGAATATTGAGTGCAATTAGTCAAAAGTGGTAAAACTATTAAAACTAAAATTAATCGTTTCATATAAACTTTTTTAAATATAAAATTTTGTATTAACAAAGTCACCATATATTCATTTTGGATGAATTTTCAATTTTTATAATTGTCATCATTGACACAAACTTCTATCAATTTTACCAAGCTGATTAATTGATAGAACACAATCACCTTTAACTGCCTTTATAGTATAAGAGGTTCTGCCTGTTAAAAACGAACAAAACAAAAATCCATTATTTTGGTCAATATAATTTGGGTCCCCAAACAGCTCTTGGCCTATTTTTCTAGTTGAGGCTGAAGTTGCTGAACATTCAGTTTCTTCATCTACTGACTCACAGTAATCTCCTGATGACGAATAGTAAGTTGCACAACTGGCATAATGATCTGTTTGAGCTAATCCAATCGTGCCCAGAATATTCTCTGTAGCTTTTTTCTTTGTGCTATCGACATAACCATTATAGGAAACAATCCCGACTGCTGATAAAATTCCAACAATAGCAACTACGACTAGGAGCTCGATTAAAGTAAATCCCGAGCTCTTAGTCATAAAATTTTAAGTTTATTATTCTAATCCAACGTCGTCTGTCAGTGGGTCTGTTCCTGATTCATAAAGAGACGTAACTGTAATTGTGTTACCACTTCCTGAAACTGTTACGTTACCCAACGTAGTCGAACAATCAACACCATGTGAGTCACCACCACTATCCCCTTCTTCCTCGGACGACGCCTCAGGGGCAGTTGCAGATGCCTGAACAGCATCACAAGCATTATCGTAAGGATTTTTATCAGTGAATGGATTAGAGCTTTCTAAATATGTAACAATATCTTCTCCACCTGAAGAAGAATTTATTGAAGATACATAACTAGCACAAGTCATACCCCCTAGAATTGTTCCACTAGAGTCTAAACTGCATTTTTTTGTTTCTGCCGCTAACGATTTAACTACATTAGCATGAATAGTTTTTACTGCATTTTTTTTAGCAGCACCTGTGTATCCATTATATGCAACAACACCTACAGCAGCTAAAATACCTATAATTGCAACAACAACCAATAATTCTATTAGTGTAAAACCTTTATTATTTTTCATTTTAGTTCCTCTTTTTATTTAATACTTAATTCTTATTAATAATTTATGATATGTAAATACTTTATAAACATTATAATATCTAACAAAAATAAATGTTTTTTGTCCATAATGGGTAAAAGTTATACATTTTAGGATCTATTTATGTTATCAGTCTTTAAATATTTATGTCTTATAAAGTAACAGAAGAAGGAAATGTCAGCACTGTCTTTTTAAATGGAGAGATAGACATGGACGTTACCGAGAAAGCCAAAGAGGTAATTTTACCCATAGTAGAGTCAGGAAAAGAAGTTCATTTAAACTTGAAAGATGTTTCCTACATGGATTCTTCGGGAATTTCTGTTTTAATTGAAAGTCATCAAAAAGCTTTGGAGCATAATACTAAGGTCATTGTCAAAGAGGTAAGTAAATCTGTTTTAAAAGTAATTATGATGGCAAAACTTGAACAGATTTTAAACTTAGAATAATGAATATAGAAGAATCAAAAGATTTTCTTGTAAGTACAGCTAGTTTAAAAGAGGTAAGAACTTTCTCCAGAGAAGTATTTGAAAAAATTAATTTACCACAAGATCAAAAAGATGAACTTGTATTAGCAATAGCTGAAGCAGCACAAAATATCGTTAAACATGCCTATAAAGATATTGCAGAAACATCGGATAGAATGGAGATTAAAATTTCACTTAAAGATAGTGATTTAGAGATAGGTTTTTTTGATAAAGGAAAAGCAGTAATACCAGAAAATATTCAACATAGAAAATTAGACGATATTAAACCAGGTGGTCTTGGAACTTTTTTTATAAAACAAATTATGGATGCGGCTGTTTTTAAAAAAGACCAAAAAGAGTGGGTAAACCATTTGGTGCTTACCAAAAAAATTTAACCTATTAATGCACCAACATTAAAGATTGGTGAATACATCGCAATCATTAATCCACCAATCATAATTCCCATAAAAACAATCATTATTGGTTCAATCAAACTTGACATATTATCAACAGCTCCATCAAATTCCTCTTCGTAGTACATAGCAACAGAGCCAAACATTTCATCTAATTGCCCAGTTTGCTCACCAACAGAAATTAATTGACTAAATGTTGGAGGAAATAATGGTTCTTTTAAAAAAAGTTTTGTTAATGTGTCTCCAGAAAAAACTCCCTTCTTAACATTTTCTAAAGCCTCTGTGACAACTACGTTATTGCTAACTGATTTAGCAATCTCGATACTCTCCAATAAGTTTACCCCAGCCGCACTCAAATTTCCCATTATTAAAGAAATTCTTGCGAGTAATGATTTTAATATTAAATCACCAAAGACTGGTAGTTTTAAAATTTGTTTGTGCCATCTATACTTAATCATTTCATTTTTAGCTGTTAAATATTTAAATCCTACAAAAAAGGAAATTAAACTTATTAGTAAAACCATTCCCCCTGTTCCTCTTAAAAAATCACTCATCGACATGATAACTGCTGTTGGTGTTGGTAATTCTAATCCCATACCAGCATACATTTTTGCAAAAACTGGAACAACTTTAATTAACATAAATGCACTAACAGTTATTGCTACAGAAAACATTATAGCCGGATACATCAAAGCAGATTTAATTTTCTTTTTAATCTTTTCTTTTTTTTCAAGAGAGTCTACGATTTTCAATAAGAATACATCCAACTTACCACTGGCTTCTCCAGCTTTTATCAGATTACAATAAACGTTATCAAAATATTGAGGATATTTTTCAAAACATTTAGATAGCGTTACCCCTCCCTCTAGGCTTTTTCTTATATCTTCGATTACCTCTTTAATAGCTGGACCCTCTAACTGATCTCTCAACATAGCTAAAACCTCCAATATTGGTAAGCCTGCTTTAACCATTGTTGCAAATTGCTTTGAGAAAATTAAAACATCTTCCACTTTGACTTTTGGTTTACCAAAAGAAAAGCCTTTGCCTTTTGCTTTAGCTTTAGTTTCTCCTTTTTTCTTTTTTGATCTTATTAAATTAGTAATAATAATTTTTTGCTCTTTGAGCTTATGAGATGCTTCCTCTTGATTGATAGCCTCAATATCACCTTCAACGTATTTACCGTCTGCAATGCCTTTATAAGTAAATGCTTCCATTACTCTTTAACTATATATTAATTATGAGGTTGTTAAAACCCGCTCATATTCCCTAAAATTAAGCTCACCATTAGCAATTAGTCGCCTTCCCATATCTTGCATGGTTTGAAAGCCCTCTTTAATTGCAATTTCTCTTAACTCGGGTGTTGTTGCTTTTCTTAATATTGCCTCTTTAACTGGTTTTGAAACAACCAAAATTTCGTATAGACCTTGTCTACCTTTATAACCAGTGTCTTTACATTTAGGGCAACCTTTTCCTTTAAGAGCTTTAACTCTTGAAGCTAACTCTGGCGTAAAGCCTAAATCTTGTAAAACTTTTGGATTAACATCATCGTCTGGAACTCTACATTCTTTACATGTTCTTCTAGCTAATCTTTGTGCTAAAACCATTTGGCAAGCCGCACTAATTAAATAATCAGGAGTGCCCATGTTTTGTAATCTAGTTATTGTGCTTGGAGCATCATTCGTGTGCAGCGTACTAAACACTAAGTGACCAGTTAATGCAGCCTTCAATCCGATATCAACTGTTTCTTTATCTCTCATCTCCCCAACAAGTATTATTTCTGGGTCTTGTCTTAAAAAAGATCTTAAAGCTGCAGCAAAACTTAAACCAATGTCATCTTTTATTTGAACTTGTCCAACACCATCTAATTCATATTCAACTGGATCTTCAGCTGTTAAAATATTTAAATGAGGTTTGCTTACTTCTTTTAGAATACTATAAAGTGTCGTTGATTTACCAGATCCTGTTGGTCCTGTCACGAGTATTAAACCTTGAGTGCTGTGTATAGCTTTTCTTAAATTTTTTAAATCAACATCCTCAAAATTTAATTGTTCTAAGGTTATATCTCCAGCGTCTTTATTCAAAACCCGCATTACTATTCTTTCATTATTAGCGGTTGGCAAAATTGATAAACGCAGATCAACAACTTTACCGTCTATCTTAAAATTAATTGCTCCATCTTGAGGCAATCTTCTTTCAGCGATATCTAATTTACCCATAATTTTAAATCTTGTTACAACAGCCCCATAATTATCATGAAGAAATTTTTTATACTGTTCTTGTTCTTGAAGCATTCCATCTAAACGATACCTTACGCGTGAAGAAAATCTGTATGGTTCTATGTGAATATCACTGACACCTGATTTAATAGCTTCTGCTACGACTGCTGTACTAAATTTTATAACCTCTGACTCGTTCTCAATTGCTTCTATATCTTCCTCTGGAGCTTTCTCTAAAACTTCACCCGCCTCACCTAAGTCAGACTCAAAAGTTTTAGTTTTTTCTCTATTCTCTTGTCTAATTGTTGCAGTTGTAACATCTCCACTTTCTGACTGAAGTTTCTCTATAAATTCTGAAATTTGAGATACTTTTGCAGCATGTAGCTCTATATTTTTTTTGGTTATTGCCTTTAAATTTCTCATAAGACCTAGCTTTGAACTATCTGATATTGCAATATGGAGAGTTTTGCCTTCAACTTTAAATGGAGCCACAAAATTTACGTTAATATAGTTTGAGGGAAGGACACTTTTAATCTCATCGCTTATTTGAATTTTAGAAAGATCTACAACTTCAAGACTTTGCTCTTTTACTAAAACATCTAAAATCTTATTTTCGTCAGTTAACTTTAATTCAAAGACTGCATCTATTTGAGACTTATTTCCTTCAGTACTAACTTTTTTGATGTTAATTAAATCTTTTCCAGAAATAATATCGTTATCAATTAATACATTGATTAAGTTAATTTCACTTTCTCTACTAATTTTAAGCATCTACAAAATCCTTGGTGCAATAAATACCAAAAGTTCATCCATGTTATCAGTCTTTGCTTTGCCTTTAAATAAATTTCCAACAATTGGTACATCTCCAGCACCAGGTGTTTGTTGCTTACTATCGGTTAGAGCATTTTTTTTGATACCCCCAATAACTACAATATCACCATCTGCTATAAGTAATTTTGTGCTAATTTCCATTTTGTTAATTGCTGGGTCTCCCGGGTTAGATCTATTAGGTGTATCGTTATTAACCTGTATGTCTAAGAGTACATTACCATCACCAATTATGCTCGGAGTTACTGTCATTTTTAAAGCTGCTTCTTTAAAGGAAGTATCTGAACCTTCCGCTGAACTTGAGGCATAAGGAATTTCCTCACCTTGAGTAATTGTTGCAACTTGATTATCTAAAGTAAATATTTTCGGATTTGAGATGGTTTTTCCCATTCCTTGTGACTCTAGCGCAGTAATTTCCATTTTCAAAACTGCAGATCCCGTTGCTTTTAATATTCCAATACCACTTGTTTTACCCGCTGCTGGGAAGTTTGTAATAGAGTCAGTCGTTGCACCTAATGTAGAGGTTGCTGAAGTAATAGCCGCATTTCCAGAAGATCCAGCTGCTACACCTCCAATTACTCTACCTTTGTCATTAGCATCCATTCTTCTATGGTATCCACCTAAAGCAGTACCTAAAGCTCTTTCAAAGTCTGAGTTGGCCTCAACAATAAAAGCTTCAATTAAAACTTGTCTAGTTCTAACATCAATCTCCTTTATAATTTTATCAACTACGTCTAAATCTTTTTCTTTTCCTCTGGCAATAATTGATCTTGTAGTTTTTTCTTCAGTGATTTGAACTAAAGAAATTCCACCATCAACTGCTTTGAACAACTCATCTAAAGTAGCCTTAGCTTCAGCAGGGCTTATGTAATAAAGTCTAAATATTTCTGAAATTAATGGCTCAACAGAATCCTCTAATTCAACTTTTTTTCTAACAGCTGAGGCTCTAGCCGATTTTGTCGACTCTTGCTGAGTAAGATTTGAAGGAGAGTGAACTCTTATTAGATTACTTTGAACATCAAAATCAGCTGCATAATTTTTTAGATCTAAAAGTGCATTAAAAGCTTTATCCCAGGGAATATCAATCAATTGTGCTGTGACTGAGCCAGCGACTTCATCACCAATGAGAATATTTATCTCACCTGCTTTTGCCATCAATTCTATGGCAGTTCTATAATCTAAATTTTGAAATTTAAATGAAACGTTTTGCTTTAATAACTTATATTCTTCACCGATTAATAAATAGTTCCTTGCTTTTTGAGAAGAGATCTGTTTTCTTTTACCAAGTTTAATTACATCTCCCTCTGCTGGTTGAGGTCCCATTTTAACAGTCTTTTCAACTTCTATTTTGCCTTTGCTCTTAATATCTTCTTTAATAAGAGGCGTGTTATGCTTGAATTTTTTTGTTCCAAGTTTACCATCAGTAGCACAACCACTTAAAAATAAAGCTGAGACAAAACTAAATAAAATAAAAAATTTAATATTTTTAAAATTCATTTGCCTCTTTTATTTGGTTTTTAAAATTCATAATTATGTATTGGTTATCATCAGCTTTTTCAAAAACTGCTCTTTTTATACTAACATCAACAAGTTTGACACCACTTAAGACTTCTTCAAATAATTCCACCGTCATAAATTCACCATTGTCATCAACTAAAGTAATGAAACTGTTATCTTTAGCAGAGAATGATCCAACTAGTTTATAAGATCTTAATTTGACAGCACTTGATGTTGGTGTTGTTGCTGTGACCACTTCACTTACTGTAGATGCATCCCCAGCGAAAGGATCATTCAATGGTAACGGCTCCTCTTCTATAACAACTTGTCCTGTCTCATTCTTTATGTTGTCTTGTTGTGCTGATTGCTTAGCTTTTACTTGCTGGTTTATCTCTTTTGCTTTGTCCACAATGTTTTGATCATGACTGTCTGACATTACTTTCTGTGGGAAAGTAAAAATTATTAAAACTAGTGTTATGAGTCTAAAAAAATTCATCTGGTAAACCCACTATTGTTAATACACCAGTTACGGCTACCGTACTGGTTGTATTCCCTTTTATCACTTTAATCGTTTCTTTGTCAAAATTTAACATTTTTTGAGACATGGCTACTTGTCTCTTAAACTTAATATATCCAAGAAAATTGCCCTTTATTTGGAATTTTACCGGTATTTTATAGTATGCAATATTTTTTTTAACACTGGTATCAACTTTCTTCTTTTTTCTCTTTTTCTTCTTTTTCTTCTTTTGAGTGGATGCAATAGCTGATGCCTTCGTTATTGCCTTTGGTTTACCCTTTTCAATTTTTGAAATGACCAAATTGTTAATGCCTGCAAACTCACTAAGAGTTTCGTAAAGACCTTCTACTTCGGCTTTACTGTGAAATAATGTAGAATATTGCTCATATCTTGGGGTAAGTTTTTTAATTTTAGCTTTACTAGACTTAATCTCCTTATTCATTTTTAAAATCTCAGCTTGTTTTTTTTGCATGTTTTCAAGCTGAACTTTTTTCTTATCTACAATTGGACTTAATACAGCATAATAAATTATTAAAAATATTACTATCGATGCAAAACCAATTCCAAATTTAATTAAAATCTTTTTATCTATAGATTGAATTTTAGCTTTAATACTTTCTAAAGTTATATTCTTCAGATCTAAATTTATATTTTTTAAGTCCATAAATTATCCTTTAACATCCACTAAAACTGTAAAATTCTTTTTTATATCTGCAGAATCCCCTGCTTTACCCTTATAATTCATTTTTCCTAACGAGGCTTGAACAACAAGCTCCTGTGCTCCAAGATTGTTTATTAATTTTAAAATATCTTGATCGGTGGCTGCTTGACCTTTTATGACCACTTTATTTTTACCATTATATTCCACTGATGCAAATTTGATCCTTTTGGGAACACTCATAGCAACCTGTGCTAATACTCTGTAACTGTTCTTTTTATTAGATTTTAAACTTGTGCTTAATTTTAATGTATTTGTAATTAAGCCTAACTCTTTTTTAATTTTCTTTCTTTCTAATGTTTTGGCTTTATGAGTTTTTAGAACTTTATCATAATTGACTAATTTTTTGTTGTAAGATTGAATATTCCAAAACGATAAACCAAAAAGAATTAAGTATATTCCAGCTATTGAGGCAGCGATACCTTTGAAAGCAAAACTTGAAAAAGCTTTCATTTTTTTCTCTTTTATCATTCCCTTTCTATTAGGTAATAAGTTTATATTTTTGACAGCAGTTACAAATTTATAGTAGCCAAAAACATCTAATTTTCTAAACGCTAAACCAATAACTGATGATAAATACGATCTGTTAATTAAATCTACTTTATCTTTGTTTTGTTGAGGAATTAATAATCCATCAACCGGATCAAATAAATTAAAACCAACATTTAATAGACCCTTTCTAAAACTTGATAAGAAATCTTCGACATTTTTTAAATCTGATACAACTTTTATGTTTCTTATTCTTTTCTCATATTTGGTCTCAAAATCTTGAACAGCTTGTTTTACTTGAGTTAAAAATCTTCTTACAAGTGCCTCTTTTTCCTCAACATCTTGGGACTCTAATAATATCTTTCTATCTTGGCCCCTTAAAAAAATGTCAGTAATTATTGGGTTATTATCATACAAAATCATCAAATAGTTTTCATCCAGTCCAAATTCTAAAACAGCAGTAAGATTAACATCATCAACTTTGTTTGAAATTTGATTTATTTGGTCAACAGCAGATTTTAATGCAAAGCACTTAACGTCAATAATTACAGGATTAAGATTACTTTGTTTAATTATTGAAGTATAATTATTTATGTCAGCTAATTTTGAAGCAACAAATAAAATATCCATTGTATTAGCTTTTTCATTTCTATTAATAACTTGATGGAAAATTGAATAGTCATCTAAGTTATCAGTTAACTGAACTAAATTTTCCCAAAGGGAATTTGTTTCAATAGCTTTTTGTAATTCTTCCTCTTTCATTAAGGGTGCTGTTACAACTCTTATAATCGCACTTGTGACCGGTATAGCAATTGCAGCATTTAAAGTAGTGATTTTAGATTTTTGTAATGCAATTGTAAGTTCAGCTCCTAATTTTTCTCCATTATCTAAAACATTCGCATCATCTAGTAAATCAACTGGATGTGCATAAAATTTATCTAATACCCATTGATTTGATTTATTAGTTGATACTTGAGCTAATCTTATTTCTTTGTTTGTAATTTCAACTCCAACAATTTCCTCCCCTTTAACTGCTGACTTTCCGATTTTGGATTTAAAAAAACTAGTAACTTTTTTCGAAAGTTCATTAGTTTTGAGTGATGGTTTTGAAACTGAACTTTTTTCTAAGAAGCTTGGCTTTTTAAATTTAATATTTTTTATATTATCTAAAAAAGCAAATTTTGATTTTTTATTTTCTTGTTCGTCCTCTGGTGATTGATTTAAAATAGGAGCGTCAATTTTAGGTTCGGTTAACGTAGTTGTTTGACTCGTTTGTTCTTTATTAACAATTTGAGTTGAAGTTTCCGGTTGAACAGATGTTTCTTCAGTTTTAACAGGTTGCTCATGAATTTCTTTTTCTTTTTCTTTTCCTGCAACAACATCGTCAAACCATTTTTCTAAAATTGGTATTGCTTCCTCCAAATTGGGAGTTCCTGATGATGAAATTTTTTGTTTTCCATCATGATAAAGTCTTCCAACCCAATTTTTTGATTTTAATTCACCTTTGTATTTGTCTTGTCGGATGTAAATATGTAACCTTCCGTCTTTCTTATGGATTACCTCATGCGAGGATCCATT
>Ga0208390_1000868_pt1 | contig 11074 bp, 14 predicted proteins | sample Knorr_S7_td_Surf_FD_185594 | JGI IMG/M metagenome (GOLD analysis project Ga0208390, IMG submission 185594) | Marine microbial communities from Southern Atlantic Ocean transect - Knorr_S7_td_SurfaceA_ad_6m_LV_A (SPAdes) (version 2) | ecosystem: Environmental > Aquatic > Marine > Oceanic | place...
ATTGTTTGAACAGAATTATTAAATTTTAACTGCGATAACTTATTTGAAGTATCGGTTAATTTTTCATTTAACTCATCAATTGTCATATTTCTAATTTCACTAATTTTCATAATATCCCTTAAAATCTCTTGCAATAATAAATTTCGTTGTCACAGGTAACTTTTGAGCAGCTAGTCTAAGTGCCTCTTTAGCAACTGCTACTGGGACACCAGAAACTTCAAAAAGAACTCTCCCAGGTTTTACAATTGCAACAAAATATTCAGGAGCACCTTTACCTTTACCCATTCTCACCTCAAGAGGTTTTTTTGTAATAGGTTTATCTGGAAATATCTTTATCCAAAGTTGACCCTCTCTCTTCATGTATCTTGTAGCAGCAATCCTTGCAGCTTCAATTTGCCTTGAAGTAATAAATTTGGATTCCAAAGATTTAATACCAAACATTCCATTAGATAATCTATGCCCACGTTGAGATAGACCTTTCATTCGGCCTTTTTGTGTCTTTCTATATTTAGTTCTTTTGGGTTGTAACATTCTCTATTTAATTTTTTCTATCTCTTTGTCTATTATTCTTTTTTGAATTATTAGAAGAATTTTTCATTCCAGTTAAAGGAGATAATTCTCTTTTTCCATAAACCTCTCCCTTCATAATCCAGACTTTTATTCCTAGTCTTCCATAAGTAGTATGAGCTTCAACAATCGCATAATCAATATCTGCTCTAAAAGTTGACAATGGGATCCTACCTTCTTTGTAAGATTCAGATCTAGCCATTTCAGCTCCATTAAGCCTACCAGATATTTGGATTTTGATACCTTCTGCATTCATTCTCATTGCTGCAGCAATAGCCATTTTAATAGCTCTTCTAAAAGAAATTCTATTCTCAATTTGTCTTGCTATACTGTTACCAACCAAAAAGGCATCTAATTCAGGACGTTTAATTTCAAAAATATTTAATTGTACATCTTTGGATGTTATCTTTTTTAATTCTTCCTTTAACTTATCAACTTCTGACCCAGCCTTACCGATTATAATACCCGGTCTTGCAGTAGTTATAGTTATGATGATTAATTTAAGAGTTCTCTCAATTATTATGCTTGAAACACTTGCTCGTGAGAGCCTTGCATATATGTACTTTCTAATTTTATCATCTTCTGCTATCTTATCACCATAGTCTCTACCCCCCCACCAATTGGAGTCCCAACCTCTGATAATTCCTAATCTATTTCCTATTGGATTTGTCTTCTGTCCCATTTAATTTATTGTTTTTGATGAAAGAACTAATGTTACATGATTAGATCTCTTTCTAATTCTATGAGCCCTACCCTGAGGAGCTGTTCTAATTCTCTTAAGCATACTTGCACTATCAACTCTAATCTCTTTAACAAAAAGTTGAGCAGAATCAATATTAGCATTCTCATTTTTGGATTGCCAATTTGATATAGCGGAGACTAAAAGTTTTTCAAGTCTTCCAGAAGCCTCTTTAGGGCTAAATTTTAATATTGATAATGCACTTGATATATCTTCACCTCTTATTTGATCAGCTACAAGACGCATCTTCCTTGGAGAAGTAGGGCAATTGTTAAGCTTAGCAAATGCTAAGTCCTTCTTTGCTTCCTTTATCTTTTCTGCACTATTTCTTTTTCTTGATCCCATTTATTTAAATCAATATTATTTATCTTTTATTACCAGTATGACCTCTAAATGATCTTGTCGGAGAAAATTCTCCAAGTTTGTGACCAACCATATTTTCAGTAATGTAAACTGGAATAAATTGTTTACCATTGTGAACAGCAATAGTTTGTCCAACAAAATCAGGTATAATCATTGATGATCTAGACCATGTCTTAATAACATCCTTCTTATTATCTTCAATATTTTTGTTGACCTTCTTTAGAAGGCTTAAATGTACGTATGGTCCTTTTTTTAATGATCTTGACATTACTTTTTATTTTTTTCTTCTTTCTATAATAAACTTAGAAGATGATTTCTTCTTAGATCTAGTTCTGAAACCTTTAGCAGGTATTCCTTTTTTAGATCTTGGATGACCTCCTGATGCTTTTCCTTCTCCACCTCCCATTGGGTGATCAACAGGGTTCATAGCAACTGGTCTTGTTCTTGGTCTTCTACCAAGCCATCTTTTTCTTCCAGCTTTACCAGATGATATAAGCTGGTTATCTGAATTAGAAACTGCACCAATAGTTGCATAACAATTATTTAAAATCATCCTTGTTTCTCCTGAAGGAAGTTTTATTGTTACATATCTGCCTTCTTTTGCCATTAATTGTGCAAAAGAGCCTGCACTTCTTGATATAGTTGCACCTTTACCTGGATTTAATTCAATGCAAGAGATGATAGTACCCAGAGGAATGTTATTCATAGGCATAGCATTTCCGATTTCAGGAGAAGCTGATTCACCGGATAAAACAGTTTGTCCAACTTTAAGTCCATTCTGAGCAATTATATATCTCTTTTCTCCATCTTTGTACTCAAGTAAAGAGATAAATGCTGTTCTATTTGGATCATACTCAATTGATTTTACTTCAGCACTTACATCAAACTTATCTCTTTTAAAATCAATAATTCTATATCTCTTCTTATGACCACCTCCTCTATATTTACTGGTCATCTTACCATGGTTATTTCTACCACCAGTTCTTTTCTTTGTAACTAGTAAAGACTTTTCAGGTTTATCAGTTGTTATAGCGTCAAATCCGTTAACAACTCTAAATCTTTGTGATGGCGTAACCGGTTTTAATTTTCTTACAGGCATAATTATAGGTTTGCGAAAAAGTCTATTCTATCTCCGTCAGATACTTTTACAATTGCTTTTTTATAAGGACCTTTTTTGCTATTCTGAATACCACGCTTTGTGAATCTAGTCCTAGTTTCTGCTCCATAGATCATAGTTCTAACTTTCTTAACTGAAACCCCATAAGAGGCTTCAACAGCTTTTTTTATTTCAACCTTGTTTGCAGACTTTGAAACAATGAATGTGTATGAATTTCTCAATTCACTTTCGTTTGTTGCTTTCTCTGTTAATATTGGTTTTAAAAGTATATCCATGTTCTAATTTATTTCAAGGTTGTTTCAATTCCTTCAACCGCACTTTCTAAAATTAATATGTTGTTAGCATCTGTAATCTCATAAGTGTTTAATTCTGAGTTAATTATAACTTTTGAATTTTTTATATTTCGTGAAGACAAATAAATATTTTTATTTGTTTCGCTTGTTACTAGTAAAGTCTTTTTAGATTCCAAACCAAAAGCCTTTATAATTTTTATATAATCTGAAGTTTTTGGGCTTGAAAATTTAAAATCTTCTAATATTAAAACTTCTTTGTTTTTTAGTTTATATGCAAGGGCAGACTTTCTTGCTAATTTTTTTACTTTTTTATTTACTTTTTGATCGTAAGATCTAGGTCTTGGTCCAAATACTCTGCCACCTCCTCTGAATAGAGGGTTCTTAATACTTCCAGCTCTTGCAGTCCCAGTACCTTTCTGCCTTTTGATCTTTCTTGTGCTACCAGCAATTTCAGCTCTCTCTTTTGTCTTGTGAAGACCTTTACGATTGTTCGCAAGATATTGTTTAACATCAAGATAGATTGCATGGTCATTTGGTTCAATTCCAAAAATTGACTTATTTAACTTGACCTTTTTGTCAGTTTCTTTACCTTTTATATTATGCACTTTAAGCTCCATTACTTTTGAACAATTATATATGAATTGTTATGACCCGGTACACTCCCTCTAACAATTAAGATGTTATCTTCAGACATAACCTTTACAACTTTTAAGTTAAGAACTTTTGACTTGGTATTTCCAGTCTGACCTGCCATCCTCATACCCTTGAAAACTCTAGATGGACTTGAACCAGCACCAATAGAACCAGGAGCTCTTAATCTGTTGTGCTGACCATGAGTTGAATCACCTACTCCAGCAAACCCATGCCTCTTTACAACACCTTGAAATCCTTTACCCTTTGTAAGACCTGAAACATCAACATATTCACCTTCCACAAAATGATCTACAGTAATTTTATCACCAAGTTTAAGATCACCTTCAAATCCTTTAAATTCAACTAGTTTATTCAATGGTTTGGACTTACTTCTCTTGAATTGTCCCTCATATGACCTAGTGGTATTCTTTGTCTTTTCATCAAATCCAAGTTGGAAAGATGAATATCCATCCTTGTCCTCAGTTTTAATTTGGGTAATAGTACAAGGACCAGCCTGAAGTATAGTGCAAGGTATATTCTTTCCACTTTCATCGTAGATACTTGTCATTCCAACTTTTTTACCAATAATACCTGACATAAACTTTATACTTTAATTTCAACTTCAACTCCACTTGGAAGTTCTAATTTCATAAGAGCATCAACTGTTTTTGAAGATGAACTGTAGATATCTAACAACCTTTTATAGGAGCATAATTTAAATTGCTCTCTAGATTTCTTATTTACATGAGGTGATCTTAGAACAGTAAAAATCTTTTTGTGAGTTGGCAAGGGAATTGGCCCAGTAACGATTGCACCTGTATTTTTAACAGTTTTAACAATCTTATCAGCTGACTTATCAACTAAGTTGTAATCGTAAGATTTTAATTTAATTCTAATTTTTTGACTCATATCTATTCTTTATTCTGTTGTATTTCCTTTAACTTCAGAAATAACAGTTTCTGATATATTAGTTGGAGTTTCTTCATAATGAGAAAATTCCATTGTAGATGTTGCTCTACCAGATGAAAGTGTTCTTAGAGAAGTTACGTATCCGAACATTTCAGATAAAGGAACTTCACCCTTAACAACTTTTGCTCCTGCTCTATCATCCATGGAATTAACTTGACCTCTTCTTCTGTTAAGATCACCAACAATATCACCCATATTTTCCTCAGGAGTAATAACTTCTAATTTCATTATTGGTTCCATAATTACTGCTTTTGCTGCTTTTGCTGCTGTTTTAAATGCAAGCTTAGCAGCTAATTCAAACGATAGTGAGTCTGAATCAACAGGGTGGAATGAACCATCTTTGAGTGTTACTTTCATTGAATCAACCTCAAATCCTGCTAGAGGACCATTTTTCATTGAGTCCTTAAAACCCTTTTCAACTGATGGGATATATTCCCTAGGAATGTTTCCACCTTTTATAAGATTGACAAATTCAAGTCCAGACTTGCCTTTTTCTCCCGGTTCAATTGTAAACACAATATCTGCAAATTTTCCTCTACCACCAGTTTGTTTTTTATAAGTCTCTCTGTGATCTGCAGACTGAGTAAGTGATTCTTTATACTCAACTTGAGGTTGACCTTGATTAACTTCAACTTTAAATTCTCTTCTTAATCGATCAACAATAATATCAAGGTGAAGTTCTCCCATACCTGAAATTACAGTTTGGCCTGAAGCTTCATCTGTTTTAACTTGAAATGTAGGATCCTCTTCAGCTAACTTTCCAAGAGCCATTCCTAATTTATCAACATCAGCTTTTGTCTTGGGTTCAACTGCAACACCAATAACTGGATCAGGGAATACCATACTTTCAAGCACTATTGGGTGCTTCTCAGAGGATAGAGTGTCCCCTGTCTTAATATCTTTAAATCCAACAGCAGCTCCAATATCACCAGCTTCAATAAAATCGATTGCATTTTGCTTATTTGAGTGCATCTGATAGATTCTAGAAATTCTTTCTCTATCTTCAGATCTATTATTTAGTACATATGATCCAGCATCTAGTCTACCAGAGTAAACTCTGAAAAAAGCAAGTCTACCTACATATGGATCTGTAGCAATTTTAAAGGCAAGTGCTGAAAAGGGTTCAGATACTTTAGGAAGTCTTGAAATTTCATCTTCAGAGTTCGGTTTTGTGCCTGTAATAGCATCTTTATCTTCAGGTGATGGTAAATATCTACATACTGCGTCTAGCAAAAACTGAACACCTTTGTTTTTAAATGCAGATCCACAAATCATTGGAATAATACTGATATCTTGAGTTGCCGCTCTTAAGGCTTTATGAACTTCATCTTCAGTAATTGAATCAGGATCGTCAAAGTACTTTTCTAAGAGATTTTCATCATATTCAGCTACAGCTTCAATTAACTCACCACGAAGTCTTTCCGCCTCATCCTTTAAATCATCCGGAATATCAACAATATCAAATGTTGATCCAAAATTATCTTCATGCCATACAATTGCTTGATTCTTTACAAGATCTACAATACCTTTAAAGTCCTCTTCATCTCCAATATTCAAAACAATTGGAACAGCCTTAGAACCCAATTTTTCAATAACTTGATTACATACGCCAAGAAAATTAGAACCTTGTCTGTCCATTTTATTAACAAATCCTATTCTAGGAACTTTGTAATTATCAGCTAGTCTCCAGTTAGTTTCAGATTGAGGTTCAACACCATCTACAGCAGAAAATAAAAAAACAAGTCCATCAAGGACTCTTAAAGATCTATTAACTTCAACTGTAAAATCAACGTGGCCAGGTGTATCAATTATATTAAAATGATAAGCCTTAGTATCATCAATTGTTTTTCCTTGGTTAGTTGGAAAGTTCCAATTACATGTTGTTGCAGCAGAGGTAATAGTAATTCCTCTTTCCTGCTCTTGCTCCATCCAATCCATAGTTGCAGCACCATCATGAACCTCACCTATCTTGTGACTAACACCTGTGTAGAACAAAATTCTTTCTGTAGTAGTAGTCTTTCCCGCATCAATATGAGCAGCAATACCTATATTTCTTGTAAATTTTAAATCTCTTGACATAATTGAATGTTAAAATCTAAAGTGTGAAAAGGCTTTGTTTGCTTCAGCCATTTTGTGTGTATCGACTCTTTTCTTAACAGCAGCTCCCTCTTCTTTAGCAGCAGCAAGAATTTCTTGAGCTAATTTAACTGCCATGGACTTTTCATTTCTTTTTCTTGAGGAAGAAATTAACCATTTCATTGCAATTGAAATTTTTCTGTCAGGTCTGATAGGGGTTGGTATTTGAAAAGTTGCACCCCCAACCCTTCTGCTTCTAACCTCTACGTGTGGCATGACATTAGAAAGAGCATCTTTCCATAGTTCTAATGAAGATTTCTCATCATCCTCTTTCTTGCTTTCTACTATGTCAATTGCATCGTAGAATACTTTAAAAGCAGTAGATTTTTTACCCTGTAGCATGAGATTATTAACAAACCTTGTAACCAGCTGATCATTAAACTTAGGGTCAGGTAATAGAGCTCTTTTTTTGGATTGTTTCTTTCTCATTTAGGGAATTATTTTTTAGGTTTTTTTCCTCCATACTTGGATCTTCGTTGAAGTCTCCCCTCTACACCAGCCGTGTCAAGCGCTCCTCTTACAATATGGTATCTAACTCCAGGCAAGTCTTTTACTCTTCCACCTCTAACTAAAACTATAGAGTGTTCTTGTAGGTTGTGACCCTCACCTGGAATGTATGCATTAACCTCTTTTCCGTTAGTAAGTCTTACCCTTGCAACCTTTCTCATTGCTGAGTTTGGCTTCTTTGGAGTAGTGGTGTAAACTCTAGTACAAACTCCTCTTTTTTGAGGTGATTTATTTAGAGCCACAGACTTGCTCTTCTTGGATGAAGAAGTCCTACCTTTTCTTACTAATTGCGATATCGTTGGCATACAATAACTGTTAAATTCCTTATTAAAGCGTGCAAATTTAAAATTTTTTTTTGGTTATTGTACCTATAATTGAATGTTTTTTTAAAAAAAAAGGATTAAAAAACTTAACAGATTACTCCTGAGGCAATTAATTGGGAATTATCATAAATAGCAAGGAATTGGCCTTTAGTCACAGCAGTTTGAAAATCTTCAAATTCAACAAACAAATAATCAAGATATTTGTAAACAGAAATTTTTTGAAGTTTCTGCCTGTATCTTATCCTAGCTTTAAGTTTTAAATCTCCTAAATTTTCAAAATTGTAATCATCATTTAACCAATTAACATCAGAGAATTTAACCTTCAAAGCCTTTTTAATCAAACCAGGGTGATTTTTTCCCTCCCCAACAAATATTTCATTTGTTTGAGTATTAGTTGATATAACAAATAGCGGATCTTTGTAACCTCCAATAGCTAAGCCCTTTCTCTGACCTAAAGTGTAATAATAGGCTCCATTGTGCTTTCCGATAATTTTTCCATCTTTTAATGAATAATCAATATCTTCAGTTAAACTTAAAAGCCTATCATTTTCATTAACAAACTTTGTTTTTTTATTAAAAAGTTTAGAATCACCGGGTATTTCAATTACATTTCCCTTCTTTTTCTTTAGTTTTTGTTGAAGAAAATCTGGTAAGCTAACTTTTCCAACAAAACACAAACCTTGAGAATCTTTTTTTTCAGCTGTTACTAAATTATTTTTTTTTGCAATTTTTCTTACTTCAGCTTTTGTTAGATCACCTACTGGAAATAATATCTTACTTAATTGATTTTGATTTAATTGACATAAAAAATATGATTGATCTTTTGTCTTGTCTAATCCAGAGTGTAACTCATATTTAATACTATTTTCATTATTATTTTTTTTAATTCTAGAGTAATGTCCAGTTGCAACATAATCTGCACCTAAAGAAAGCGCAACATCCATGAAAATATCAAATTTTATTTCTCTATTACATAAAATATCTGGATTTGGTGTATTTCCTTTAGAGTATTCATCAAACATATAATCGATTATTTTCTCTTTATAATCTCTACTCAAATCTACGACCTGAAATGGAATATTCAGTTTTTCAGCAACTAGCATTGCATCATTACTATCATCTAACCATGGACATTCATCTGATATTGTAACAGTTTCATCATGCCAATTTTTCATAAATAAACCAATTAGATCATATCCTTGTTCTTTAAGCAAATAAGCAGCAACACTAGAGTCAACACCTCCAGACAGGGCAACAACAACTTTAGTTTTTTTCATTTAAATTATTGTCCTCTTCTTTTCTTTTGTTTCTCAGCTTCCTCTAGAGCTTTTTGAAGCCTAGCTCGGAAACCACCTACTTTAAGTGGTTTCTTCTTATTTTCCTCAATTTGAGTTAATATTTTTGTATCATCAATAATAAAGTTTTTGATAACTAACATTAATACAATAGTAAGTATGTTTGAGATAAAGTAATATAGACTTAATCCACTTGCATAATTGTTAAAGAAGAATAACATCATTACTGGCATCATATACATTATCACTTTCATATTGACTCCTCCAGTCTGAGATGCTGGCATCATTTGTTGACCAGTAGTCATTTTTGTGTAGAAAAAAATTGCAATGGATGCTAAAATTGGAAAAAGACTTATATGGTCACCATAAAGAGGAATGGAAAAACCAAAATCAAGGATTGAGTCATAAGAAGACAAATCCTCTGCCCACAAAAAACTTTTACCTCTTAGACTAAATGCTGCAGGAAAAAATACAAAAAGTGCAAAAAATATTGGCATTTGAAGAAGTGCGGGTAAACATCCAGACATTGGATTAGCTCCAGATCTAGTATAAAGATTCATAGTTTCTTGCTGCTTCTTCATTGGATCATCTTTATACTTTTCATTAATAACTTCAAGTTCAGGCTTTAAAACTCTCATTTTAACTTGAGACTCATAGGATTTGTATGTTAAAGGGGCAATTGCCACTTTTACAATTATAGTCATTAGGATTATTGATAATCCGTATGAAAAATAGCTTGTAAGAAATGAAAATAGTGGAAAGAAGATGAATCTATTTAACCAACCAAAAATTCCCCAACCAATTTGAACAGAATTTTCAAGATTTAAATTATATACTTTTAGAGTCTCATAATCCGTTGGGCCAAAATACATACTAAAGCCAAGACTATCATCAGAATCAAGATTTAGCGGAACATTTGCAAGGAACCTCTTTGTAAACTTATTGTCTAAAGTTACATTACCTGCTAAATCCTCAGAACTTATAAATACATCGTTGACTTGATTTTTTAAAATAAGAATTGAACTAAAAAAATGCTCTCTAAAAGAAATCCAGTTTACACTATTAATATTTTTATTTGTTGATCCCCCAACAGATAAATAAGAATCTTTTTTTTCTTCAAACCCATATGCAAGAGAAGTATATCTATTTTCATAATCAATACTCTTAGAATTTCTAAAAGAGTCTCTTCCCCATATTAACTGTACACTCTCATAATTATTTGACCTGTTTGAATCATTTAGTTTAATAAGGAAATCAACAATACTTGAGTCTTTATCTAATTTAAATGTCAAATCCAATGATCTCTGTTCGTCAATAATACCAGATAATATGATTTCTGACCCTGGTTTAATAACCTGGTATGTGTAGTTTAAATCAGCAGAGTTAATAACAGAGTTTCTACCTATTGGTATATCATAACTAAAAATGGATTTATTGTTATCAACAAGATAAAGTGGCTCTTCGTCATAATTTGAAAAATTTTTGAGCAATATTTTTTTAATTTCTGCACCACCCGTACTAATTTCGAATAAAATATTTTCATTTTCCAAACTGATAATCTCTTCTTCAAATTTTTGATCAATTTTTAAATTATTTGAAATTGAATTTTCGATTTTATTAGAATTTGCATAGGTTTCATCCACTAGAGTTTCAGCTTCACTCAATTCTTGGTTTTCAATCATACTCGATTGATTGTCATAAAACCAAAACATTAAAATTGCTGATATTAGCAAAAACCCAATAAACTGCAAAGGATCAAATTTATTTTGTTCCATAATTATTTATTTAAATATTTTTTTAAACTAGCTTTTACAAAGTTTACAAAAATTGGATGAGGATTATAAACACTACTTTTATATTCTGGATGAAATTGAACTCCAACAAACCATGGATGATCAATATTTTCAACTATTTCAACAAGTTTTGTATCAGGATTTGATCCTGCAACTATAAATTTATCATCAAAGATTCTATCTGAGTAACTATTGTTAAATTCATATCTATGTCTATGTCTCTCTGAAATTAATTGTTTCTTGTAAGATTTATAAGATTTTGTATTTTTTTCTATTTCACAATCCCAAGCTCCAAGCCTCATGGTTCCGCCCTTATTAATAATTTCTTTTTGTGATGTC
>Ga0208390_1000874_pt1 | contig 11028 bp, 11 predicted proteins | sample Knorr_S7_td_Surf_FD_185594 | JGI IMG/M metagenome (GOLD analysis project Ga0208390, IMG submission 185594) | Marine microbial communities from Southern Atlantic Ocean transect - Knorr_S7_td_SurfaceA_ad_6m_LV_A (SPAdes) (version 2) | ecosystem: Environmental > Aquatic > Marine > Oceanic | place...
AAATCTATACCTGAGGATGTTGCTTTTGCAGAAAGCAGGATTAGAAAAGAAACAATTGCAGCAGAAGATATACTTCATGATGTTGGTGCTATGTCTATTATAGCTTCCGATAGCCAAGCAATGGGCCGCGTGGGAGAAGTTATTATCCGAACATGGCAAACAGCTGACAAAATGAAAAAGCAGCGAGGAAGGTTATCGGAGGAGAAGGGTGAGAATGATAATCTACGAATAAAAAGATATATAGCGAAATACACCATTAATCCAGCGATAGCACATGGTATGTCAAATCATATAGGCAGTATAGAAATTGGAAAAAGAGCTGACTTCGTTTTATGGAATACAGCTTTTTTTGGTGTAAAGCCTGAAATGGTACTGATAGGTGGTGTTATTACCTGTGCTCAAATGGGAGATCCCAACGCGTCTATCCCAACTCCTCAACCGGTATATAGCAGACCGATGTTTGGTGCGTATGGAAGGTCAATGGAGACAAACTCAATCATATTTGTTTCTCAATCGGCAAGTGAAAATAAAGGCCTAGATGAGCTTGCTTTAAGGAAAAAAATTGTTCCTATAGAGAATACAAGAAACATATCCAAAAAAAGTATGAAGCTGAACGATCTATGTCCAGAGATTGAGGTGGATCCTGAAACTTATGAGGTACGGCTAAATGGAGAATTAATAACTTGTGAGCCCGCTAAAGAATTACCTATGGCACAGAGATATTTTTTATATTGATATGGATACAGTAGAAGAAGTTACAGATCAAAGTTTGGGTTTTGATGATACTATTTCTTTAGATTTTGATGCACGATTTAAACGAAAAATAAAACTTGTTTCAGACAGTGGGTATGAGTTCTTTTTATCATTAGATAAAGCGACTGAATTACCAGTTAATGGTACATTAATTTTAAAAAGTAAAAAAAAGATAAAAGTATTAGCTGCTAAAGAGGCACTTATGCGTATAGAAACTGAAAATATGATTGATCTTATGAAAGCTATATGGCATATCGGCAATCGACATTTAAATTGTGCTATTAGTAGCGAAGCCGTTATATTGAGAGAGGATAGGGTAATTGCGGATATGCTTGAAAAACTAAACTGTAAAGTTTCCTATTTTCAAGACTCCTTCACCCCTCTCTCAGGCGCTTATGGGGTAGGCCGAACTTTTACCCATACCCACTAATTATTTGAAGTATCATGTATAGTAAAAACCAATTAATGTTTCAATGGCTCTCACCAAGCTTTCCTACAGGAAGCTTTAATTTCTCACAGGGGCTTGAGTATGCTGTTAGTCAATCGATGGTTAAAAATGAAGCTGATTTAGTTGTATGGATTGAAAATAATTTAGAACATGGTTTTTTAAGAAATGACGCAATATTCTTAAAGCTGGCTTATCAAATCTCGACAGATAAAGATTTAGATGATTTAAAGGAATTATGTTTGGCTTTTTCTTGTTCTGCCTCAAAACTTAATGAGCTAGTTATGACCGGAGATAATTTCGCCAAAGCTAGCGACACACCTTTGGGTCTTCCCTATCCTATTGCCCTTGGCACCGCAGCGAAAAAACATAAATTAAAGATAGAGGAATTAGTGCCTTTATTCTTGCAATCGAATATAAGTAATTTGATCGCCGCTGCTCAGCGCCTTCTGCCTTTAGGCCATAAAAGAGCAACAAACATTTTGAAAAATCTTTTCGAAAAAATAAATGAGATATCACGAAAAGTGCTTGTATCGGGGGACAAGGATTTATTTTCCTCTTGTTATTTGACCGATACGTGCACACTATTGCACGAGGAATTTCAAGGAAAAGTATTTAAGTCTTAGGGGAGTTTTGAAATGGGAGATGCCTTTAGAGTTGGTCTCGGTGGACCGGTTGGAGCTGGTAAAACTAGCCTTACAGCTAGTTTATGTAAGGTCTTTTCAGAGTCCCTATCAATGGCTGTCATTACAAATGACATATACACGAAAGAGGATGCTGAAATATTAATGAAAAAACAAGTGATCAACTCGGAAAGGATTTTAGCAGTAGAAACGGGTGGATGTCCCCATACAGCAATTAGAGAGGATGCGTCTATTAACCTACAAGCAGTAGATAAGCTGTCCGCTAAATTTCCTGATCTCGATCTTATCTTATTGGAAAGTGGAGGAGATAATCTCTCTGCAACTTTCAGTCCAGAACTTGTAGATTATACGATCTTTATGATTGATGTCTGTATGGGAGAAGAAATACCACGAAAAGGGGGGCCTGCAATAATGAGATCGGACCTTTTAATAATTAATAAAATTGATTTAGCGGAATATGTGGATGTTTCCGTAGACCAAATGCTTCAAGATGCTATTGCTAAAAGAAATGGTAAACCTGTCTTGCTCACAAATTTGAAGCAGGAAAAAGGTGTGGACGCTGTAAAAGGTGAGATTATGAAAATGGGAAATCTTAAAGCGTGAAAAATAAATTTAAAGAAATTGAAGTAAATATCAACCCTCAAGGCGTGTGTGAAATTACTTTGAATAGACCCGATAAGCATAACGCTATGAGTAGAAAAATGATTGATGAGTTAGAAGAAGCTGGCCAGTATGTAAAAACGCAAGACAGTATTCGACTAGTTTTTCTTCAAGCAAATGGGAAAACATTTTGCGCTGGAGGGGATTTAAATTGGATGAAAGAGCAAGAAAAAAAATCTAAAGAGGAAAAATTGGTTGAGGCTAGAGCGCTGGCAAAAATGTTGGCAACAATGAATAGTCTTCCGATGCCATTGATTTCTATAGTCTCTGGAAGTGCATTTGGTGGAGGCCTAGGCCTAATCTCCGTATCTGACACGGTAATTGTTTCTCAAGCTTCAAAGTTTGGCCTCACAGAAACAAGGTTAGGATTGATCCCCGCGACAATTGGACCATTTGTAATTAAGAAATTAGGGGAAAGTTACAGTCGTAACGTATTTTTCAGTGGTAAAATTTTTGATGCTGAATTGGCCTACAAGATGGGTCTTATTCATTATGTTTGTAAGGATAAAAAAGAAATTCAGTCATTAAAATTGCAGGAAATTGATAACATTTTAAAATGTTCACCGGACGCAATTAAAAAATCAAAAGAGCTATTGAAGAGTCTTACAGGGGAGAAAGCAGAAGATTTTTTCGAGATAACAACAAATATTCTTGCGAGCAGTTGGGAGTCGGAGGAGGGTAAACAGGGTATTAAGGCTTTTTTTGAAAAGAAACCTGCGCCTTGGGTAAAAAAAGGAGAGAGCAATGGACAATAGACCTATTAGCAGATCGGCGATACCAAATTTGGAGGATTTACCAGAGGACGTGAAAACGAAGATTCAGTCAGTGCAAGAAAAGACAGGCTTTGTACCAAATGTCTTTATGATAATGGCAAGAAAACCTGATGAGTTTAGAGGTTTTTGTACCTACTATGATGCTATTATGGAGACAGAGTGTAAGATAACGAAAGCCGAATTGGAGATGATCGTTGTGGCTACCTCCGCACAAAATGATTGTCTTTATTGTGTCGTTTCTCATGGAGCGGTTTTGAGAATAAGATCCAAAGATAAAAATATTTCAGACCAAATAGCTATAAACTATAAAAAGAGTAAAATAACTGAGAGACAACGTGCTATGCTTGATTTTGCCGTGAAAGTAGCAAAGGAGTCGCAGAGCATAAATGACTCTGATTTTAAAATTTTAGAAAGTTTTGGTTTTGATATTGAAGACGCGTGGAGAATAGCCTCAGTTGCATCTTTCTTTGCTATGAGTAATCGACTAGCTAACACATTTTCAATGTTACCTAATGAGGAATTCTATGCTATGGGTCGATAAAAATTTTAGTAACTATTCTATAAAAGTACTAAACAATTATTTTCGGCTCTGATGGAACACTTGTTTCTTGATGCTGCTTTTGAAGTTCTATCAATTTGTCGATAAGAGGTTTACTTGCTGGACAAGTTTTTCTAGTTTTTAAAGAAACGTGTAGAAGAAGATGTTCACCGGTAGCAAAAAGTTCTCCTTCTTTATTTCTCAACATATGAAAAACATGCAGTTTTTTCTCAGTTCCCTTTATAACTTTAGTTTCTATATATACTTCTTGCCCTACCTTAAGCTCGTTTAGGTGCCTAATATTTGTCTCAACGGTGAAATAGGAATTGCCAGCTTCGATATAGGCTTTATCACAGCCTATATGGAGCATCACAGCATCTGATGCATCGCCAAAACAGTTGAGATAGCGATATTCTGTCATATGACCATTATAATCTGCCCATTCAGGAGGTATCGTTTTTGTATAGGTAATTAGCAGGTCACTACTTATTTTTCCACTAGCTTTTTCTGCCTCTTTTGATTGTTCATCGAAAAGATCTTTTTCATAGCTCGCTAATGTTCGTCCAGATCCCCAACGGTTGTTGCGAAGAGCTTTCTGTAATTCAACCAAGTTTTTGTCCCTAATATCTTCTAACTCGGAGATGCTATACATATCTGATTGAGCATCTGATTGAGAACAAATTTTATCTATTAAATCAGAATTAAACTCTGGTACATCTGTCAATCTGGACCAAGGCCATTTTAGTGCAGGACCAAATTGATCAAGGAAATGACGCATGCCTTTATCTCCTCCAGCAATACGGTAACTTTCAAACATTCCCATTTGAGCAAATCGTATTCCAAAGCTAGACGTGATAATATCGTCTAGCTCCTTAGTAGTGCAAATATCATCTTTTATAAGCCACAATGCTTCACGCCACATCGCCTCTAGCATTCTGTCAGCGACAAAGGCATCTATTTCTTTTTTAATTATTATTGGTACCATTCCGACGTATTCCAATAAATGGTGCACATCATCAATAATTTTCTGATCTCTTTCTTGGCCTGGAACTACCTCAACCAAAGGCATCAGATACACTGGGTTGAAAGGGTGTGTAACGAGCAAACTTTGAGGATTTTTCATATACTTTTGAAGGTCAGTGGGCTTGAAACCTGAAGTAGACGACAAAATAATTGAATTATTTGAAATCTGCTCAATTTCTTTATAAAGGTTATGCTTCAATTGTAAATTTTCTGGAAGACTTTCAATTATATAAGTGGACGTTTTTACAGCACCTTCCAAAGATTTTTCAAAAGTAAGACTGCCCATTTCTCTTAAAGGGGCCTTTGTTAATTGAGAGAAATATTTTTTAGCTCTTTCAACGGACAATCGTGTTCTATTGTAGCTTTCTGGGCGCTTATCAAAAACGTTTACATTTATTCCATTAACTAATAAGCGGGCAGCCCAACCAGACCCTATTACGCCAGCTCCTATACATGTCACACTTAAATTTTTCATAATTATTGTTTTTTCAAACGAAACGTCTCACGAACTTCTTTCGGTGACATGACCTTACTGCCGGAGTTTTCGATGACATTTACAGCTTTTTCAACCAACTGGTAATTCTTTGCTAACCGTCCTTTTTCCAACCAAATATTATCTTCCAACCCCACTCTGACATTTCCTCCTGCCAGAGTAGCCATTGCAACATAAGGGATCTGAAATTGCCCTATGGAAAATGCAGACCAAGTCCAGTCTTTTGGAATATTATTCACTAAAGACATGAACGTATTTATATCATTTGGTGCGCCCCAGGGTATACCCATACAAAGCTGTAAAAGAACGGGATCTCTTATCAGACCTTCGTTCACAAGTTTTTTTGCCAGCCACAGATGTCCTGTATCAAAAACTTCAATCTCAGGAAGAATACCTAAATTGGTGATCTTTGAAGCCATCGCCATTAGCATTCCCGGCGTGTTGGTCATTACATAGTTATCCTCAGCAAAATTCATTGTGCCACAATCTAAAGTGCAGATTTCTGGCTTACATGTAACAAGATGCTTTATTCTTTCCGACGCCCCTATCATATCTGTTTCTGGTTCTTTAAGTGGCAGTGGGTTTTCAGCGTCGAGACCAAGATAAATATCGCCTCCCATTCCAGTAGTTAAGTTCAAAACGACGTCCGTTTCGGAGTCTCTAATCCTTTTTGTTACTTCCTCATAGAGATCAACCCGACGACTTGGTATACCGGTATCGGGATCTCTTACATGACAATGTACAATAGCCGCTCCAGCTTTAGCGGCGTCAATCGCACTATCTGCAATTTCTTTTGGCGACCTTGGTACTTCTCGACTTTTATCTTGTGAACTTCCAGAACCAGTCACAGCACAGGTAATAAATACATTTTTATTAATAGCCAGAGCCATTCTTACCTCATTGAATTAAAGGAAGGTCTTTGATTAATCCTTCTCTAAACTCCTGATCAGCGATATTAACTAATATTTTTTTGTTATTATCCCAGTATCCATATTTGATCATACCAACCCCAATATTTCTCTTAAAATGTGGTGAGAATGCTCCTGAAGTTAAGCTTCCGACTATAGTTCTTTTATCTATATCAAAAACTTGTAAAGGTCTTGATATTGTTGGAAGTTTAGGCCCATTATAAATAACACCTCTTATACGTCTTTTAATGCCATATCTGATCTGCCGCTGGAGAACTTTTTTCCCAATATAATCTGCTTCTTTATTTATATCCAAGAACTTATCCATGTTACATTCCAGTGGTGTGTTCTCCACGGTCATTTCATTACCAAAGGATAATAATCCTGCTTCAACTCTATCTATTATGTTTGGAGATCCTGGCCTTATGTTTTCTGATCTACCAGCTTCTAAAATTGTTTCCCATAGAGATGAACCGAGTTCTGGTCGAGACAGATAGATTTCAAAACCACCAATTCTAGAGTAACCGGTTTTGGCTATTAGTTGAGAAGAGCCATCAAGTGAAAAATAGTCGAAATTGAATTTTTTAATTGAATATATGCGCTCACCAAAAACTTTGGCCAAAACATCAGCAGCTTTTGGTCCTTGTACTGCCAAAGGCCACACATCAGGTTCTCTTATTCTTACGTTCAAGCCAAAACCAATAGCTAACCCTCTAGCCCACAATAACACATCTGAGTCTGCAACGGATAGATAGAAATGATCGGCACTTATTTTGATAAGAATAGGATCATTGATTATACCACCATTTTCATCGGTCAAGGGAATGTAAAGACATTTTCCTGGTTGAAGTTTTGAGATTGATCTAGGCGTCATTAACTCAATTAGTTTGAGTGCGTCTTTACCTTTAATTTCAACTTGCCTTTGACAGCCAACGTCCCAAATTTGAGCATGTTTTTGTAGGTGCAAATAATCATCTTCAATTGAGTTTTGAAATGACTTAGGAAGTAGTGTATGGTTCACAACGGAAAATCCCGTTACTCCATGCTTTTCGACAGAGGTAGTAAAAGGCGTTCTTCTGATCCTTCTAGAGAAATTCAGCTTATTTTGAATATTCATTTTTATTCTCCCGACCACCAAGTAGAGGCGCCGTTTTGAGATACGATGATAGGAATATGGAATTTTTCATTTTCTGAACTGAAAGATACCCTGAAAATTATATCTCTACAGTATATACCTTTTTTCTTCATATGAATATCTGATAGTTTAAATTCAATCTCAAAAATTTCATTGCTTTTAAGGGGAAAGTCAAAGCTCTCTAAAATGCGTCCCCCCACATCAGTTTTATTTGAAAATATATTCTTTTTTGCTCCATCAGGCTCAATATGTGTAAGGGTAACTGTTAGACCAGCAACATGAGTGCCGTTTTCAGAATTTAATACATGTGTACTTATTGAGGGCATTATTATTCTATAGAAGCCTTATCTCTTTTATCGCTTGTTGCTGCAACAATTGGGCTGATAACGCCTTTTGTTTTTACATTAACACAAGCAGGTTTCCCACTGTCTATTGCTCGCCTCACAGCTCCTTGAATCTCATCTTTGTGAGTTACCAGCTCTCCATAACCCCCCATTCCCTCAAACATTCCATGAAATGGTATATCTCTGAAATCTGTTGCAAAATGAGAACCATCCTTGAACAATCTTTCCTGTTGTTGCGATATACAATCTAAACCACCATTGTTATCGATAATTATAACAATCGGCAGGTTTTCTTGAAAGGCTGTCTCAATGGATAAACCCCCACTAAGGAAAGCACCATCTCCAGAAATTAATACAATCGTCTTTTCTTTATTGAGCCGCTTTGCCGACAGTGCAAATGATACTCCAACGCCTAGCATTGAATAGGAACCAGGGTGCATTATTTGAGAAAGAGCTAATCCATTGGAGGCCATTATATTAACAGCAATTTCTGACCAAAAGTGTGTATTACCTCCATCAAAAACTAAGATATCTTCGTCTGTCATACACTTTTGTACCGAAAGAGAAAGCTCTAAAGGGTGAATTTTTCCGCCACTCCATGCTGGAGAATTCGTTGTTTCAACAAGATTGTTTAGCGACGCAGTCACCCATTTTTTTCTTTCCTCAATATTTTTAGCTAACCAATCTTTTTCCAAAGAGAATTTATCCCTGTTATGTGACTCAAGTAGACCTTCAAAAAAAGCTCCAGGATCACTCAAAAGCAAATGGTCAGCCGCTCTATTAAATTCTATTTCTTCGTGCGAACCGTTGACACATATTAACCTCGAACTTGCAGGAAATAATGGTGGATTGCCGAAATTCATTTGATTATCCAAGCGACCTCCAACCATTATTATGCAATCAGATTCATTGAAAGCAAACTTTGAAGGATGGTACTGATGCACATCGGCAAGCCCTAGAAAGGCCTTGCAATTTTCATTTAATAATTTTTGGTGATATGGCACATTAAAAATTGGTATTTTAATTTCATCACCAACTTGCTTTAACAGGTCTTCATTTTTTGACCACCATATCCCATGTCCGCCGATAATTATGGGTTTTTTTGAAGACTTTATAATGTCAATTATCTCATTTAGTGCTGAGGGTTCAGGCCATGCTTTATAAGTCTTTGGTTCTTTTCTAGTAAATGGACGCTCCATATCTGAGGAGCTTTCATCAAAGGAAGAAAACATTATGTCTACTGGCATACTTAGATGAACCGGTCCTGGATAACCGCTTGTCGCTATCCTCCACGCTCTATCCACGAACTCAGGAATTCTATTTCCATCTGTTATTGATGCACTGTATTTTGTAAGTGGTCTTGCGATAGAAACGTCATCTATTTCCTTAAATCCTCCAGCGCCTTGCTTTTTCAGTGTGGATGAGCCCGTAACAAAAATTACAGGAGATCGTTCCCCCCAAGCCTCCATCATGGCTGGTATCGCATTCGCAAAACCCTCTGGTCCAACTAGACAAACAGAGGGTTTCCTTGAAAGTCTCGTATGGCCGTCTGCCAAATGGCCCGCAATTTGTTCATGCGGGCAATTTATCACGGGTATTTGATGATTCATGAAACCCTCAAGTGCAGGGTTACAAAACCCACCTGCGAGTGTAAACACATGTTCTATTCCTTTCTCTTTAAAAGATTTTGCTAAAATCTGTCCTCCTCGAAGCATATTATTATCTTTCATCTGGTTAATCCCCTTTATGCGCATAAACTATTTTCATTTTATCCATCGCGCTAACTCCTAGATCAGTGGATGCAAAAGGACCACCATGCAATTTGTTCCCTTCGTCTGCTAATTCGTCTGTTAAGTCATCTGCGAAGATTTTATTTGCGTAAATCTCAGCATTATCTTTGGGTTTGAAACCAATATGCCCTGAGTCTATGTTACTCAAATTAGAACGATCATTGTCTGATACTCCATAAATGACTGAATAACCGGTGTGTGCAGTATCAATTGCTCTCATAACCAATTGAACCAAGTCATTATATGAGAGCCAACTCGTTAAACTTCTTTGCGTTGTTACTGGTGAACATGTAGCAATTCTTAAGCATACCGCTTCAACACCACATTTATCGTAATACATCCGGGCCAAATTTTCAGTAAAACACTTTGATAGCCCATAAAAACCATCAGCTCGATGTGCAGTCTTTGGCCTTAATGTTTTTGTTCTTTTATACATGCCGACTGCATGAATAGAACTTGCATAAACTACCCTAGTACACTTATTTTGGCGAGCTGCTTCCCAAATGTTATAGGAGCCAATGAAATTAGCACCTAGCATATCGTTAAATGGCACTTCGTCTACTAAAGCGCCAAAATGGCAGATAAGCGAAACGTCTTTTGTTAGGTCACATATTTGATCAAAATTTGATAAATCGGCTGAAAAATATTTTTCATTTTCATTGAGTTTTCCAATATCTTTTTTTATGTCAGTCGAAATAAGTGTACTGCAGATGTTTGAAAGTGGCTCTCTAAGATAAGAACCCAATCTACCTCCTGCGCCTGTAAGCAATATCTTTTTTTTCATAAAAACCTCTATAGGAAATAATTATAAAGAAAACTTTTTTTTTTAGGACTCATTTATCTCAATTTCTCGTTTGATTGCCAAAACAGATGAAATAGTAGAGACACAGTACGGCACGCAGAAAGTTAAAAGAATTTTAAACCAATCGACTGATTTCATATCCTGAAAAATTATTCTGTCGCCATGGTTTATTAGAGCAAGGATACAACCAACGATTAGAGCAATCCTTAAAGCTCTTCTTATTACACTTTTTCGAAGGGCAAGCTTTAAAAAGCTATCGTGGTTTGTTATGTTTTTCAAAAGTTGGGCTCATACGAATAATCGTTAAATGTTATCACGAAAGTAACAATTAACAAAAAAACTCCAAAAAATAATCGTTAAGTAAACTCTGGGTCATAAAGGTCTTGTGATCTATAGCATGCAGTAACAGTATTTGCTAAAAGACAAGCTATAGTCATTGGTCCTACTCCACCGGGTACAGGTGTAACGCCGGCTACTAAACCAGCCATATCAGTAAAACAAACGTCACCCACCAAAGTAGTTTTTTGTTGTCCATCAATATTTTTTGTTACTCGGTTTATACCAACATCTATGACTGTAGCCCCAGGCTTTACCCATTCTTTTTTAATCATCTCAGGCCTCCCTACCGCAGCTACGATAATATCAGCTTGTGCGCATATAGTTTCTATATTCTCTGTTCGAGAGTGAGCTATGGTTACAGTACAATTTTCCTGTAAAAGT
>Ga0208390_1000876_pt1 | contig 11007 bp, 7 predicted proteins | sample Knorr_S7_td_Surf_FD_185594 | JGI IMG/M metagenome (GOLD analysis project Ga0208390, IMG submission 185594) | Marine microbial communities from Southern Atlantic Ocean transect - Knorr_S7_td_SurfaceA_ad_6m_LV_A (SPAdes) (version 2) | ecosystem: Environmental > Aquatic > Marine > Oceanic | place...
GCCCACTCCAAGAGATATCGTTAGGGCACAAGATGCAGATTTAATATTGTGGAATGGTTTAAACTTAGAGCTTTGGTTTGACCAGTTTTTCTCGAACCTCTCAGATGTCCCAAGCGCCATCCTAACAGAAGGTATACTCCCAATAGATATTAGAGATGGGGAATATGCTGGACGACCAAATCCTCATGCATGGATGAGCCTCGATAGTGCACTAATTTATGTAGATAACATAAGAAAAGCGTTTGTTGAGCACGATCCAGAAAACGCTTCGACTTATCTTAAGAACGCAAAAGAATACAAGCGCGAGATTAAGGATACAATTTTACCATTGAGAAATGCGATACTAAAAGTTCCTAAAGATAGGAGATGGCTAGTTTCGTGCGAAGGTGCATTCAGTTATTTGGTTAGAGATTTTAAAATGAACGAATTGTACCTTTGGCCAATAAATGCTGGCGCACAGGGAACTCCAAAACAAGTGAAAAAGGTCATTGATAGTGTAGAGAAATATAATATCCCTACAGTTTTTTGCGAAAGTACTGTTTCACAATCCCCAGCCAAACAAATATCACGAGAAACAGGAGCAGCATATGGCGGTGTTTTATACGTTGATAGCCTCACCAAAGCGGATGGGCCAGTACCAAGTTACCTTGATCTTTTAAAAGTAACATCCGAAACAATATTGGCCGGATTAAGCAATTAAAACTCTTTTATTCCATTTAACGATATTCACATAAGGAAACAAAGCACCTAAATGATCGAAGCAGAGTCCGGCATAATAACTAGCGATCTAACCGTAACTTACAACAACGGAACAACAGCTTTACGAAATGTCTCCTTTGAAATACCTACGGGCACAATAACAGCGTTAGTGGGAGTAAACGGTGCTGGAAAATCGACCTTATTTAAAGCATTAATGGGGTTTATACCTACTGTAAAAGGTGAAATCTCAATTTTGGGTCAGTCTGTAAAATCTGCGCTTAAAGAAAATTTTATTTCATATGTACCACAAGCAGAGGAAGTGGATTGGTCATTTCCTGTGCTGGTGCAGGATGTCGTCATGATGGGCCGCTATGGACATATGGGCTTTTTTCGGAAAACGAGACAACAAGACATACTGGAGGTTGAACATGCCTTAAACCGTGTCGGGATGACCAATTTTAAAGACAGGCAAATTGGTGAATTATCCGGCGGTCAAAGAAAAAGAGTTTTTTTAGCTCGCGCATTAGCACAAAAAAGTAAAATTATTTTGCTGGACGAACCCTTCACAGGAGTGGATGTAAAAACCGAAACTGCAATAATCAAACTTCTTGGTGAGATGAGAAAAGAAGGAAAAATAATGCTTGTTTCAACACACAATCTTGGGTCTGTACCAGAGTTTTGTGACAGAACAATTTTAATCAAGGAAACGATATTAGCTTACGGTAAAACAGAAAATACCTTTACACGTCAAAATCTAGAGCTCGCATTTGGTGGTGTTCTAAGGCATTTTGTTCTCAGTGGAACCGATCTTCATGATGACGATGACCGACGCGAAGTTCGTGTGATATCAGATGACGAGCGTCCCTTTGTCTTGTACGACAGCGATAAGAAAAGTGATGAAGATGCTTGAAGCTTTATTGGAACCATTTTCTTATAATTACATGGTTAATGCAATTTGGGTAAGTGCTTTAGTGGGAGGCGTCTGTGCTTTTCTTTCAGCTTACTTAATGTTGAAAGGGTGGTCGCTTATAGGTGATGCTCTTAGCCATTCAATAGTACCAGGTGTAGCAGGAGCGTATATGTTAGGACTACCATTTGCTCTTGGCGCATTTGTCGCTGGCGGACTAGCCGCAAGTTCAATACTTTTTTTACAACAGCGATCCAAACTTAAAGAAGATGCCATAATAGGAGTTATTTTTACATCTTTCTTTGGTCTTGGTTTGTTTATGATATCACTTTCACCAATGTCCGTAAGCATCCAAACCATCACAATGGGTAATATCCTTGCAATTACACCAACAGATACATTTCAGCTTGTGATAATTGGTCTTGTGTCTCTTTGTGTTCTTGCGACAAAGTGGAAAGACTTTATGGTTACATTTTTTGATGAAAACCATGCAAGGTCTATTGGTTTAAATCCAGATTTACTGAAAATACTATTTTTTACAATTTTAGCCGCTTCTTGTGTTGCCGCTCTTCAAACTGTTGGGGCTTTTCTTGTAATTGCCATGGTCGTTACACCTGGAGCCACTGCTTACTTGCTTACGGATAAATTTCCTAGATTACTCATAATAAGCGTAATTATTGGAACATTAAGCAGCTTTTTTGGTGCTTACATTAGCTACTTCCTGAATGGTGCTACCGGTGGAATAATTGTTTCAATTTTAACTTTAATATTTATTTCCACTTTCATCTTAGCACCAAAACATGGATACTTTAAATCCAAAAGTCGAGCAGCGTTAGAAGCAGACACTAATTATGGCTGACATATTAGTTACCCCATTCCAATATAGTTTTATGATAAATGCTTTCATAATAGCAGCTATCATATCGGTACCAGCAGCTCTGCTTTCATGTTTTTTGGTGCTCAAAGGGTGGTCATTAATGGGAGACGCAATAAGCCATTCGGTACTTCCAGGAATAATAATATCATATTTACTGAGTATTCCATTAATCATTGGCGCATTCTGCTCTGGCATGGTTTGCGCAGTTTTATCAGGGTTTTTAAGTGAAAATAGCAGGCTCAAACATGACACTATAATGGGTATAGTCTTTTCTGGAATGTTTGGGTTTGGAATTGTTTTATATTCAAAGGTATCTACTGAAGTGCATCTAGATCATATATTATTTGGCAATATACTCGGTATAACTTTTGAAGACTTGCTTATATCATTCTTAATTTCCAGCATGGTTACAATTCTCGTAACCATAAAGAGACACGACTTACTGTTACATACCTTTGATCCAATACAAGCGCGTTCTGTGGGGATCCCTGTTCGCTTATTACACTACAGCTTTCTCGCGATGGTATCCGTAACAATAGTAGCCACTCTATCAGCAGTGGGAATAATACTATCAATCGGTTTGTTGATAGCTCCCGGAGCAATAGCCTTTTTGCTAACGCAGAGATTTAACCAAATGCTTATCATTGCTACATTAATTTCATTATTATCGAGTTTTTTTGGTATTTATGTTAGCTTCTTTATTGATAGTGCGCCCGCACCAACAATTATTCTATTGCTCACAGCATGTTTCATAACAGCACTGATTGGCACGAACAGGAAATTTAAAACACGTTAAATACTATATCAGCTAATACTGTATTGATATATTTCTGTGCACATGCAAGTGTTCAATGTTTATGAGATATTCCTGGTCGTAAAGAATGAATGATAGTTTAATTAATAGAAATGAAGGATGCGAGCTTGACGTCGACTGGGTTATGTCACAGAGCGCAAACACCTCAGCAATCGAACGTCGCGCTGCTACTCTTGGCACACGCAGATCAATAAAAAAAGCTCATCAGGCCGCTTGGCTAATGAAAGCAATCTCCTGCATAGACCTTACGACGCTATCTGGAGACGATACAGCAGGTCGCGTAAAAAGGTTATGCGCTAAAGGGATCCATCCTATTAGGCCAGATTTAACAAGAGCATTGGGAATGGATGGCCTCCATGTTGGAGCTATATGTGTATACCATGAAATGATTGAAACCGCCATTGCCGCCTTGGGTAATAGCGGCATTCCAGTCGCCGCCGTTTCAACCGGCTTTCCTGCAGGTCTGTCTCCATTTAAAACTCGGTTATTAGAAATTGATGAAAGTGTACAAGCTGGGGCCAAGGAGATAGATATTGTTATTTCGCGGAGGCATGTCCTGACTCAAAACTGGCAGGAACTTTTTAATGAAGTTAAAGCATTTCGTTCTGCCTGTGGAGATGCGCACCTCAAAACAATCTTAGCAACTGGTGAGTTAGGAAGCCTAAGAAATGTCGCGCGTGCATCAATGGTTTGTATGATGGCTGGGGCAGATTTCATTAAAACCTCAACAGGAAAAGAAAGTATTAATGCCACGCTTGGTACGTCCATTGTAATGGTGCGTGCAATCCGAGAGTACTGGGAAAAAACAGGGTTTAAAGTAGGTTACAAACCAGCGGGTGGCATATCAAAAGCAAAAGATGCACTAGTTTATTTAAGTCTCATAAAAGAAGAATTAGGCAACGATTGGATGGACGCTTCTTTATTTCGCTTTGGGGCTTCGAGCCTTCTTGGAGACATTGAACGACAGTTAGAACACTACTTAACTGGAAATTATTCTGCTAATTATCGGCATCCATTGGGGTAAAACATGCAAATAAAAAGTATCTTTGATAAAATGGATTATGGGGCAGCACCCGAAAGTGCCAGAGAGGCCCAAAATTGGTTGAAGAACCATAATTATACTTTTGGTAATTTTATAAATGGCAAATGGAAACAATGCGAAGATCATTTCAGCACCGTCAACCCTGCTAACGATCAAGTATTAGCAAAAATTGGTCAGTCGTCTCCATCTGATATAGATTCTGCAGTTAAAGCAGCCAGAGCCGCTCAAAAAAAATGGTCCAAAGAAAGTGATCATGCGCGTGCCCGCATTCTATATGCAATTGCGCGTCTCTTGCAGAAAAACTCTCGGCTTTTCTCTGTTTTGGAAACCCTGGACAATGGAAAACCAATTAGAGAATCTCGTGATATTGATATTCCTCTTGCTCAAAGACACTTCTATTATCATGCTGGAATGGCTCAATTAATGCAGGCTGAGCTTCCAAAGCGATCTCCGATAGGAGTTTGTGGTCAGATTATTCCCTGGAACTTTCCACTCCTAATGCTTTCATGGAAAATTGCTCCTGCCATCGCCATGGGTAATGCCGTGGTGCTAAAGCCTGCAGAATACACGTCTTTAACAGCCCTTTTATTCGCTGAAATATGTACATCTGCTGGAGTTCCAAATGGCCTCATAAATATTGTAACTGGCGACGGAAAAGTCGGTGAAATGATTGTCGGACATAAAGATATAAATAAAATTGCATTTACTGGTTCAACAGAAGTGGGAAAATTAATTAGAGAACGAACAGCTGGCTCCGGCAAGTCCTTGACACTAGAATTAGGTGGAAAATCGCCTTTCGTTGTTTTTGATGATGCAGACCTGGATAGTGCCGTTGAAGGGGTTGTTGATGCAATTTGGTTTAACCAAGGGCAAGTTTGTTGTGCTGGGTCTCGCCTATTAGTTCATGAAGCGATTTCAGAAAAATTTTATAATAAACTCAGAAATAGAATGAAAAATCTACGCTTGGGAAGTCCCCTCGACAAGTCAATAGACATGGGGGCAATTATAGATAAAAAACAGCACAAAAAAATTAGTGGAATGGTTTCTCAGACAAAAGGAAAAGTCTTTCAAGCAAGCTCACCATTACCCCAAGAAGGATGTTTCTTTCCTCCAACCCTAATAACAGACTTGCATACTGCAGATCCACTCATGCACGAAGAAATCTTTGGTCCAGTGTTGGTGAGTACAACATTTAGAACCCCTTCGGAAGCCATAGAGCTATCAAACAACACAACGTTTGGGCTGGCAGCCTCTGTATGGAGTGAAAATATAAATCTATGCCTAGAGCTCGCACCAAAAATTAAGGCAGGTGTAATATGGATAAACGGAACAAATATGTTCGATGCTGCTGCTGGGTTTGGTGGGGTAAAACAAAGTGGGTTTGGCCGAGAAGGTGGATGGGAAGGCCTATTAGCTTACAGTAAACCAAAGAACCAGTTCTCACCTAAGATCAAAAGCACGCTAGTTAAAAACCAAATTAGCAAGGCTGACTATATTGACAGAACGGCAAAGCTTTACATCGGGGGAAAACAGTGTCGCCCAGATAGTGGCTACTCTCAGTCAATTGTTGATCATAACGGCAAACCTGTAACCCAAGTGCCTTTATCAAACCGCAAAGATATTCGAAACGCCGTAGAAGCCATGAACTCTGCAAAAAATTGGTCGCATTCCACAGCACATCTTCGGGCTCAAATCTTATATTATATGGCTGAAAATTTATCAGCAAGGAGAGCAGAATTTGCCAACACTTTGCAAGCACTCACAGGAAGGTCTGATGCTCAAACTGAAGTAGAGCAAAGTATTCAGAGATTGTTTTTCTATGCTGCTTGGTCGGATAAGTTCGATGGGAGCGCTAGAAGCGTACCTTTCAAAGCAGTGGCGCTTGTTATGAAAGAAGCAATAGGAAACTGTGGCGTTTTATGCGATAATCAGTATCCTCTTCTTGGCTTTATATCCGTAATGGCCCCATTATTCGCTACAGGTAATCGCTCAATTATTATTCCCTCTGAAACCTTTTCTCCTGTTGTTACTGATTTCTATCAAGTCTTAGACACCTCAGACGTTCCTCCTGGGACCATTAACATATTAACTGGCAAACATGCAGATCTAGCAATAGAGCTTGCAGGGCATATGGATATTGAAAGTGTCTGGAGCTTTTCTACTTCTGATGTTTCAAGGGACATAGAAAAAGCGTCTGTAAGTAATTTAAAACGCACATGGGTTAACAATGGTTGCGGGAGGGATTGGAATACTGAGGAGGGCTTTGGTAGAGAATTCCTAGAGAACGCGACTGAAAATAAAACTATTTGGATACCCTATGGTGAGTAGCGACTATCAGGATACTTTTATTCTTCTTTCTCTTCTCTTTATTTTTAATTTCTTATTCCGTGTTTTATATTTGTTTTTCTTAAAAAATTTAGATCTACCTTTGCTACCCTCATAATTTAATTGCTCATTTTCAAGATGGGTAAGCTGAAGCACTATGCCGCCCGCAAAAGGATCTACCTCTGAAAGCTTCACCCGAACCGACATTCCTAATTCCAGCTTTAGCCCAGTTTCTGAACCAATCAACCTGTTCGCAGATTTATCATATTTGAAATATTCATTAGCTATTGTCCTTACTGGAACAATGCCATCTGCACCCGTCTCATCTAGCCTTACAAATATCCCAAAATTTGATACCCCACTTACACTACCACAAAAATCATTTCCAATTCTTTCCGACAGGAAATGCGCAAGGTACCTATCATTTGTATCTCGCTCCGCAACCATAGAACGCCGCTCAGATTCAGATATTTTCTCTGCTGTACTATGAATATTATCAATATCGATATCTTTAAGACCATCATCGCCCAACCCAACTGCAGATATCAAAGCGCGATGAATAATGAGATCAGAGTAACGCCTAATAGGTGATGTAAAGTGGGCATACTGAGACAAAGACAAACCAAAATGACCAAAATTTTCTGGCGAATAAAATGCCTGGTTCATAGAGCGTAAAGCTGATAGATTTATTAAGTCTCGAAAGGGTGCTGACTCTGCCTGAGCTAATAGTTCATTAATATGGGAAGCTTTTATATTTTGACCCTTTGATAACTTTAATCCTACCGAAACCGCTGTTTTTCTCAAAGCTTCAATCTTCTCTTTATCAGGCTCTTCATGTACCCTAAAAATTGTAGGTGTTTTTTTGTAAGATAATGTCTCTGCTGCACAAACATTCGCAAGAATCATAAATTCTTCTATAAGTTTATGTGCCTCTAACCTTTCTTTGAATCTAACGTCTTTGACTATACCTTTTTCATCTATTTCTATCTTCCGTTCTGGAAGGTTCAAATCTAGAGGACCTCTAACTTTTCGTGAAATTTTTAGACAGGAATAGGCATCATAAAGTGGTTTAATGACAGTATTTACAAGATCCAGAACTTTCGGTTTTCCTTTACCTTTATCAATAACTTTCTGAACTTCGCCATACTCAAGAGATGCCCAAGATTGAATAACTGCACGCGTAAACTTATGACTTATTTTATTACCTACTGAGTCAATTTTTATTTTTACAACAATACACGCTCTCTTTTCCCCCTCATGCAAACTGCAAAGATTGCCAGATAAGTTGTCTGGAAGCATTGGAACAACTCTGTCAGGAAAATAAGTGGAGTTACCCCTGTGACGTGCTTCATTGTCTATTGCATCGCCAGATCGGACGAAGTGTGCTACATCAGCTATAGCTACCCATATTAAATGACCACCAATATTTTTTGGATCGTCATCCGGTTTTGCATAACAAGCATCGTCATGATCACGGGCGTCTTTAGGATCAATCGTGACAAAGGGCACGTGCGAATAATCGTCCCATTTTTTATTTTGTAAAAAGGAGGCTTTTTTAGACTGAAGAATTACATCTTCTGGAAAGATATTGGGAATCTTATGTTGGTGAATTGCAATAAGAGATACAGATTTTGGAGCAGAAGGATCACCCAACCTTTCAGAAACTCTAACCTTTTCAGAGCGAATTCTTCTTCCAGAGTCAATTTTTCTGAATTCAACTAATTCTCCATCTTCAATAACCACACCTTTGTCCAACTCTACCAACCATTCTTTGCCAGATTTATCTATCGATTTAACCCTCGGCCCATTTGGCGTAATTTGGAAAATTCCAAGTTTTGTTTGAGGATTATCGTCAATTTTCTTTATAATCTTTCCAACATAGTCGAAGTTGTTAGAATTGACGGGTTTAATCCGAGTCAGAATTCGGTCGCCATAGGATAAGAGACCCGTGAACTTATCATGCTCAATATAAACGATTGGCTCGTCTCCGGCCTCTTCCCAAGAAACGGGACGTGCAAAAATCTCACCATCGCTGGTTGGCGCCATAACTTGTAAAATGAGAATTTTCTCCATAGTCTTTGAAGAATTATGAGCTTTATTAGTCTTCACAAAGAATCCATTATTTTTCTCTCAGGCTTTTCTCTCAACCGACATGGGTATAAACTTAAACCCTGTACTATCCTTTAGATAACGTATGATTTTCATTTATCCAGGCCGTATTTTCATAATAAAAAATCGATGAATCGCCTAACCAAGACGAAATTAAGATGTTTTTTTTTGGATAGCGTCATAATCGATGCCGTTGTCGATATCACGTAGCATATCACAAGCAGCCCATCTGTGAGTTTCCAAATTTTTTATAGTATCTTCGAAAGCATAGTTTGATGACCACCGCACTTTCGTAAAAGTTTTTTTTGATATCTTCCTAATTTTTTTTGCACCGAAAAGCCAAAACCCACCATCGAAAGTAGGTCCTAAAACGTACTCGTTCCTACGTAAAATCTTAAAAGCCCGATCTATCTTTTCCTTACTTACATCTGGAATATCAGAACCAATTATACAAATCGGACCAACGCGAAAACTATCTAATATCTTGAGCATTCTTTCTCCCAACCCTGACATTCCCTGGGAGATCCGCATCAATTCAGAAGGCCAAATCCTACTATTTTGTCCTTCGATATCTGGAGAAACAGCAATTACAGTTTCCCATTTAGGGTTTAGAACATTTCGTATAAGCGATAAACTTTGATGTCTATACCACCAAGCAGACTCAATCATTCCGATATCATTTCCCAACCGTGTTTTGACTTTCCCAGGTCTTGGTTCTTTTACCATAACCACCAAAGTTGGTTTATATTTCGGCAAAATAATTTTCCAAAATGCGAGTATAGACTTTCTTTAAATTGTGGATTTGACTGATCTCAACCCTCTCATCAATTGCATGCATAGTCTTTCCCACTAGCCCAAATTCTACGACAGGGCAGATGTTCTTTATAAATCTTGCATCAGAAGTTCCTCCCGTCGTCGACAAAGAAGGTTTAACCCCGAGTTCTTGCTGGATAGAATTGCAAATTATGTCAGATAACTGCCCTGGAGGTGTCAAAAAGCTTTCTCCGGACGTATGCGTATCAACTGTAATTTCTGTCCCAGTTTTTTCAGCAAAGTCTTTTGAAGTTCTTTCCAACCATTTTTTTATAGACTCACTGGTATGATTGTCATTAAACCGTATATTAACCACGGCTTTTGCCATTTCTGGGATTACATTGGTTGCAGAATTTCCAGTGTCAATGGAAGTTATGACTAGGGTCGATGCATCAAAATGTTCGGAGCCAATATCCAAACTTTCTTCACTAAGAGAATGCATTAACTGCACAAGTGCGTTAAGCGGATTTATTGCTAGCTTTGGATAAGCGGTGTGTCCTTGCAGACCCTTAACACAAAACCTTGCTGTAATTGATCCCCTACGCCCAATCTTTACCATTTCACCAAGGTAATCCGGACAAGTCGGCTCACCCACCAGGCAATGGCTTATTTTTTCATTATTTTTCTGCATCCAATCTAGAATTGCAGCCGTTCCGTTTTTAGCTTCCCCTTCTTCATCTCCCGTAATAGTAATAACGATAGAACCGTTTGGCGGATTTTTTGATACAAAATCTATGGCTGACGCGACAAATGCCGCGACACTCGACTTCATATCGGTGGCACCTCGACCAAATAAATAGCCATCCTTCACCTCAGCCCCAAAAGGGTCTACTGACCATGACTCTGCATTTCCAACAGGCACTACATCCGTATGCCCATTATAACCGAAACTTCTTTCAGATTTCCCCGAACCCCAGCGAGCAAAAAGATTTTCTACTCCCCCACGGCTAATTCGAGAGCATATAAATCCATTTTTATTTAGCAAATCCTCTATCAAAGTAATTGCCCCCGCTTCTTTTGGTGTTACGGACGGACATTTTATGAGTTCAGCTGTAAGGTTTACAGGATCAATTTCATTCATAATTTCACCTAAATTGGTAACAGTTTATTTACCACTGTGGCCAGCTCACTTGTTTCTTTAATAAGGCAGTCGGCTCCTGCTTCTCTCAACTCATTTATTGATCCATATCCATAGCTCACTCCTATAGATTTAATCAAGTTAGATTTTGCACCAATAATATCGTATCGTCTGTCACCTATCATTAAAGCATCGCTCGGTTGAGAACCTGTACTACTTAATGCATGTTGCAATAAGCTGGACTTATCAGATAATGAGCCATCCAGATTAGAACCAAACTGATATGAGAAATATCTCGATAGCTGAAAATACTCTAATATGGAAATAGCCGAAGCAGTTGGCT